>ERZ1034781.1242-NODE-1242-length-11147-cov-10.367472_pt1 | contig 11147 bp, 7 predicted proteins | sample MGYA00520700_ERZ1034781 | MGnify/ENA primary metagenome ERZ1034781 (study PRJEB33766, sample SAMN09781709) | gut metagenome | biome: gut microbiome | host: Homo sapiens | place: Madagascar | study: EMG produced TPA metagenomics assembly of the PRJNA485056 data...
GCCTGTCACCGGATGGGCATTGGCGTCATCATGGACTTTGTCCCCGTCCACTTTGCGGCCAACGGCGACGCCCTCGTCAACTTCGACGGCACCCACCTCTACGAATACGACAGCGATGTGGGCCACAGCGAGTGGGGCACCTGCAACTTCAACTACTACCGCCGGGAGGTATGCAGCTTTTTGAACAGCGCCGCCGCCCTGTGGATGGATGTCTACCACTGCGACGGCATTCGGATGGACGCCATCTCCCGTGCGCTCTACTGGCAGGGCGACCCCAACCGGGGCGTGAACGAGGGTGCCGTCACCTTCCTGCGGAACCTGAACCATGGGCTGAACGAACGCTTCCCCACCGGCATCTACACCGCCGAGGACTCCACCAACTTCCTTAAAGTCACCGCCCCCACCCGCTACGACGGCATCGGCTTCGACTACAAGTGGGACATGGGCTGGATGCACGACACCCTCGACTACTTCGCCACCCCCTTCGGCGAGCGGCCGGATGCCTACTACAAGCTGACCTTCAGTATGCAGTATTTCTACAACGAGCTGTATCTGCTGGCCCTCAGCCACGATGAAGTCGTCCACGGCAAAAAGACCATCATCGACAAGCTCTGGGGCACTTACGAAGAAAAGTGTGCCCAGCTCCGCACCCTGTATTTTTATATGTTCACCCACCCCGGCAAGAAGCTGAATTTCATGGGCAACGAGCTGGGCCACTTCCGCGAGTGGGACGAAAAGAAGGAGCTGGACTGGGGCCTGATGAAGTACCCCTTCCACGACAGCTTCCAGAAATATTTTGCCGAACTGGGCCGCCTCTACGCCACCGAACCTGCCCTCTACGACGGCGAGTACAACCCCGGCTGCTTTGAGTGGGTGGCCAGCGAAAGCCGGGACGAGGGCGTTTACGCATGGCTGCGCAAGGGCGCGGGGCAGACCATCCTCTGCGTGATGAACACCCAGAACACCGCCCATAAGAAGTTCCCCCTCTACCTCAAGTTCCCCTGCGCGGCAGACGAGCTGCTGAACAGCGAAGCCCCCCGCTGGAACGGCGCGGACAAGAGCCGGACCAAGAGCTTCCACACCACGGACGGCGGCGTGTATGGCCGGGACTACACCCTTGCCCTCGACCTGCCCGCCATGGGCAGCCGGATGCTCCGCCTGACGCCGGAGGCTCCCCACGCCGACGCGGCACGGGCTTCCGCCCGGAAAGCCGCTGCCGCCAAGCGAAAAGCCGCTGCAAGCGTTTCCAAGAAGTAATCTTTGTGTAAAACTATCCCGTCTGCTGAAAATGCGGCGGGATATTTTGCGTTTCAGCGCCCGCATGGCCTTGCCAGCCGGGGCCGGAACCGTTATACTGTAACATGAAATATTAGGTTTTTTTCGAGAGGTTTTGTCTTATGCCAAAAACACTTTCTTCCCAACAAGCAAAACCCGCCCTCTCCCCGTGGAGCAAGGGCGGCATCGGCCTTGGCCTCGGCGCGCTGGCGCTGGTGGTCATCGGCCTTGTCTTCCCCACCGGGGGGGCCTTCTTCCCGCTGGTGAGCCTGTGGTGCAGCTGCGTGCTCTTTTACGGGGCGCTGTGGGTGCTGCGGGTGGCCCATGTGGAACTGAACTTCTTCCACCGGGCCGTCCTCGTCGGCCTCTGGGCCGCAGCGGTGCTCTATTTCTACTGGGCGCTGGGGCGGCGGCAGTTCATCTATGCGTGGGACTACGTCAACTACATCGTCAAGCAGTACAGCGCCGAGACCGCCTTTGCCCAAGGCCCGGCGGCGGGGTTCGCGTACATCTTCGGTTCCTTTGCCGATGACTACACCAACTTCATCACCCTCTTCACCGAGTTCCCCTTCTGCCTGACGGCCCGCACCGGCGACAGCTACGCTTTCGCGCAGGTGTTCTGCGTGCTGCCTACCCTGATGGTCCTGCTGGCGGGCCTGACCGTGAAGATCGGCCAGATGCTCCATGTGAAGAACCGGTTCTACCATTTCCTCATCGGCTTTTCGTGGGTGCTGACCTTCCCGTTTCTGCGGATGAGCGCCATGCTGGCCCAGCCGGACTGGTTCGGCCTCATCTTCGCCTTTGCCATCCTGCTGCTGACGCTGGACTACCGGTTCGAGAAGCTGGAGCCGGGGCGGTTCGCCCTCATCTTCCTCGCCACTGCGGCCATCATCCTGACCCGCCGGTGGTATCTGTACTTTGTGGTGGGCTATTACTTCTCCTATGCGCTGCTCCTTTTTGTCAGCAGCGGGAAGCTCGCCAAAGCCGGGGACAAGGCGCTGGCCCTGCGCCGGGTGCGCAACCTTGTGCTGTTCGGCCTGTGTGCCATGGTGGCCATGGTGGCCCTGCTCTGGCCCATGGTCAGCAAGATTCTGGCCTTCGATTATTCCGACCGCTACTCTTACTACAATGTGGGCGGCCTTGTCACCGAGCTGTATTACCACGCCATGCGCACCGGTCTGCTGAACTTCGTGCTCATCCTGTTCGGGTTCTGGCTCTGCTTCCGGCGGAAGCTCTTCGCCCTGCCCGCGCTGGCCCTGAGCGAGCTGGCCCTGAGCATGGTGCTCTTCACGCGGGTGCAGAACTCCGGCTCCCATCAGATGCTGCTCTACCTGCCCGCCTACGTCCTCCTCTTCTTGGTAGGTGCCGCCGGGCTGGCCGAGAGCATCGACAAGTTCAAGGTGCCCAAGCTCTGCTACTGGGCCTTTACGCTGGTGTTCGCCGTGTCGGTGCGCTGCTCGCCGCTGACGGTCATGGCCCTGCCGGAGCTGGTCATCCACACCATCCATCCGGCCAGCCTGACCGAGTACATGCACTTCGACGAGCTGACCTATGACCGGAAGGACCTCAGCCAGATCCAAGCCGTCACCCAGTGGCTCACGGCCCACCTCGGCGAGGGCGACACCGCGTACATGATCCCCGACGACATGCTGTACAACCCCGGCCATCTGCGGAACTGTATGCTGCCGGAACACCCGCTGGACGGCAAACTGCCGGACAGCTTCTCGGTGCCGGGCACCCACACCTTCCCCATGGGCTTCTTTGAGGCGAAGTATGTCATCACGGCGGACCCCTTCCCCTCAACGCTGGCCCCGGATACGGAGCTGGGCCATAGGTTCAACGCCAAGTTCATCCAGCTGCGGGACGAGACCCACACCCTCGCCGCCACCTTCGATATGGGCAACGGCTACACCTTCTCCATCTGGGAGCGGGTCGAAGCCCCCACCCGCGAGGAAGTGGAGACCTATCTGCACGTCTTCGACGCCGAAAACGCCCAGTATCCCGAAATGTTCTCGCAGATCACCGAAGGCTGGCTGGCCGCACACGGGCTCTAAACCTCTCAGGCGCTTCGCGCCAGCTCCCCTAGTAGGGGAGCCCTTGGCAGAAAGGCGCACAGCTGCTTTTTAGAGAAACAACAGCTTATAGCATTATCAAAAGGAGTATTACAAAATGGAGAGCAATCAGAACAATATCCCTGAAGTTAAGCTTGGCCAGTACAAGGGGCTGGCCGTCACCCGCCATGTGCGCGGCCTTTCGGAAAAGACGCTGGACATCGAGATGGTCCACCAGACCCGGCTCCATGCCTCCTACCACAACTCCGAGGAGGGTGCCAAGCGCGGCAGCCGCGTCCTGCTGGATTTTGCGGGCTTCATGGACGGCAAGGAGATCCCCGACAGCCGGATGGAAAAGGTCATGGTCGTGCTGGGCGACGGCAAGCTGATGCCCGCCGCCGAGGATGCCATCTACGGCCACAAAGCCGGGGAGACCTTCCGGTTCGACTTCACCTACCCCGCCGAGTTCCGGGTGCCGGAGCTTTCTGGCAAGACGGCTCAGTTCGAGATCAAGCTGCACTCGGTGGCCGAAAAGACCACCCCGGAGCTGACGGAGGACTTCGCCAAATCGCTGGGCTATGCCTCCCTCGCCGCCATGCGGGAGGCCGTCCGCGCCAAAAAGATGAAGATCCACGAGGACGCCGCCGACCGCGCCGCCGGGCAGAAGCTGCTGGAGATGGCCGGGGCCAACCTGACCGTCGCCGTTCCGGAGGCGGCACTGGACCGGGCCGCCGACAACGAGATGAAGCTGCTCACCCAGCGGCTCTCCCGCAGCGGCATCAGCATGGAGCAGCACTGCAAGAACAGCCGCACCACCGCCGACGCCCTCCGCGCCGGTTACCGCGCCGATGCGGAGCGGAAGATCCGCACCATGTATGCGGCCCGCGCCATCGCCGAGGCCGAGGGCATCACCGTCCGCACCGAGGAGGTCAACAACGAATACCGCCGCCTCTCCGTCCAGCAGGGCACCCCGGAGGCCGATATCCGCCGCGTGCTCACCCCGGAGACGGTGGCCGCCGCCCTCGTCGCCCAGAAGGTCCAGCGCTTTTTGCTGGACAACGCCGTCGTGGCCTCGGTCATGGACGCTGATAAGGAGTGATTCGATGAGTATCTTTACGCGCTACGCCATGGATGCGCTGATGAAGACCACCCACCCGGAGATCAACCGCAAGCAATGCTGGAACCTCCACCCTCACCGCACCCCCTGCACCGCCTGTAAGGACATCTGCCCCTACGGTGAGGAGATCTTCACCCGCCCGAACCTCGTCAAGGACTGGGATCCCTGCACCGACTGCGGCCTCTGTGTTTCGGTGTGCCGCAGCGGCTGCATCGCTCCCTCGCCCGAACAGGTCCAGCGGGACACTGCCCCCGCCGACAACGACAACGATACCGTCTGGATCGGCTGCGAGAAGAGCACCCGCAAGAACACCCTCGTCCGCGCCTGTGTGTCGGCGCTGTCGTGGGAGGCGCTGGCCTACCTTGCCCTGAACAAGAAGGTCGTGCTGGACCTGACCCCCTGCGGCGAGTGCGAGAACGACATTTGCGCCGACCACCTGCGCAAGGAGCTGACCCGGCTGGTGGAATTTTTCGGCCAGCCCCTCTTCGAGGCCCGCTTCACGCTGGCCTACGAGCAGGACGAGGCCCCCTTCCACAACAAGGAATACTCCCGCCGCGAGATGATGGAGCAGGTGACCGCCGGCTCCAAGGCGGGCACCAAGCAGCTGCTGCGGATGCTGCCGGGTCTGCGCAGCGACGATGAGAGCGCGGTGGATTTCCGCCTGATGCTCCACCAGCGCACCAAGCAGCTCAAAGCCGTCAGCAAGACCCCGCTGAAGTACGGCTACCACCTGCCCAACTTTACCGAGAAGTGCTTCGCCTGCGGTCGGTGCGAGAAGGCGTGCCGCGCCGGGGCCATCAAGTTTGAGGACCTGCCCGACGGCCAGACCCGTGCCGTCATCACCCCGTGGAAGTGCAGCGAGTGCGGCGTCTGTGTCGCCACCTGCTCCAACGGCGGGCTGGACGGGCTGAAGCTCCGCCAGCTCACCACCCTCGGCCCGGTCAGCGTCTACAAGTGCACCAAGACCCTCTGCAGCGAGTGCGGCAAGCCCATCGCGCCGGGCTGCAAGGACGGCATCTGCTCGGTCTGCCGCATCAAGATCCGCACCAAGAAGCGGCAGGAGGAGGCTGTAGCCAAGGCCAAGGAGCGCCAAGCCGAACGGGAGGCCAAGCGCGCCGCCGAGGAAGCCGCCAAGGCGCTGGCCGAGGAGGTCAAGGCAGAAGAAACAGCCGCCGCCGAGACCGCAGCGGCCCCTGCTGCCGCAGAAACCGCCCAGACCGCAGAGCCCATCGCAAATATTGTAAAAGAGTGATCCTTGGCAGATTCGAAAAAGAATTGACGCCGGGGCGAAACGATGCTATACTTTCTGTAACCACACGGCTGTGGTCGGAGGTACTGGTTACAAAGGCGTAACGGATGTGTTTCCGTTACGCCTTTTTTGCCTTTCTCCCCGCTGATGGGAAACAGCGGTGCCCGGCCGTGCCGCTTTCAAAACATGAAACACGAAGAAAGAGGGATTTTTATTATGGCAACTTCGATTTCTCGCCGTCAGTTTCTCAAGGCAAGCGGTCTGGCAGCCGCAAGCGCCTGTGCAGCCGGTCTGCTGAGCAGCTGCGGCGGCGGTTCTTCTGCGGGCAGCACCGGCGGTTCTGCCTCCGGCTCCGTCGATACCACCAAGTACACCATCCTGTACTCCAGCCAGCCCGCTACCCTGAACTACCTGACCACCGCCACCGATCTGGAAATGGTGGTGGGCGCAAACTGCGTGGATACCCTCGTGGAGTACGACAACAAGGGCGTCATGCGCGAAGGTCTGGCGACCAGTTGGGACTGGGATGCCGACACCCTGACTTGGACCTTCCACCTGCGGGAGGAGAACTGGGTGGACAACAACGGCGAGGTCGTGGCCCCTGTCACCGCACAGGACTTCGTAGACGCGCTGAAGTACGTCCTAACCCCGGACTACGCTTCCTCCAACGTCGGTCTGGTCACCGCCTATGTCGCCGGTGCCGAGGACTACTACAACTACTACGTCTACCTGAACAACGCCAACACCGGCGTGGTGGACGACGACGGCACCACCTACACTGCCGACGCCAGCGGCGTGGTCACCGTGACCTCTTCCGACGGCACCGCCGAGACCTACTCCCCCGTGGACTTCGACACCGTCGGCGTCAAGGCCGTGGACGACCACACCCTGACCTACACCCTGACTTACGACTTCCCCGGCTTCCTGAGTCTGCTGTGCTACCTGCCCTATGAGCCCGCCTACGGCCCGCTGCTGGAAGAGATGGGCGACCAGTACGCCACCTCTGCCGAGACCATGTACAGCTGCGGCGCCTTCTATCTGGCCGAGTACGAGTCTCTGGAGACTTGGATCATGAAGAAGAACCCGGAGAACTACGACGCCGACAACGTCTTCATCGAGACCATCAGCCGCATCTACAACGCCGAGGCCGCCGTCAACGGCCCGGAGATGATCAAGCGCGGCGAGATCGACGAGGCCACCATCGGCTCCGACATCCTCGACAGCTGGCTGTCCGACGACACCACCAAGAGCATGGTCTCCATGGACCGTCCCAACACCAACTACACCTACTTCTACATGTTCAACTTCATGCCCTTCGCCCACGAGTTCTCCAACTGGAGCGTGGAGGGCGTGGACGCCGAGTATGAGCCCGAAAACTGGGCGAAGGCCATCAACAACACCAACTTCCGCAAGAGCTTTTTGTACGGCATCAACAACGCCGTCACGCTGGCGGTCTCCGCGCCGGAAGGCTACGACGGCTACAAGCTGAACACGATCACCCCGCCCAGCTTCTGCGCCACCACCGACGGTGTGGACTACACCAAGTGCGGCGATCTGGCCGACATCACCGAGTTCTTCGACGAGGCCAAGGCCAAGGAGTTCCGCGACGCTGCCGTGGAGGAGCTGACCGCACAGGGCGTCACCTTCCCCATCAAGGTCCAGCTGCCCTACAACCCCTCCTCGACCGACTGGGACAAGCAGTGTCAGGTCTTCAAGCAGCAGTTGGAGGGCGTGCTGAACGACGGTTTCGACTTCATCGATGTCGTCATCACCGAGGGCCCGGCCGACAGCTTCCTGTCTGCAGTCCGCCGCAACGGCAAGTTCGAGTTGCTGCTCTGCAACTGGGGCGCCGACTACTCCGACCCGGAGACCGAGACCGACCCGTTCTATCAGGCTGAGGGTTCCCGCGGAATGCGCTACGCTTACCTGCGCACCGGCGTGGAGGACGGCTTCATCACCGGCGACACCGCCGATGCCATCATGAAGTACATGACCTCCATCGAGGCCGCCAAGCAGATCACCGACGACATCGGCGCCCGTTATAAGGCTTTCGCCGATGCCGAGGCCCTGCTCATCAATAACGCGCTGGTCATCCCCCGCGGCATGAGCGTGCCCGCCTACCTCGCCACCCGCCTGAACTACTGGGAGGGCCAGTACGCTTCCACCGGCTTCTCCAACAAGCGCCTGAAGGGTATCCATGTCCTTGACCACTACATCTCCATGGAGGAGTACGAGGCCAACCGCGACGCCCGCTGATTTCTGACATCTGACAAAAATGGCTTCCGGCACAAGGCCGGAAGCCATTTTTTTGTTATTCGAGATTCAGTTTATGTTTCATCAGCCAGCGGGTCAGGAAGAAGTAGATCGCCGCAATGGCTGCAGTGAAGACGAAGCTGAACAGGCAGCTGGCCCCCTGCCCGAAGGCCGCCGTTATATAGTGCATCACCGGGGCCCCCTCGCTGCCGTTCGAAACATCCACGAGCTTGTAGGTCACATCCACGAACAGGGCCGCATCGTTCGTGCCCAGCAGCTTATCCATTTGGTTCTCCACGATGTTCATCCCGATGAAGGCGAGGATGCCCGCCGCCATCGACTGCTTCTTGAACTGGTGGGCGATCATACAGGCGGCGTAGACGCAGAGGATGAGACTGGCCAGCCGGGCCAGATTGATGAGGATGGTCCACACCATTGCCACCCAGAACTCCGGGCCCAGCTCCTCGTACAGCATCTGCCACAGCTGCTTCCATCTGTCCCAGTTCACCGTGCCGAGGACTTCCGCGTCCAGCACACCGATGCTGACCATCACCGTGATGCAGACCACACCCACAAGGCCGCTGCACAGCACCCAGACCATGCTGGTGAGGAGCTTGGAGAGGATGAGCTGGGTCTCGGTCACGGGCAGGGTGTGCATCAGGTAGCCCTCCCGGCCCAGCAGGTTCCGGCAGAACCGCTGCACCGTGTTCACGAAGCAGAGCACCGCGATGGCAAGGATGACCGAGACATACACCATCATCAGAATCACTTCGAGATTCTGGAAGCTTGTGCTGTGGGCCAGCGCGTGTTCCTGCCGGAAGGTCACGCCCAGCACCACGCTCAACAGCGCCAGCGCCAGATACAGCCCGAAATACAGGCGTTTCGTGGCCTTGAACTCATATTTCAGCAATTGTTTCAGCATTTGAATACCTCCCGGAAATACGCATCGACGCTCATGCCCTCGGTCTCGCGGATGTCATCAACGGCGCGGTGGGCAAAGATCTTGCCGTCCTTCAGGAAAACGGCCTCGTCCAGCACCGGCTCGATGTCCTCGATGAGGTGGGTGGAAATGACCACCGTTGCGTCCTTACTGTAGTTGGAAATGATGGTGTTCAGGATATAGTCCCGCGCGGCGGGGTCCACGCCGCCGATGGGCTCATCCAGCAGATAGAGCTTGGCGGCGCGGCTCATGGCCAGCACCAACTGGACCTTCTCCTTATTGCCTTTGGAAAGGGTCTTGAGCCGGGCCTTGGGGTCGATGTGCAGCCGGGCCAGCATTTCATTGGCCTTGGCGGCATCGAAGCCGATGTAAGCTTTGGCTTCGCTGGGGGTGCCGTAGAAATCACGGAACATGTTCACCAGCTCCTCCACCCGCATCCAATCGGGCAGCCAGTCGGCATCCGGCAGGTAGGAGACGATCTCCTTCGTCTCCGGGCCGGGTGTCATGCCCGCGATTTTGAGGACGCCCGCACTGGGCTGCAACAGACCGTTCGCCAGCTTGATGAGGGTCGTTTTGCCGCTGCCGTTGGGCCCCAGCAGCCCCACGATGCGGCCAAAATCGAGGCTCAGGTCGATATTGTCCAGCGCCGTCTTCTCTTTGCCGTAGGTCTTGGACAGGTGCTCACAGGTCAATACTTTACTCATGCTGTTCTCCCTCCGTTTCGTTCCAGCGCTCCAGCAATTCCGTAGTCTGCTGGGGCGTATAGCCGATGCTGCGCATCTTTTCTAAAAATTCAGCGGCCATGTTCCGGGCGGCCTCGGCCCGCAGCTGTTCGATCAATTCCGTGTCCTCCGTTACAAAACGGCCATTGGTCCGCTCGGTGCGGACAAGGCCCTCGGTTTCTAATTGGGCCAGCGCCCGCTGCATCGTGTTGGGGTTGACCCCCGCTGCCGCGGCAAGGTCGCGCACCGAATCGAGGTGGCCGCCGGGCGGGTAGGTGCCCGCTAAGATCTTGGCTTTCAGCCGCTCCACCAGCTGCGCGTAAATCGGGCGGCTGGCATCAAACTGTTCGCTCATCTCTGTCTCTCCTTGTGTCATTGTGTTAAGCGCTTAATACAATAATATACCGTTTTGAATTTTTGTCAAGGGGTTTCCGCCAAAATTTCCAAAAAAGCGCAAAAAGCCCCCGGAAGGGCAGACAGCGTAAGCTGTGCTTCCCCTCCGGGGGCTATCGTATGCAGTTTTCGGGGCGCTTAGTTCTGTTCCTGCTGCTGGGCAGCCTTCTTGGCTTCGAGGGCCAGAATGGCGTCGCGGCGGCTCAGATTGATGCGGCCCTGCTGGTCGATGTCGGTGACCTTGACCACGATGGCGTCGCCCACAGCGACCACATCCTCCACCCGCTCGACCCGCTTGGTGTCCAGCTTGGAGATGTGGACGAGGCCTTCCTTGCCCGGTGCGATCTCGACGAAGGCGCCGAAGTTCATCAGGCGGGTGACCTTGCCCTTGTAGATGGCACCGATCTCCGGGTCCTCCACGATGGTCTTGATGGTGAAGATGGCGCGCTTTGCGTCCTCCTGATCCACCGCGGAGACGAAGACGTGGCCATCCTCCTGCACGTCGATCTTGCAGTTGCAGGTGGCGCAGATGTCCTGAATGACCTTGCCGCCCTTGCCGATGACGTCCTTGATCTTGTCGGTGGGGATCATCATGCTGAACATCTTGGGAGCCCAGCGGCTCAGCTCGTGGCGCGGCTCGGCGATGACGGGCTTGATGATCTCATCGAGGATGTACAGGCGGCCCTTGCGGCACTTCTCGAAGGCCTCGGCGATGATATCGTAGGTCAGGCCGTCGATCTTGATGTCCATCTGGATGGCGGTGATGCCCTTGCGGGTGCCGCCCACCTTGAAGTCCATATCGCCGTGGAAGTCCTCCACGCCCTGAATGTCCAGCATGGTCATCCAGCGGTCGCCCTCGGTGATCAGGCCGCAGGAGATGCCCGCGACCGGAGCCTTGATGGGCACACCGGCGTCCATCAGAGCCAGCGTGGAGCCGCAGATGGAAGCCTGAGAGGTGGAACCGTTGGAAGAGAGGACCTCGGACACGCAGCGGATGGTGTAGGGGAACTCCTCCAGAGAGGGCAGCACCGGCACCAGAGCACGCTCGGCCAGTGCGCCGTGGCCGATCTCGCGGCGGCCGGGGCTGCGCGGTGCGCGGGCCTCGCCCACAGAGTACGGCGGGAAGTTGTAGTGGTGGATGTAGCGC
>ERZ1034781.1247-NODE-1247-length-11104-cov-14.273418_pt1 | contig 11104 bp, 9 predicted proteins | sample MGYA00520700_ERZ1034781 | MGnify/ENA primary metagenome ERZ1034781 (study PRJEB33766, sample SAMN09781709) | gut metagenome | biome: gut microbiome | host: Homo sapiens | place: Madagascar | study: EMG produced TPA metagenomics assembly of the PRJNA485056 data...
AGGGCAACCAACTGACACTGAAAAATCCTACCGCGTATTATCTGACCATTGCCTACCTGGGACGAAATGAAAAAGGCGTTCTCCCCGGCTTCAAAACCGTGATGGTTGCGCCTTTTAGTACGGTCAACACAAACACCGGAAATTATAGCGGCAGCCAGTTTTATCTCGGTTATATGGATGATTACGGCGCGTTACGCATGACGACGCTCAACTGCAGCGGACAATGCCATTTACAAGCCGTGGAGGCGAAGAAATGAGTGCTGGCAAGGGAGTGTTGCTCGTCATCTGTCTGTTATTTCTGCCGTTGAAGTCTGCGCTTGCCCTGAACTGCTACTTTGGTTCATCCGGTGGCTCGGTAGAAAAATCAGAAGCGATTCAACCTTTTGCTGTACCAGGCAATGCCAAACTCGGCGATAAGATTTGGGAATCTGACGATATTAAAATTCCCGTCTATTGTGACAACAATACCAACGGCAATTTTGAAAGTGAGCATGTTTATGCCTGGGTAAACCCCTACCCGGGGGTGCAGGATCGCTATTATCAACTCGGCGTAACTTACAATGGCGTTGATTATGACGCCAACCAGGGAAAAAGCCGCATCGACACTAACCAGTGTATTGACAGTAAGAACATTGACATTTATACCCCTGAGCAGATTATCGCGATGGGATGGCAGAACAAAATTTGCTCGGGTGATCCCGCTAATATTCACATGTCGCGTACCTTTCTCGCTCGCATGCGGTTATACGTCAAAATACGAGAAATGCCGCCGCATGATTATCAAAGTACGCTTAGCGACTATATCGTCGTGCAATTTGACGGTGCCGGTAGCGTTAACGAAGACCCTACTGCCCAAAACCTGAAATATCATATTACTGGTCTGGAAAACATTCGCGTGCTGGATTGCAGCGTCAATTTTTCCATTTCACCGGAAACACAGGTGATTGATTTTGGTAAATTTAATTTGCTGGATATTCGTCGCCACACAATGTCGAAAACATTCAGTATTAAGACGACAAAATCACAAAATGACCAATGCACCGACGGATTTAAAGTCAGTTCCTCCTTTTATACCGAAAAAACGTTGGTTGAAGAAGATAAAGCATTGTTGATTGGTAATGGTCTGAAGCTACGTTTGCTGGATGAAAACGCCTCGCCTTATACCTTCAATAAATATGCTGAATACGCCGATTTCACCAGCGATATGCTGATCTACGAAAAAACCTATACGGCTGAACTTTCGTCCATTGCAGGCACCCCCATCGAGGCTGGCCCCTTCGATACAGTGGTGCTTTTTAAGATTAACTATAACTGATTTGCCATGATGCCCTTTGCAGCCGGAAAGGGCATCTCTTTCAGAAAATTGCTGATTTTCCCCTTTTCCTTGATTGCTGTTATTTTTTCCTGGCCCGGCTTTCTTTATGCTGTATCGATACACCAAAGAGAAAATAATGAGGGAGCGAAGGATGCCAGTTTTGCAGTGGGGAATGTTATGTGTGCTATCACTTCTCCTTTCTATTGGTTTCCTCGCGGTACATCTCCCGGCGGCGCTATTACTTGGGCCGATGATCGCCGGGATCATCTTCAGTATGCGCGGAATTACTCTGCAACTTCCCCGCTCCGCTTTTCTCGCCGCGCAGGCCATTCTTGGCTGCATGATTGCGCAAAACCTCACTGGTTCGATTCTCACCACGCTGGCCGCCAACTGGCCGATCGTGCTTGCTATTTTACTGGTGACGCTGCTTTCCAGCGCCATCGTGGGTTGGTTATTGGTGCGCTATAGCTCACTGCCTGGAAATACCGGTGCCTGGGGTTCTTCTCCAGGCGGCGCAGCGGCAATGGTCGCTATGGCGCAAGATTACGGCGCAGATATTCGCCTGGTGGCGTTTATGCAATATCTGCGAGTGCTGTTCGTCGCGGGGGCCGCTGTTCTGGTCACCCGCATGATGCTGGGTGATAACGCTGAAGCGGTTAACCAGCAAATCGTCTGGTTCCCGCCAGTGAGCATTAATCTCCTGCTTACGATTTTGCTCGCAGTCGTTGCCGGTACGGCGGGATGCATGCTGCGTCTTCCTTCCGGCACGATGCTCATCCCGATGCTGGCGGGCGCAGTGCTCCAGTCTGGTCAGCTCATCACCATCGAACTACCGGAATGGCTGCTGGCGATGGCGTATATGGCAATTGGCTGGCGGATTGGTCTTGGTTTCGATAAACAAATCTTACTGCGGGCACTACGCCCGCTACCGCAAATCCTGCTGTCGATTTTTGCTCTGCTGGCTATTTGTGCGGGTATGGCGTGGGGGCTGACCCGGTTTATGCACATTGATTTTATGACTGCCTACCTCGCCACCAGTCCCGGCGGGCTTGATACCGTGGCGGTCATCGCCGCAGGGAGCAATGCCGATATGGCGCTTATTATGGCGATGCAAACCCTGCGCCTGTTCAGTATTTTGCTGACGGGGCCAGCCATTGCGCGGTTTATTTCAACCTATGCGCCGAAGCGGTCGGCCTAGTGCTGGCAGCCTGGACACCAGTAAAACGGGCGCGAGGACAACGTGGTTTTCTCAATGATGCCGCCACAGCGTTCGCACAGTTCGCCATCACGATGAAAAACCTTAAAGCGAAACAGCGCCCCATGATGCTTATTCTCATCCACCTGCCCCCGCGTAGCGTAAGAAAACCGAGGAATCTCCAGTAACGCGTGTGCGAGTGCATCCAGTTGCGCCGCATTGAGATCTTTCGCTTTATGATTTCCAGTCAACCCAACCTGCCAGAGGATCTCCACCCGCAAATAATTGCCAAGCCCAGCCAGAAACGCCTGATCGAGCAGTAATCCTGCAAACTGACGGTTACGAAAGCGCGGTGACAATAACCGTTCCTTTACCACCTCCGGCGTCAGATTCGGATCCAGCACATCGGGACCAACGCGTTGTAAAAACGGATGCGTGGTCAGTTGTTCCGGCCTCAACATCTCAATATCCGAGGCGCTATAAAGCAGAATGGTTTTGTCAGCCGTTTGCAGTTTTACCCGCAATACTCGCGTGGTCTGCGGCTCTTCGCCGGTATCAACCACGCGCCAGACGCCGTAAAGCTGATTATGGCTGTAGAGCGTTAAGTCGTTGGAAAAATGAGTTAACAACGCCTTACCACGCGTTTCCACATGGGTAACGTGTTGACCGATAAGTTGTGATTGATAAGTTTTTAACTGCGGGAAGGCAAACCAGACATCAGTTAGTGGTTTGCCTTTGATCGCCGCCTCCAGGTTATCCGCTGCACGGCGGATCTCCGGGCCTTCAGGCATGGTGATATCCTTTTTTCATTCTTTATTAATCGGGGTTATGCTGCGACAACAATCTCCTTTTCGGCAAATGTAGAGCGTAGTCGGCGGGCGAACGCCAGTGCGTGCTCGCCGTCGCCATGCAGGCAGACTGTTTGCGCCGTGACCGTTGCCCATTCGCCGGTGATACTTTTGACTCTGCCGTGTTGCACCATCTCTAGCGTTTGCGCCAGCGCCTGTTCTTCGTTTTCAATCAACGCGCCTGGCTGACTTCGCGGCACCAGCGAGCCGTCAGCCTGATAACCGCGATCGGCAAACACTTCCTCGCGCGTTGTCAGGCCATATTGCTTGCCTGCACGAATCAGCTCGCTTCCTGCCAGCCCAACGAGAATCAATGCCGGATCGCAAGCGTATACCGCTCTGGCGATGGCGTCTGCCAGTTGTGCTTCTTTCGCCGCCTGGTTGTACAACATGCCGTGCGGTTTGACATGACGCATTACGCCGCCTTGCGCACGGGCAATCGTTGCCAGCGCGCCAATTTGATACAGCGTCTGGGCGTAAACGGTTTCTGGCGGCAACTGCATGGCGCTGCGACCAAAATTTTCCCTGTCGGGAAAACTCGGGTGAGCGCCAATTGCAACACCATTTTTTATTGCTTCACGCACGCAAGCCTGCATGGTTTGCGCATCGCCTGCATGAAATCCACAGGCAATATTGGCAGAGGAAACCAGCGTTAATAGCTCTGCGTCGCTGGCGCAGCCTTCGCCCAGATCGGCGTTCAGGTCAATTTTCATTGTGCAGCCGCCACGCTAATTGTTCAAAATAACGTTGCTGATCTTGCCGCGCTTTCAGTGCCTCTTCCAGTGAACACTGGACAAAATGAATCGGCTGACCGAGCGGAATTTGCGCAAGATGGTACATATCAGCCTCAATGATGCAGGCAATACGCGGGTAACCACCGGTGGTCTGTGCGTCGTTCATCAACACAATCGGCTGCCCGTTATGTGGCACCTGCACCACGCCCGGTAACAAACCGTGAGATAACAGTTCGCGATCGGTGGTGCGTTTTAAAATTTGCCCCTGTAAGCGATAGCCCATGCGGTTACTTTGCGAGCTAAGCTGCCAGGGCGAACGCCAGAATGCATCCTGCGAGGCACGATCGAACTCATGATATTCCGGCCCCGGCAAGGCGCGAATGCGGTTGCCCCACAGCAGCTGTTTAACGCCCTGCGCTTCCATAAAATCACGCTTCGCTTTGCCAATCGGGAGTCGGTCACCATCCTTCAGTAAACGGCCTTCCAGCCCGCCAATCCCCACTTTGAGATCGGTGCTGCATGACCCCATTACCGGCGGAACATCAATACCACCCGCGACCGCCAGATAACTGCGCATCCCGTGCTGCGGGCGTTTAAGCGTTAAACGCTGGCCTGCTTTCATCGGCAATCGCCAGCCGGTCCAGACGGCATTATCATCCAGCCGCGCTTCGCAACCGGCACCCGTCAGAGCAAACCACCCATCAGTTTCGAACTCAACAGTTAACTGACCGAGCGTGATCTCCAGCGCGGGGGCATTGGCGTCATTACCCACCAGTAGGTTAGCAATGCGTAACGCGGGCATATCCAGTGCGCCGCAGTGGCTGATACCCGACTGGCGAAAACCGTGACGACCGCCATCCTGCACAGTGGTATACATGCCCGCACGAATAATCTTCAGCATACTCCCTCCTTCTGCGGTACAAAGCGCACGCTGTCTCCCGGACGTAATAAGATGGGTTCGTCACGCGCCGGATCAAACAGGCTGAGTGAGGTATGACCAATCAACTGCCAGCCACCCGGCGTTGCCAGCGGATAAACACCAGTCTGCGGCCCGCCGATCCCGACAGAACCTGCCGGAACGAGTAAGCGCGGTTCAGCGCGCCGTGGCGTGTGTAGTTGTTCCGGCAAACTCCCGAGATACGGGAAGCCCGGTTGAAAACCTAAAAACCAGACCACGTATTCCACGGAGGAGTGCAATTCAACAACCTGTTTTTCGCTCAACCCGCAATGCGCCGCGACCACCGCCAAATCCGGTCCGCCTGCACCACCGTAAACCACCGGAATTTCAATAAAGCGAGACTCAGGTTCCAGGGCCTCGCTCTCCTCCCACCAGCGTTGCAAACGCTCTATGGCATCCAGCGCCAGCGACTCAGGATTACGCAAAATCACCGTAATATTGTTCATGCCGGGAATGGCTTCAACCACATTCGGCATATCCACCAGACGCTGCGCCAGTCGCCAGATCCGTTTCTGGCTAGCCAGCGTCACCGGCGGTTCCAGTTCCAGCACTACCGCCGTTTCACCTATCAGATAACAACGCGCTCGTTGCACTTTCGATCCCTCTGATTATTCGTTATGCAGGATTAGGAATATCAATAAAGGTCACATCAAGATCGGTATTTTCATTCAGCCACTCGCTCAATGCGCGAATACCACCACGTTCAGTGGCATGGTGACCTGCAGCATAAAAATGCAATCCCTGCTCGCGGGCTGAATGAATGGTCTGTTCAGAAACTTCGCCAGTAATAAAAGCATCCACGCCAAAACGCGCGGCGCTATCGATAAAACTTTGCCCGCCGCCCGTGCACCAGGCGACGCGCTGGACCACCTCAGGTCCGGTATCGCCACACCATAACGGCTTACGTCCCAGACGCGCTTCAATCCAGGAGGCTAGTTCCAGTCCCGGCACAGGCATGGTCAGCTCTCCCCACGGCACCAACGGCTCAATTTCGCCCATGACCGTGATCCCCAGTAACGCCGCCAGCTGTGCGTTATTGCCCAGCTCAGGATGTGCGTCAAGCGGCAAATGCCAGCCATACAGGTTGATATCATTCGCCAGCAACGTTTTTAAACGGTTACGCTTCATTCCGCGAATGACCGGAGACTCTCCTTTCCAGAAGTAGCCATGATGCACAATGACCGCATCCGCGCCCAGACGCACTGCCTCATCGAGCAAAGCCTGGCTGGCGGTGACACCGGTAACAATTTTTTGCACCGTCTCTTTGCCTTCCACCTGCAAACCATTCGGCGCGTAATCACTAATCGCCGCGCTGTTCAGTTTTTCGTTAATCAGTTGTTCCAGTTCGGTGTTTTTCATCTTCGCGCCTTCCGTATTCTGATAGCTACACCGTTAACATAGCGTTACCTCGCCAGTTCGTCGATAGCCAATCTTTTGACATATTAAGAAACAAACCCGACGCCAAAAGACGCAAATTGTTTATATCATCACGCTTCAGCTAATGTATATTTATGCAATCAGACAGCATATTGCATAAATAATCAGATCTGTATCAAAGTTTTAACTTTAAGGAAACACAAGCACGCCGCGCAACTATTACGTGACGTTGCCGTCAATTGTGGAATTATTATGAATAAACACGCATCACAGCCGCGCGCTATTTACTATGTCGTTGCGCTGCAAATCTGGGAATATTTTAGCTTTTACGGCATGCGTGCCCTGCTGATTCTCTATCTCACCAATCAACTAAAATACAACGATACTCACGCCTACGAGTTATTTAGCGCCTACTGTTCGCTGGTGTATGTCACGCCAATCCTCGGTGGCTTTTTGGCGGATAAAGTTCTCGGCAATCGCATGGCGGTGATGCTGGGGGCGTTATTGATGGCGATCGGTCATGTGGTGTTGGGTGCCAGTGAGATCCATCCGTCATTCCTCTATCTGTCCCTGGCGATAATCGTTTGTGGCTATGGTCTGTTTAAATCCAATGTCAGTTGCCTGCTCGGCGAGCTGTATGAGCCAACCGATCCGCGTCGTGATGGCGGTTTCTCGCTGATGTATGCGGCGGGTAACGTGGGGTCTATTATCGCACCTATCGCCTGTGGTTACGCCCAGGAAGAGTACAGCTGGGCGATGGGCTTTGGCCTGGCGGCGGTTGGCATGATCGCGGGTCTGGTCATTTTCTTATGTGGCAATCGTCATTTCACTCATACCCGCGGCGTTAATAAAAAAGTACTGCGTGCGACAAACTTTCTCCTGCCTAACTGGGGATGGCTGCTGGTTCTGCTGGTGGCAACGCCTGCGCTGATTACCGTATTGTTCTGGAAAGAGTGGTCGGTATACGCCTTAATTGTCGCGACTATTATTGGCCTGGGTGTACTGGCAAAAATTTATCGCAAAGCAGAAAACCAGAAACAGCGTAAGGAGCTGGGGCTGATTGTGACGCTCACCTTCTTCAGTATGTTGTTCTGGGCCTTCGCACAACAGGGCGGCAGCTCGATTAGCCTTTATATCGACCGCTTCGTTAACCGCGATATGTTTGGTTATACCGTTCCGACTGCTATGTTCCAGTCGATTAATGCCTTCGCAGTTATGCTGTGCGGTGTGTTCCTGGCGTGGGTGGTTAAAGAAAGCGTCGCAGGTAATCGTACCGTGCGCATCTGGGGAAAATTTGCTCTTGGTCTCGGCCTGATGAGCGCCGGGTTCTGCATTCTGACCTTAAGCGCCCGCTGGTCCGCAATGTATGGTCACTCTTCTCTGCCACTGATGGTATTAGGCCTGGCGGTGATGGGCTTTGCGGAACTGTTTATCGACCCGGTTGCCATGTCGCAAATTACGCGCATTGAAATTCCGGGCGTGACCGGCGTATTAACCGGCATCTACATGCTGCTTTCTGGCGCGATCGCGAACTATCTGGCGGGCGTGATTGCCGATCAGACATCGCAGGCTTCGTTTGATGCTTCCGGGGCGATCAACTACTCCATCAATGCATATATTGAAGTATTTGATCAAATTACCTGGGGCGCACTGGCGTGTGTAGGACTGGTACTGATGATTTGGCTGTATCAGGCGCTGAAATTCAGAAACCGCGCGCTGGCGCTGGAGTCATAATAGGCCAGCACCATACCTGATAAAACGCTCGCTGCGTTTTATCAGGCTCCTTTCCTCGCTTCTTCGTACGCTGCCAGCGTTCGCAGCCTTGCCTCTTTGTGATCAACTATCGGTTGCGGATAATCCAGCTTCACACCTGCTTTCTGCGCCCACTTCCACGGCTCATGCACCGCTTTCCCTGGTACATCGCGCAGCTCCGGTAACCATCGACGAATAAACTCGCCCTCACGGTCAAATTTCTCGCCCTGAGTTATCGGATTGAAAATACGAAAATACGGCGCAGCATCAGTACCCGTAGAAGCCGCCCACTGCCAGCCACCGTTATTAGCTGCCAAATCACCATCAATCAGCTGCGACATGAAATATCGCTCGCCTTCGCGCCAGTCGATCAACAAATCTTTCACCAGAAAACTGGCTGTAATCATCCGTAGCCGGTTATGCATCCAGCCAGTGCTGTTAAGCTGACGCATAGCGGCATCAACAATCGGGTATCCCGTTTTGCCTTTCTGCCAGGCCTGTAAATGTGCGGGATTGCTTTGCCACTGCACACGATCCGTCCAGGCAATAAATGGACGATGTTTACACAACGAGGGGTAATACGTCATCAGATGACGGTAGAACTCGCGCCAGATCAGCTCACTAAGCCAGACACTACCGGCCCCACCGTCCAGCGCCTGCGGCTGTTCAGCCAACAAGCGATGCAAGCACTGGCGAGGCGATAACCCGCCCGTTGCCAGGCTGGCCGACAAACGGCTGGTGCCTTCCACTGCCGGAAAATCTCGTTGTTGCTCATAATCTCCGGCACCGTTCTGGCAAAACTGGCGTAATTGCGCAATCGCCGCTTTTTCTTCCACCGGAAAATGCGCAGTATCGAAAGACTGACGAGGATAATTCAGCGTAATGGATGGCGAGGGCTCTATCGATCCGCTACTACGAACTTTTGGTGCAGCGACGCACTCCGGCATCCCTTCCCGCAGCCGTTTCAGCCAGGCATTCTTAAAAGGCGTAAAGACTTTGTACATCTCGTGATTGCCGGTCATCACCGCGCCAGGCGGCAGGATCACGCTGTCATCAAATCCTTCACACACCACGTTACGCAGCGCTCTTTCAACTTCCACATCCCGCGCCCGCTCATTCACTTCATACTGATAGTTATAAAACAGGTGGGTAACGCTGTTTTCCGCGCACACCTGTTTAACTATTTCGACACTGGCGACAAAGTCATCCACTTCACGGAACAATAAAGGAATACCTTTTTCCGCAAGCGCTATTTGTAGCCCATTCAGTTGAGCATTGATAAGTTCAGCCTGACGCGGCGACATGTTATGCGTCTCCCACTGGCGTGGTGTAGCGATATACAGCGCCAGCACGCGTGCAGACGAATTGCGGCAGGCGGCAGCAAGCGCGAGATTATCATGCAGACGTAAATCCTGGCGAAACCAGACCAGATGGGTAGTCATAAAACTCCTGAATGGCGCAAGTTAATCACACGCGGCCAAAGTTCGAAATAACGCTGCCCTGAAAGCCAGGCGTCAGGATAAAGCGCCATATAGTGTTTGATACGCATCAGCGGCGCAAGAAGCGGTTGCTCGCCACGGCGATAACTGTCGATAAGCGCAGCCAGCTGCTGGCGTTCTGTGGAATCAATATGTGGGCGAAAATAACCCTGAACGTGCATCAAAACGTTGGTGTGATCGCGCGTGTTGGCGGGGTGAGAAAGTAAAACGATTACGCGTTGGCGGTACTGGTTGTAATAGTCATCCAGATTTTGCCACCGATGAATATCAGCCACAAACGGGCCAAGTTTGCGGTATTCCGGCTGAGAATGCGCCAGAAAGACGAGTTTATAGCGGCTGTGATAATCGAGAAGCGCCCCGCGCGTTAAGCCATGTTCTTTCAGTCGATATAACTCATGAAGCGCGAAGATACGGATTAGGGTGCTGTCATCAAATCGTTGCTGATTCATTACTGCTCCTGAACGGTTTACAGGAGTAAGTGTAGACGTTGAGAAATGATATTTGTGAAGTTAATCCTGTTGTAGCAGGACAAATTTACGAAAGCCTGCTCCCCGCAAGGACTGACGTCAGGTAGTTTCTAACCATAGCTGCCCTTTCTATTCAAACGTGAAATCAATAAGCTCATCAGGGACATCGCAAACAATATGAAGACGGATTTCTTCTCTGCCGTGACTCTTTTCACTCATTGCGTAACTGTCATGCTCTGGATTATTTAATTCTTTCAGCGGAAATTTTTCCTCAAAGGCTTTATTTAGCCGCCCCTGGTTTCCTTTTACCGCGAATAAATAATCACCTCCCTGTTTTTGTATCTTCTCTGCAATATCTTTCTGGCAACCCATCGCATCAGTTGTGATGATTTTTCCTTTAATATCCAGCATGTTAAGAAGTTCTGGGATAGCTGTAATCTCATTAGATTTCTCATCCGTCTTGATCTGTCCGATGACCAGACTGTGCATTGTTGAGAACGCACTAATGACATGAATCGCTCCCCTGCGGCGACTCTTGTCATAAGAGTGCCGGAGCGTTTTTCCATCAATTGCAATGACGTCTTTATCATCTGAAGAATGGCAGTCACGCATCCAGTTAATAAAGCACTCATGAAATTTTGCAGGACTGATACAGGATACAACTCTGGCAATAGTATCGTGAACAGGAATACCATTTTCAAAATCACCATATTGCTTCAAGAAATCGAGATGTGTTTCCCCGAAATCCTCTATATCTTCCCAACTTTCTGCACCAGAAATAACGGCAAAAATAGTCAATAGTAGGATGCCTGACAATTTATGCTCTACTTTCCAGGCTTATCTGTAATCGGGAATAATAGAAATATGTTCCATCAATTTTTTAAGTTCCATTTGTTCACCTTATTTATGTAAGGAGTATTTGATCATGTATAAGCAATAAAAAACAGCTTCAGGTAATG
>ERZ1034781.1260-NODE-1260-length-11044-cov-4.255255_pt1 | contig 11044 bp, 7 predicted proteins | sample MGYA00520700_ERZ1034781 | MGnify/ENA primary metagenome ERZ1034781 (study PRJEB33766, sample SAMN09781709) | gut metagenome | biome: gut microbiome | host: Homo sapiens | place: Madagascar | study: EMG produced TPA metagenomics assembly of the PRJNA485056 data...
TGTTCCATATTAGCTAATATATTTTTGTTATTTGGCTGCAAAATTACAAAAAAATACTGTAATTAGTAGGATATATTTGCTTTTTTCTTTAGCTAATTGGTCGTTGATACATGAAAAAGTAACACCCCGGCACCCCTATAGCCATGAGTAATTACTTTAATACTATACAAATTGTTTTTGGTTCGATATGAAATTGTTCTGACTCTTGTGAAAAATCTATGTTCTAAAGTTTAGAACATAAGTTCGATACTTTAGAACACAAGTTCCAAACTTTAGAACATAAGTTCGATAGTTTAGAACATAGATTTTTGTAGGCTTGAGAAAGTTTAGTTACATAAAAAAAACTTCGTTCCATGTACGGAACGAAGTTTTCTGTTATTATCGTGGAACTTTATTCTGTGGTTTACTTGACAAATATTTTAGTTTTCTTGTCTTTTGATGTTAGGATGTAGAGTCCACTCGTCGGAGCTTCAATGACGTCGCTCGTGCTTTGTGACACCAGTGTGCCGCTGAGTGAGTAGAGGGCAAGTCCTTGCGCACCTGCTACATGTATGTTACGGTCTGTGACAATGATGCTTCCTCTTGCGTCGTCGATGCCACTCTCAATGCCGTTTACTACGTCTATTTTTCCATATTGATAGATGTATTTAGAGGTCTTGCCATAGATGTCTGTTATTTGCTCCGATATCAGGTTGCCCTCGTCGTCGTATGTATAGAGTGTAGCCGCATGTTCGCTATGTGATGCATCGGTTTTGGTTTCGGTGTATGTTCTGTCTACCGATGTCAGGCGCATTTGGGCATCGCGCTTGTAGATGGTTTGTCTGGTTTCGATGTACCTTCCGCCATCTTCTATGTTCTTGATGGTTTCTGTCAGGGTGTTGCCCACCATCTGGAATGTGGTTTCTCTGCTGCTCTCTATTTTCCAATCGCCAGTAGCCTCGTCCCATTGATACCAAGTATGATCATTTTCTTTTGCTTCTGCTAATGCCTCGCCAGCATCGATGGTGTTGGTCTTATTGTAGTAGTCTTGCAGAGGGTCAGCTGGTGTGGTGGCAAAGTCGGTGTGGTAGTTGACAATGCGTGACTCTTGCTTGGATTTTCCTACCCATTTCCCGTCTTGCTTGACGTACTCCTCATACTTGGTGTAGTCGTCGGTATGTACTTCTATCCGCTTTCTTGTTTCTACGATTTTTCCGTCTTGCCACTCTCGGCTGATGTTGATGGTCTCATTGCCATTGGTACTGGTCAGAGAAGATACCCCACTATTTCTCAGCGTCCATCCGCTTCCGTCCCAAGAGTAAGTCTCCCACACCCCATTGGTATACTCTTTGTCCATCCTTCCATAGATGATGTTATGGTTTGGGTCGTATTCGAAGTGGATGTATTGGTAGGTGCCGTTTCCGTCGATGGAGTGAGTGAGCTTGTCGCTTTCATACAAGGCGGAGAGGTCTTCGTTCCACTCATATTCGGTCTCCGTATAGCCGTTGTCTTGGTAGGTGGTTATGACGCGGTACCAGATATTGCCCTTGTCGTCACATCTGTCGCTTTCGATGATTCGGCCTTTCTTATCGACGATGTAAGTCCTTTCGCCCAGCTTGAATGTGCCCTCGAAGTTGTGCCATGCTGTGCCGTCCCACTCCTGAAACAGGGTAGGCTCTGTTGTGAACAAATAGTTTTCTTTGCCGATGTAAGCCTTCCTGTATTTCTTCAGCATGTTGTGCTGCTTGTCGTAGAGTGTGTACTCGGTGACGTCACGGCCGTTGATTTGATAGTCCATGTCGATTTCCGACATGTAGCTGCCATCGTCGAACATATAGGCACTGCCCAGCTCCTTACCATTGTCATCGTAGTATAAGTAGCCTGACTCGTCCTTATAGTTGTTGTCATTATAGAGAACCTTCAATACATGTTTGTTGACCCACTCCATGACCTCGTCTGTAGACAAAATCCAGTTGCCGTTGTCGTAAGAGTAAATCTTGCAGCTTTTGCTCTCGCCATATACCATTTGCTCTTTGTCGTAATTGTCTGAGACAACCTTCTTCTGATTTGGCACCCATTGGTAGTCGGCGAGGTTAGGCTGTGAGTCGGTGCTGCTGTCTTCGTCATTGCCATTGGTGAAGGTGTAAGAGATGATGGTGTGGTAGCCAGCGGTGGGAGTGTTGTACGCTGTCTCTGTCTTTTTACCTTCAGCCTCCATCAACCGACCATCCCTGGTATAGCTTTTCCTCAGGTAGTAGCATTGCTCGCCCTTGTTGTCGTATCTTATGTCTTCCGTCTTCTGGGTTGTCCATGTACCCTTGTCTTCATCGAGTTCTTGATGAATGGTAGAGTAGGTGCCGTCCTTGAGGGTGGTTATGGTTCGTTCATGTGCATTGTATCGGTTCTCGATATAGCTCTTTGTAGGTTCGCACCATACATACTTGGTACCCATTCCCTCGGGATTGAACTCATTGTATGTCATATCCTCGATGAGGCTGATGCGCTCGGCATTGTCGACTACCGAATAGGCATAGGCGTAGCTGTGAACCAGGGACAGGTGTTCGCCGTCAGTATTCTCATACACCTTTTCGGTCACGATGCGTCCTTTGGCATCTTGTGTGCGCACATTCTTGTATTGGGGAATGAGGGTAGAGCCTTCAGACTTCGTGATGGTCATCTCTATCCATTGACCATTGGTGCCTTCTGTGTAGGAAATTAATTCTTTGTACGTGCCGTGGTCGATGGTCTGGAATCGCCCCTTGTCGTCATATTGGACACTTACGTTCTCGGTTTCCCCTGAACTGTTTGTGTATGTCCAACCTGTGAGTTTGGTGACTTGTGTAAAGGCTTGAGCAGGTGCTTTGACGGTAGGAATGTCCTTGACGTCTACTCTCTTTACGATGCTGTTTTGTGCCAGTCCCATTTGTGCGGATGCTAACAGGAGCGATGCGATGAGGTAAAACTTTTTGTTCATAATCTTTCTTTTTAGTGATAATCAAGAACTCAAAGTTAAGGAAAAAAGAATGTTATGAAAAAAGAATAGCCGAAAACATGCTGTTTCGGCTATGCAAAAAGTCTGGATGACGAGTCTTTCCTATGGTAATCCGTAGTTGTGAGCTTCACTTTATGAAGTTGAGCCCCAACTGTATCGCTTTCTTCACGAGCTGTGCCATGTTGTTGGCAGAGAGTTTCTTCATCAGGTTGTGACGATGAAACTCCACCGTGTTGTTGCTGATGTTGAGTTGCTGGGCGATATCGTTGGTGGATAAACCATTGGAGATGTGTTCCAACACTTCAGCCTCTCTATTGGACAAGGTGATTTCTGAAGTGTCCTGGCTGTTGATGAGCCTCATGAACTGTTGGCTGAAATATCCCTTGCCCTGTTCTATCTTGCGAAGTGCAATGAGCACTTCTTGCGGATTGTCGCCTTTCATGACGATGGCATCGGCGTCCTCCTTCATCAGTTGGCGAATCGTCCAGAGTTCTTCGTGCATCGTATAGACCAGTATCTTGGTGTTGATGTGAGTCTGGTGGATGTACTTGATCAGTTCCATGCCATTGGCATCCTGCAATTCCAGGTCGATGATGGCGATGTCGATGTCTTTTTGCCTGAGCAGAAGGCGGCTTGATGCGATGTTGTTGGTGACATATATTTTGCCGTATTCTCCTGTGTGTTCAATGAGGGCTTGTAGCCCTGTTGAAACGATGGGATGGTCATCTACGATGAGAATGTTCTTTTTCATGTCTGTTTCGTTGCTGTCTGTGATAGGTTTGAGAAGGCTTGGACTATAGTGGAAAACGCACCTCTACTTTGTATTCTTCGTCTTGTTCGCTGATGGTGAGAACGGCTTTCAGGGCTTCTGTTCTCATCTTCAGCGTATCTTTGCCTATACCCATCTTACCCTGTGTGATAGGGTGTTCTCGGGATATGTCATTGGCAATGCAGAGGGAGGCTTGGTTGTTGCTTGCGTCCAGGGTCACGGTAATCATCTTGCTGTAGCCATACTTGATAGCATTGGACACACTCTCTTGAACGATGCGATATACTTCTAAAGCCGTTCGGCTTGGGAGATTCAGCTTCTCAAAGGAACGGCTGACGAACGGTTTGACGATAGTGCCATTCTCGGCGCTCATCGACTGGCAATAGGTGCATACCAGCTCAGAGAGAGAGGCATTGTCGAAACGAGGTGGTATCAACTCGTGTGAGAGGCGACGCACATCGTTTCCTACATTTTTGAGCAGGCGTTCTGCAGCTTCCTTGTCGGTCTGCATCATGATGTTGACGGCGAGGATGTCGTTGCATACGCCGTCGTGCAGTTCCTTGGCAAGTCGCTTGCGCTCTGTCTCCACTCCATTGATATAGGAAGTTTTCTCTGTCAACTCGGCACGTTGCTTGTCCAACTTTCTGCGGTAGAGAATGATAAGAATGGCGATGAGCAGGATGATGATGGCGATGGTGAGACAGAGAATACGGATGTAGAGCAGGCTCTGCTCGTGGTTCATCTTTTCTATTTGCACCTCTTTCTCCAAGGTCTTGTATTTGACGTTGAATTCGCTCAGTTGCTTGTCGATGTCGCTTAGTTTCAATGAGTCAGCTTTCTGATAGGCGGCTTTCATGGTGCTGTAAGCTTCGTGTGTCTTGCCCAGGTTGTAGAGGCACTCGGCCTGGGTGGCAAAGAGTTTGTCTTGTGGCATCGCCATGTTGACATTGTTGAATCTGCTGATGCTGTCAAGCAGGATGCTCTGCTCGGCGTATCTCTTCTGTTTGCCCAACATTTGCGCCTTGATTTCCAGGATGCCAAGTATGCCGTTGCTGGTTGGACCCAAGTTGCGGCAAGCCTCGTCAGCATAAGCCATATAGTGCATCACGGAATCTGTCTTTCCCAAAGCTAAGTATGACTTGAGCAAAGGTGACAGATATTTGAGGGTCAGCACATTATAGTTGGCTTCTTTTACCATGCCCCAAAGAGGGGTGAGGAAGTCGATGCTCTTTCGGTATAAGCCCTGTCGCATGAATATAGCACCCTTGTTGGCGTGAGCAGACAGTCTTTCGATGGTGTCATTGGTGGCTGTCGCCTTGTTTTCAGCCTTGTCGGAGTATTCGATGGCTTCACGGTATCTTTTTTGCTCGTTGAAGAGCACGGAGATGCAGTTGTTCAAGTATATCTCGTATTCTGTGTTCTGACTCTCTATGGCTGTTTCCAATCCCTTCTTGTAGTAAAAGAGCGAGGAGTCGAGGTCGCCCAGTCTTCGGTAGCAGATGCCCAGCGAGCCGCACATCCCCATCATACCTTCTTTGTCCTTGATTTTCTCAGCGAACAGTATGCCGTTCTTGCCTATGGCAGTAGCTTCTTTCAACTTTCCGAGGTCGACGAGTGCCGTGGTCTTCTCGCAGGTAAGCCAACTGCGAGTGGTGTCGGCGGCATTCATCTGCAGAGCGCTGTCGATAAGGGTAATCGCAAGTTTTTTGTCGCCGGCGGCATTGTGGTTTATTGCCTCAAGGAACAGGGCATACGCCTTCTGCTCGTCTCCTGCTTTGTGGTTGGAACAGGCGGAGAAGAATGCCAATATCGGCAGCATGACGAATAGCCATGCCAATAGGGAGGATGGATGCTTGGATGTCATTATAGTCAGTTTACGTTGCATTTACCTTGCAAAGATATAAAAAAAGAACAGAAAGTGTATTTTTCTGCGATTGAATATTTAAAGGAAGGTGTCCTTTTTCTGTAATTTGGGGTTCCAACTACGGAAAACCATGGGGGTGAGGCTATGGAATAGCATAGAATTTTAGGGAAAAGATGACTTTTATGTCATGTGGAAAGACTTTCATCTTATTTTGTCTTACCTTTACAACTCAAATTTTTAAACTAACATGATATTTTAATATGGAAAAAGAAGAAAAAGAACAGTTGGCTATCCGTAGAGAAGCTTTGAAGGGATATGATAATTTTTTGTTGTCAATAGGATTCTTCTTTACATTTGTGGTGTTGGAGAGAGGACTGTTTGTGATAGATGTTATCCTCATTGCCCTTGGCGCTTATTTTGCCGTGAAGCGTTCTGTTGGTATTCGCAACGAAGTGATTGCATCATGGGTGAAGAGTAGTGGAATGTTGCTGGCTGCTTATGGCGTGGCAGGTATTGTAGCTACCTTGTCCTTTGGTGTTGTTTGGGGAGGGGGATTGGCTGGCCTTATTGTGTTGATAGCGGGTTGTAAGCATCTTGGTGCTCTGCAGCAAGTTGGCAATTCTCTATGTTCAAGAGGTATGTTGCAGTATTTGCGCTATTGGCAACAAACCTATATTCTGTGGTCTGTCATCGCTTTTTTGGTGAAGGATACGTCTTCGGTTGTATATATCAGTTTGGCACTTGCCATCTTGCTTGCTAAAAATCATGCAGGAATGCTCAATGATGTGAAGCTGACATTCTTTAGGTCTGTTGGTGCGGAATGGAGTGCTCCTGACGATATGGAGGACAGTCATTATTGTGACGAGAAGAAGGTTCTGTGTGTAGGAGGTGTGGTGCTTGGTATTCTTTCGGTACTGATAGCCGACTCCCAACTATCGATTTCTGTGTCTGGATTATGGGACGTCTTTAACAAGAACTTAGGCGGACCGGCTTTGGTAAGTCCCATACTCTTTGTCGTCATGTTCCTTCTTTATGAGCGTATTGATCGTTTCGTATTGAAAGTGGATAAGGGGGATAAGTCTTATGAGCGTAGTGGCAATATGCGACTTTTAGGGTCTGTAGCCTTGGGTCTTTGGTCTTTCTTATGCTTGCTTTTTGGCGAGGACGCCAATGTGTATCTTATAGCTTCCTTCTGTGTGATCTTGTGTGTTGTTTTCGCTTATGAGGATACTCCCAAGGAGGTGCGTTGGCGCAAGATAGTTTTCCAAGCTGTGGCTGCAGGTATTTCTTACATGGCAGGATTCTCCATTGTCGGAGTGCTGATCCTGTTGTTCTCATTGATGTTTCTCTTCAAGTTCATGAAGTTTGAGTTGCATGATATGTTCAGTTTTGGTAATTCTGTACAGGGATGGACCAATAAGGGCAATTTCCATATTATCAATACTGTCACGGGATTGGATGAGGATGGAAACCGTTGGGTTGTGAAATAAGTTTTTTAAAATGATAATGATTTAATACTTGAATTTATGAAGAAAATCTTTAGTTACTGGGTGCTGTGCCTGATGGCATTTGCTACCTCGGCATTGGTAAGTTGTAGCTCCGATGATAATGGAGACGAGTGGGGCGGATTTAAGTTTGAGAATGTTCGTGATGGCAAACTGTCTGTTGCTGCGAATCAAACCTCATCCGAAATCATCATGAAGGCATCCAAGGCTTATCGTGCTTATGTTTCAGCTACGTCTGATGGTTCTTCTACAGAAGAAATCAGTTGGCTGCGTTATGAAGGCTCTCGCCTTGATGACGGAACCTGTCACATCAGTATCCAGCTTGATAAGAACGATACTGGGAAAAGCCGTTCTGCATACATTATTATAGTATGTGACGACAAGACGGTGCCCATATTGATTACTCAGACTGCTGAGGATAGCTCAAATGTAGGAGGAGATTCCGATGTTGATAATGGTGGCATTACGGCTCTCTTTACTATTACCAAAGAATGTTCTGTCATTACTGGTACTCATGTAGAAGATGACGGGACGGAGACTTATGAGCTACAGTATCAGAATGGCAATTTGACGAGGTTCAAGCATGTGTTTCGTGATGAATTTGATAATGCTGACGACGACTATTGTATTGAGACTACTACCGGAACAATCTTTCACTCGGGAACAAGCATTAAGACGGATTGGAATAGAAAATTTATCAATTATCCTTCTCAGAAGACAGAAGAGGAAGTGGTAGACTTTAATGCCAAATTGGAGAATGGTAGGGTAGTCAGTGGTACTATCTTCCAGTCATGGATGAACGGCACAAGACCATTTGAGATATCTTATAATACTGATGGTACGCTGAAGCAGACTCGTTATAATGACATCAGTGAGGCTGATGGCTCTGACGACTGGGACAACCATACTTTTGTTTGGGAAAATGGTTATCTCACAAAGGTGAAGTGTGAAAGCATGGATGCTGTCTCTACATTCGCTTACGACAAGACAACAGCCATTCCTGCACCTTTTGATAAGGCTCTCGACCTGAATATGTTGTTGCTTTTGGAGGAGGCAGAGTTCTTTGATGGCACCAATGGTGAGATTTTGAATGTTTTGGCTATAGGTGGCAAGTTGGGCACTCGCTCCAAGGGATTGATCAAGGAGTATCACTGCGATTGGACAGAAGACGCGCCTTTCACTCTCAAGATGACCTACAAAAAGCTGACCAGCAATGAGGTCATTGTGGAAGTAAACCATTATGAAAATAATCAATTACGTTTTGGTTATAAGTGGACTATCAAGCGTTCTTGATCAATTAGCGAGAAATGAAAAAGCGGACATTGGACTCAAGCCCAATGCCCGCTTTTTGGTTAAAGCCAATAATAGTATCCGTTTCTATACTCAGCATCGTTTTCGGTGTAGCCTGACGGTACTTACCGATAAGACGAAAGTTCTATATTCCTCTTTCAGCCCAGTCGCCACGGTCGAGGGTGCGATAACCGATGGCCTCTGCCAAGTGGTGCGACTCTACATGTTCGCAGCCTTCCAGGTCGGCAATGGTGCGTGCTACCTTCAGGATGCGGTTGTAGGCGCGGGCAGAGAGTGACAGACGTTCCATCGCCATTCTCAACATGCTGATGCCAGCCTCGTCGGGTTCGGCATACTGATGTATCATGCGCTCGCTCATTTGTGCATTGCAGTGGATTCCTTTTTGTCCGCTGAAGCGTTCCGCCTGGATTTCCCTTGCCCTTATCACACGTTTGCGTATCTCGGCACTTGGCTCACCTTGTGCCGCCTTCGAGATATCCTTGAAGGGAACGGGAGTTATCTCGCACTGGATGTCGATGCGGTCGAGCAGGGGACCAGAGATTTTGTTCATGTATCGTTGTATCTGTCCTGGGGTGCAGACACAGTTGTGGGTTGGATCGCCATAATAGCCGCAGGGACAAGGGTTCATACTTGCCACAAACATGAAAGAACAAGGATAGTCAATGGTGTATTTGGCGCGGCTGATGTTGATGTGCCGGTCTTCCAAAGGCTGGCGCAGCACCTCGAGGGTCGTCTTGTTGAACTCGGGCAGCTCGTCGCAAAAGAGCACGCCATTGTGTGCCAACGAGATTTCGCCAGGCTGAGGAGTTGCTCCTCCACCTACTAAAGCCACTTGAGATATGGTGTGATGGGGAGAGCGGAAAGGACGTTGCGAGATGAGCGATACGTTCTTGCCCAACTTGCCAGCTATGGAATGTATCTGTGTGGTTTCCAAACTCTCAGAGAGCGTGAGAGGAGGAAGAATGGAAGGCAGACGCTTAGCCATCATCGACTTACCCGAACCAGGAGGTCCTACCATGATGAGGTTGTGTCCGCCTGCAGCAGCTACTTCCAAGGCACGTTTCACATTCTCCTGACCTCGCACGTCAGCATAGTCGAGGTCGAAATGACTCTGGTTCTCGTAGAATTCCTTGCGGGTATCGACGATGGTGGGAGAAGGATTGCTCTGGTCGTTCATGAACTGGATGACTTCGAGCAGGTTTTTCATGCCGTACACCTCTAAGTTGTTGACCACGGCAGCCTCGCGCACATTCTGTTCGGGTACGATGAGTCCCTTGAAATGTTCGGCTCTTGCCCTTATGGCAATAGGCAGTGCGCCCCTGATGGGCTGCAAGGTTCCGTCGAGACTCAGCTCGCCCACCATCATATATTCCTTGAGATGATCTTCTATGATGTTGCTGTTGGCTCCCAATATGCCGATAGCTAAGGGCAGGTCGAAACTGCTTCCTTCCTTGCGAAGGTCGGCTGGAGCCATGTTGATGGTAATGTCAGCCACGGGAAACTTGAAGCCACTATACTGCAGGGCGGCGGCTATTCGGTCGCGGCTTTCTCTTACAGCCTCGTCGCCAAGACCCGTGAGATGATACTGTACGCCTCGGTTGAGGCTTACTTCTATGGTTACGGTGGTTACTTCCAGACCGTTTACGGCTGCGCAATAGGTTTTTACTAACATGTCTTCAGGTTTTAGATGGTGACGAAGATTGTTGTTGTTTCGGGGGGTGTTGATATGCTTTATTTCAGCAGTTGGTCCAACTTGCTGTTCAGCTCATTCTTCTTCAGGCTCCGCGCCACGATTTTGCCATTCTTCAGCACGATGTTGTCGGGGATTCCTATCAGTCCGAGTTTCAGGAGAGTCTTGTCGGCAAGCAAGTCTCCGTTGCATACGTTGGGCCATGAGATGGAGTCGCGCTCCAGGTTTCTTTTACAGTCGGCCTTATTGCCGTCTATACAGATACTCATCAGTTTGAGTTTTCCCTGCGAGCTACGCTGGCGATTCTTGAGTTCACGCAAGAGGTCCATGCTGTCGAAGACAGAGGTCGACCAGGTGGTGATGACGGCTACGGGTGCCGAGGCAAGAGATGTGCTTGATATGAGTTTCCCGTTGGTGTCGTAGGCTGTGAATACAGGCAGTTGTGAGCCGATGCCTGCGCTCTTGAGCCATTTGATCTGCTGTGCCAGTCTTGCGAGATTGCCGTTGCCGGGCTGTTCCTTGCTCAGAATGCTGAGCAGTTGTGAAGCCTTGGCGTAATCGGGCGAAAGAGCAGCCACGAAGTATTTTCTGACGAGGAATACGCTTACTACCGAGGCAGGGTTGTCTTTGATAAACTGCTCGGCTATTCGGGTTTCTTCGGGAGGTGAGACGTTGAGAATCTGTTCGCGGAACGAGTTCATGAGCTCATTGTCCTTGCTTCCCTTTACAGTAAGTTCCTTGAGGTGAGAGGCGTCAGCCTTGATGTCTACCGACTTTCCCGGCTCAGCGAATACTGGCTGCTCGGAGAAGTTGGGGAACACAATCATCAGGGTAAATTTGTCTTTGCAGGGAGCCTCGTAGGTGAAACGTCCGTCTATCACCTTGATGGTGTCGACACCTTCGATGACGCCATCAGGACTGTAAACATAAAATT
>ERZ1034781.1261-NODE-1261-length-11038-cov-3.666029_pt1 | contig 11038 bp, 10 predicted proteins | sample MGYA00520700_ERZ1034781 | MGnify/ENA primary metagenome ERZ1034781 (study PRJEB33766, sample SAMN09781709) | gut metagenome | biome: gut microbiome | host: Homo sapiens | place: Madagascar | study: EMG produced TPA metagenomics assembly of the PRJNA485056 data...
AAACCACGACCTCTACCCTGAGAAAGTAGACAATAGATAATTGGGTCTGAGCAGCACGCACGGACGGATAGGAGAATCATAATGGCGGATTACAGAGAGACTGTGGATTATATATTGGGTATTCCGCTTTTTGCACAGAAGATTGGCAAGGAGAACCTTTCCAGTCTTTTGTGCCGTTTGGGGAACCCTGAGAAGGCTGTTCCTGCGATACATGTGGCGGGAACCAACGGCAAGGGCAGCACATGCCGCGCTCTGGCGCAGATGCTTGCAGCCCGGGGATACAGAGTGGGATTGTTCATATCACCCCATCTCGTGTCCATAAACGAGAGAATACAGATAAATGGTACAAATATATCCGATGACGATTTTGTGTCGGCATTTGAGACTGTAAAGGGGCAGTTCAGGGAGCACCCTTCGTTCTTCGAGGTAATGTTTGCCATGGCGGCGGTGTATTTCAGACAGCAGAAGTGTGACTTTGCCGTATACGAGACAGGAATGGGCGGAAGACTGGATGCGACAAATGTCCTGTCGCCGGAGCTTACGATCATCACGTCGGTGGGAATGGATCACATGGAGTATCTTGGCGACACGATAGAGAAGATTGCTTATGAGAAGGCAGGCATCATCAAGCCGGGTGTTCCGGTGATATATTTCAGGCGGGATGAGGCGGCTGCGCGGGTCATAGAAGATACTGCCAAAGAGCGTGGAGCGGACATAATTCCGGTCGAAAAATCAGATTATATAATAAATCATTTGGGGAACAAAACCATTGATTTTTCATTGCATAATCGGTATTATAGTTATTGCAATTTACAGATACAAAAGACATCACTGTACCAGGTGGAGAATGTCAGCCTTGCTGTGACAGCATTCAGGATGCTCATGGAGAGGCGGAATGTACCGGAACAGGATATAGAGAAGACCGTGAGAAATGCACTCCTGCAGTTCTACTGGGAGGGCAGGATGGAGGAGATAGCTCCCCATATATATGTGGATGGTGCCCACAATGTGGAGGCTGTAAATGCATATATAGAGACCATGAACAGGCTTCATGGGGAATATGACAAGATACTGGTATTTGCGGCGGTGAAGGATAAGGAGTATGACTCCATGATACATTTGCTTGCCGGAAATATTACGTTTGGCAGGATAATAGTCACAAGCGTTGACAGCAGCAGAAAGGCGGATTCCGCAAAGCTGGCGGAGATATTCTCGGCGTGTACGGATACTCCGGTCATGGTCAGCGATGAGATTGACGATGCCATGGATATGGCAGTGGAGCTCAGAGGAGACAGAGAGAATACCAACATATACTGCGTTGGTTCCCTGTATCTGGTGGGCGGTGTCAAGAGATGGAGGAACAGACATGATCAATTTTGATGAAGAGATAAAGAGGTTTAAGCCGGCACTTGAACTTGACCAGGCAGAGGATGCAATATACAACAATGATCTCAAGGACATCATGGATGTCATGCAGGAGATGATGAGGGTTGCAAAGGAAGCAGAGAAGTAAAGAACACAGATTGGTCGGGAGATTAAGATATGGCAGATGTACTGAATTGTAAGCACTGCGGTGGAGCGATAGCCGTCACAGGCTACTGTACCAGGTGCGGACTGAAGATAGATTACGTGAACAAGGCTCTCAACTCGTCAAAGTACTATTACAACATAGGGCTTGATAAGGCGAGGGTCAGGGATATGTCAGGTGCGGAGGAGGCGCTCAAGCTGTCTCTGAAGTATGACAAGATGAATATAGATGCCCGGAACCTTCTTGGACTGGTGTACTATGAGACCGGAGAGATAGTTCAGGCGCTCAGCCACTGGGTAGTGAGTGTGAATTATTTTGACGGCAAGAATGTCGCCAAGAGATACATCAAGGAGATAAAATCCAACCCACACAGGCTGGAGGCGGTGAACAATGTAACCAGAAAGTATAATCAGGCGCTGGTATATGCGAAGCAGGGCAGCAAGGATCTTGCCTTTATACAGCTCAGAAAGGTACTTTCCGACAACAGCAGATTTATACAGGGATACCTGCTCCTTGCACTTCTGTTCATCGACGAGGGAAGATATGACAAGGCTCGCAAGGCACTCAAGCGTGTAATCAAGATAGACAGGACAAATCCGGTGGCGGTCAGATATTTCAATGAGATGGGCCACACTGATGAGGAGATCATGAACTTCAGGGATTATCCGCAGGAGGACTACGATGTGGATTCTCTGTTTGTGGATGACCAGAAGAAGCTCATAGCCGGCAACAGCGAGGTTGATTTTGATGGGGATCCGATTCCGGTTGGAAGATACAAGGACATCAATTTCTACAAATATTCCATCGCTTATATCATAGCGGGAGTTGTTCTGGGACTTGCGGCCATGTGGACGCTCATCATCCCGCACAGGGATAAGGTGGCTGACAATTCAGAGAGAGACCTGAAGGTTACATTCAGTCAGGAGATAGCGGATAAGAATGTGGCCATATCGGAGCTCCAGTCACAGGTGGACAGCATGACCACCAAGCTCACAAATGCTGAGACTGAGGCGAAGAACCTTCAGACACAGGTAGATAAGTATGGCGATTACGCTTCACAGGTTCTGTCGGATGACAATAAGGCAAGGGTACAGTCGGCGATCTATAAGTACGAGGCCATGACATATGAGGCTGCCATAGATGATCTGAACAGAGTCCTTCGGGATACACCTAACAGCGATGTGGCACTGTTCTACAAGGCGATGTGTTATCTAAAACTCTCAGATGATAACAATGCCACACTGGTATTTAATCAGCTTGTTGAAAATTGTCCGAACTCCGTATACTACACGGTTGCGTGTGATTATGCGGATGAAGATGCCATACAGGCGGGACTTGAAAAGAAGAATTCTGCAAGTACAGCCAGCACGAACACGGGCGACAGAACAGATACAACCGACAGCGCAAGCACAGGTGATGAAACAGGTACGACCGACAGCACGGACACAGGTGACGGAACAGATACAACCGACAGCTCGTATACAGGTGATGGAACGGATACGACCGACAACACGTATACGGATGATGGAACAGGCACCATCGACAATACGTATACAGGTGACGGAACAGACACGACCGACAGTTCGTATACAGGCGATGGAACAGATACAACTGACGGACAGTAACGAAAGCCATATAAAAAGATTATAATTTATAGAAGGCACAAAAGAGACGGATAAGGATGAACCGTTTCTTTTGTGCCTTTTATTTTGTGACAGGGGGATTGAAGATGAATATCTACGAGAAAATGGGGGATACTATAATCGTATATATGCCCAGAGAGGTGGATGATTATGCGGCGGTGAAGATGACCGCAGGGACAGACGGAGTATTTGCCGAGGAGGTGGTGAGACATGCCATATTTGATTTTGGCAGGACAACGTTCATGGACAGCTCGGGGATAGGACTCATAACGAGAAGGTACAGACAGCTCCACGACAGAGGGGGAAGCGTTGGGGTAATAAATGTAAATGCGAGAATGGACAGGATACTGCTCATGTCCGGTATATACAGGATCGCGACAAGGCTGGACAGCGGTGTCCGGGATGAGGCTGAGGATTGGACAGATAAATTATAGATAACGAGGAGAATGGTATGGATAAGAACAGATTGATCATGGAATTTGGCTGTGATGCCCGGAATGAGGCTGTGGCGAGAGTTGTGGTGGCGGCTATGCTGACGAGGACAAATCCGACACTCAGTGAGGTGGAGGATGTCAAGACGGCGGTGTCGGAGGCTGTCACAAATTCGATAATACACGGATATGGATCCGGGGAGGGAAGCATAATCCTGGAGGCATACATAGAGGAGCGCACCCTGTACATAACGATCACAGATCACGGCTGCGGCATAGAGAATGTCGACAGGGCAATGGAGCCGCTTTACACCACTGTCACGGACGGAAGCAGATCGGGCATGGGATTTTCATTTATGGAGGCTTTCATGGATGAGCTAAAGGTAGAATCCCGCGTGGGTGAGGGAACCGTGGTAAATATGAAGAAGATAATAGGAAAAAGTCAGGAGATATATTGATGGCGGATAATCATCGTTTGCTTGAACTTGCAAAAGATGGAGACAGAGATGCCAGAGATAAACTTGTGACGGACAATATGGGACTGGTGGTCAGCGTTGCCAGAAGATATGTGGGGAGAGGACAGGAACTTGAGGATCTTATACAGATAGGGCTTATAGGACTTGTAAAGGCCATAGACAGGTTTGATATGGACTATGAGGTAAAACTGTCCACGTATGCGGTTCCACTCATTCAGGGGGAGATTAGACGCTTTCTAAGGGATGACGGAATGGTGAAGGTCAGCAGAAATCTTAAAACGATATACTACAGGGCAGACAGATACAGACACGAGGTCGAAAAAAACAGAGGGACTGAGCCGGGAATGGAGGAGATATGTGAGGCTATAGGAGCGACTCCTGAAGAGCTTGTGATGGCGATGGACGCGGCATCGGATGTGACATGCATAGATGATCTTCACGCGGAGATGTGCGGCACGGAAGATGGAGACCGCATCGTGGACAGGCTGTGTGTATCGCAGCTTCTGGACACGCTAACACCGGATGAGAGAAAGCTTGTGGTGCTGAGGTATTTTCAGGACAAGACGCAGGGACAGACAGGGCAGATCCTTGGCATGAGCCAGGTGCAGGTGAGCCGGCTTGAGAAAAAGATACTCGGAAGACTCAGATGGAAAATATTGGAGTAATATCAGCCATATACATGGACAGACTATTCTTAGAATATAAGAACAGGGGAAATGTATATGGCTGAACTTTTGTATTTGAAACTGTCGGAGAGCTGCCTGTCGGAGAAGAGAAAGGTCAAAATAAAGGATGTGGCGACGGTGCTGAGTCCGAATCCCGATATAAAATACGGCGTTGAGAAGCTGGAGCTCATGAGCTTTTCCGGCAGCAAGGAGCAGCAGGTCATATCGGTGATGTACATTCTGCAGGTGATACAGGAGCACTACCCGGACTGCCAGACACAGACCATAGGGGCGACGGACGTTGTCGTATATTACAGGACCTATGACACCAGCGACAAAGTAAAGCAGTTCTTCAAATTTCTGATGATATGTTTTATCGCATTTTTCGGAGCGGGATTCTCCATCATGTCGTATAACTCCGATGTCAACATGGTTGGACAGCTTGACGTCATGCATAATATATTTGTGGGTCAGGGCAGGGATGCCTATCCTGTGGCGGGGATTGCATATTCCCTGGGGCTCTTCATCGGTATAATCATATTTTTCAATCATGGTGCAAAGAAGAAATTCTCTGATGATCCTACACCGCTTCAGGTTCAGATGAGACAGTATGAACAGGAGGTCAACCAGACAGTCATAACGGATGCCTCCAGAAAGAAGGCGGAGAGAGATGCTGATTAGATACGCTATGCTTGCCATCGCCTGTTTTGCCAGCGGTGTGGCCATATCGGGCGGGTACTTTGCATTTATATCCATGATAGGAATATTTCCCAAGCTCCTTGAGAAGGTAAAGGGGGCAAGGCATTATCTGCTCATAGAATGCCTGCTGGCATATGGGGCGGCGCTTGCAAATTTGATATATGTATTCAAAATATCTGTCCCGGTGACATGGGTGGGCTACACCATCATATGTCTGTTCGGTGGGATATTTGTGGGATGCCTGGCGGGGGCACTTACGGAGGTGTTGAATGTCATACCGATCGCGGCCAGAAGATTCAGTGTGAGAAGGAATCTCCCTTATGTCATATACGGCCTTGCTGCGGGAAAACTGGTGGGCTCGGTGCTGAGTGTCGTTCTGGGCATGTGATAAAGTCAAAATTATTTTGTGTGAAATGGAGGTATTTGTTATGAAGTTTGAACCTACAGAGAGCGATTACAATGAATATGTGGAGCTTGTGACACCTACGTCAAGCGTTCCGAGAAACTGCCTGTGGGCGTTCCTTGTGGGCGGTGTGATCTGCACGATAGGTCAGGGGATATTTGACCTGCTGGTACACTTTGACGTGAAGGAAGAAGAGGCGTATGCGTATGTATCGCTGATACTCGTCCTCGCAAGTGTCATCCTCACGAGTCTGAATCTATACAAGAAGATAGCGAAGTACGGCGGAGCAGGAGCGCTTGTGCCGATCACAGGATTTGCAAATGGTGTGTGCGCGCCCATAGTGGAATTCCAGACGGAGGGTGAAGTGTTTGGAAAGGGCGTGAAGGCGTTCACCATAGCGGGGCCTGTTATACTGTACGGTATATTTACAAGCTGGCTGCTCGGTGTTATATATTGGATAGTATCAATATGGTGAAATGGGGTTTATTAAATTAAAAATCGACATATTTTCCCCACATCGGTTGACAATATTTAAAAAAATAACATAATGGGTATAGATTTGGACAAAAGAAGAAAGACAGGAGAAATGCTGACATGAAGAGGCTAATGACAGTCAATCTGGCACCTGAGCAGAAGAGTGCAGTACATGATATATGTAGTGCCATAGGTGCGGAGTGCGTTGACATTCAGAGAAAGCATTATGGTATGAAGGTCGGAAGTCTGTGCGACACGGCTGACATATCGGGCTGTGGAGATGAGACCGGACAGACGGAAGATCTCAGTATGGATATGCTCATATTTGACGGAGTGAGCAGCAAAGAACTTGATATATTTCTTGAAAGGTATAAGAAGACCGGGCTTCCGGCAGTAAGGCTGAAGTCGGTCGTGACACGGAGCAACAGGGAGTGGACTGTACAGCAGCTATACTCGGAGCTTGCAAAGGAATATCTATTCTACAGGATGAGGGGAATGTAGATGGCAGACGAAAGAAGAAACGGACATACAACTGAAAAGAGACTTGCGCAGAACAGGCAGAGAGCTTCAGGACGTTCAGGACGGCGTGCATCTGAGCAGCGTGGGAAGAGACAGCAGCGATACAGAGTGATAAGCTGGATACTCACGGCGGTGTTCATGGTGATATTTTATGCGCTAATATGTGCGTGTGTGGGTAACAGAAAGCTGTACAAAAAGACCACCATAAACGGATTAGACGTTGGCGGAATGAAAACTGCGGAGGCGGCAAAGAGCATAAATGACCAGTTCAGACGCGATTACAGCAGTGTGGGCATACAGGTGAAGCTGGATGATAAGACTTACACCCTGGATGTGTCGGCGGCGCTGGATATGGATTCTGAGAAGTCTGTGCAGAAGATACAGGATGACTCACACAGCTTCTGGAGAAGAGGCTATGGGCTTCTGGAATCATGGACACTTGGAAGCAACTATGATATTTATCCATATATAGGCGACAGCGGCATCATAACGACCGCCATCGAGAGCAGTGATATGATGAAGGTTGATCTGGATATAGAGGATGGATACAGGATAGAGGACAAGAACCTCATTGTGACAAAGGGAAAGGGCAGCTACAGGATAGACACAGACAAGCTGGTAACCCGCATAAAGAAGCAGATAGCAAAAGGAGACTATGGCACTGTGGTGGAATGTCCTGTCGTGTCTGCTGACGTGGATCTGGACGAGGTATACAAAAAGGTACATTGTGAGCCGCAGAATCCAACGCTTGACCCGGACAAGAACTACGAGGTAGTTGAGGCCAAGGACGGTGTGGACTTTGATCTGGAGGCGGCAAAGAAGAGACTTGAATCTGCCAAGAAGGGAACGGATGTGAGCATCCCGCTCACATACACCCCGGCGGATATGAGTACGGAAGAATACAGGAAGATGCTGTTCAGAGACGAGATGAGTTCATACAGCACAGAGGTTGAGGGTTCAGAGAACAGAAAGACAAATGTCAAGCTGGCAGCGCAGTATTGCGATGGAACCATACTTATGCCGGGAGAGTCATTTTCATATAACCTCGGAGTCGGAGAGCTCACCGAGGAGAGAGGCTTCCTTCCGGGCCCATCATATGCTGACGGACAGTCAGTCATGGACATGGGCGGTGGAATATGTCAGGTGTCATCCACCATGTACATGGCGTGCCTGTATGCGAATCTCGAGATAGATGAGAGACATTGTCATCCATACCCTTCATCGTATGTTCCTGCGGGACTTGACGCCACTGTGGCGTGGGGCGGATGTGACTTTGTATTTACAAATGACACGGATTACCCGATAAAGATAAGCACAAGCTACGATGGATATTCCACATCATGTACGATATGGGGCACCATCACGGAGCCGTTCAGCGTGGAGCTCTACACGGAGACCGTTGAGACAGAGCCATATGAGACCAAGTATGAGCTGGACAAGAGTCTTGGCAAGGATGAGCAGGTGCTTGACACAGTGGGAATAGAGGGCCTTACAGTGCAGTCCTACAGAAGAGTGTATGACGGCGATGGAAATGTCATATCGGACAATCCTGAGGCGATAAGCGTGTACTCTAAGCGTGACGAGGTGTACAAGGTAGGAAAGCTTCCAAAGGACAAGGATAAAGACAAAGATAAGGATCAGAACAAAGATAAGAGTGACAGCTCAGACACAGATAAGAAGACGACTGAGTCTGAGTAAGATACTCAGGAAGAGTAGCTGCCGGCTACTCCTCAATGTCGTCTGAGTCGTCCTCCCTGATCCTTATAAGGCCTTCCAGGAATCCCGGTTCCTTGGTCTTTATCTCCTGGTTGGTGTAGAGATTGACATAGTGAGGGCGGAGCTTGGAGTAGATGATCTTCTGCTCGTTGTACAGGCTGTAATAGCCGGACAGCATGTAGCTGACGGCACATCCTATGGTGAACAGAAGTATTCCGTGCGCTCCGAACAGCTCTATGCTCAGGAACAGAGATGTAAGAGGACAGTTTACCACGCCACAGAAGAAGCACACCATTCCGAGGGCAGCGGCAAAGCCCGGGTCGAGTCCCATGAGTCCACCCATGACGCATCCAAATGTGGCACCGACGAAGAACGATGGAACGATCTCACCGCCTCGGAATCCACAGCCTATTGTTATGGCGGTGAACAGCGCCTTGAGAAGGAAAGCCGTTGGTTTTGCCTCTCCGTTGAGCGCCTGGGCGATGATGTTCATACCGGTTCCGTTGTAGTCGGTGGTGTTGAGTATTATGTTGAGCAGGACGAGCATCACGCCTCCTGCGAATACGCGCACATACTGGTTCTTGAAATATTTGCGGAAAAGCTTGTGCACAACGTTCATGAATATACAGAACAGACTGCTGAGCACTGCGCACAGGATAGCCAGACCGATGACCTTGATCACCAAAGGCACATCCACGGATGTCGGCATGCCGGCTATATTGTAGTGGTCGTGTACAACGTGAAGCTTTTTCGTTATTGCGTATGCGATGACTGACGAGAACAGACAAGGCACAAATGCGCAGTAGTAGAGGATACCGATGCTTATGACCTCCATACTGAACAGCGCGGCAGTAATTGGGGTTCCAAACAGTGCTGAGAAGACAGCGCTCATGCCGCAAAGTGTGAGTATATGCTTGTCGCTGTCGTCAAGCTTGAACAGCTTGCCTATGGACACACCGATGCTTCCACCTATCTGAAGGGCTGCACCCTCCCTTCCTGAGGAACCTCCGAAGAGATGTGTGATGACCGTCGATATAAAGATCAGTGGTGCCATACGGGAGGGAATCTCGTCCTCCACGCTTCTTATGGAACCGATGACAAGGTTGGTTCCCTTGGAATGTCTTATTCCGCAGATCCTGTATATAAATACGATCACGATTCCCGCAAGCGGCAGAAAATATATTATCATATGATTGTTCTCACGGAAGCCGGTGGCGTACTCTACGCATATATGAAAGGCTGTTCCGACAAGCCCGCATATCGTTCCCATTATCAGTGAAAAAACTATCCATTTGAAAAAAGTCGTAGCATATCTGACACATCTGCTAAAACAGTTTATCCAGTATTCCTTTGTAAATTCCACGGCGATTCTCCATTCCTTTTTCTTTGTAAAGCAGCTTTAGTAATGTTAAAGCAAATAAATGAATTTGTCCAGTGCTGATGTTAACAAATACTACCATTATAATCTGCGGTGCATAAGGGAATTATAGTAACAGTTACATTTATCCATATAAGGGAGTTGCATGATATGAATGAGAAAAAAGGAAAACAGAGCATAAAATTTGGCAATCCCCCATATATACTGGGGGCAGCAGCGGTGGCGGGGCCGAAGGAGATAGACGGCCCCATGGCGAGATATTTTGACAGAGTGAGCGAGGATGCAACATTTGGCAAAGATTCCTGGGAGGAAGGCGAGAGCGAGATGGTGCGTCAGGCGGTGACCCTTGCCATACAGAAGGCGGGAATAGTCAAGCAGGATATAAGGTATATATTTGCCGGGGATCTGCTGGGACAGCTCATAGCGTCGACGTTTGGAATCAAGGATATGGAGATACCGGTGTTCGGTCTGTACGGCGCGTGCTCGACGTGCGGAGAAGCGCTGTCACTTGCATCCATGACTGTGGCGGCGGGATATGCGGACAACGTTATCGCAGAGGCGTCAAGCCACTATGGAAGTGCAGAGAAGCAGTTTCGTTTTCCCTTGGAATATGGAAATCAGCGTCCCCTGTCAGCTACCTGGACGGTCACGGGAAGTGGTGCCTTTGTGGTGTCGGACAGAGAGTCGGATGTATGTATTCATGGAGTCACCACAGGGCAGATAGTAGATTACGGAGTGAAGGATTCTCTCAATATGGGAGCGTGTATGGCACCCGCTGCGGCTGCTGTCATATATCAGAATCTTCAGGACTTTGGCATAAAGCCATCATACTATGACAGGATAATAACCGGTGATCTTGGCAAGGTAGGCAAGAAGATACTGGAGGATCTGCTGGGCATGAACAATGTGGATATATCCGCAAATCATATGGACTGCGGTATAGAGATATTTGACAATGAGGAGCAGGATACCCACTCGGGCGGATCGGGCTGTGGCTGCTCGGCGACTGTTCTTGCCGGATATATATTGAAGAAGGTGAGCTCCGGGGAGTGGAAGAGAGTGTTGTTTGTTCCGACTGGAGCACTGCTTTCCACCGTGAGCTACAA
>ERZ1034781.1266-NODE-1266-length-11002-cov-4.885539_pt1 | contig 11002 bp, 4 predicted proteins | sample MGYA00520700_ERZ1034781 | MGnify/ENA primary metagenome ERZ1034781 (study PRJEB33766, sample SAMN09781709) | gut metagenome | biome: gut microbiome | host: Homo sapiens | place: Madagascar | study: EMG produced TPA metagenomics assembly of the PRJNA485056 data...
TGCTGACTGTTCCCATTGCTTCAGCACTTGCTGTTGCTGTTACTGTATACTGTTTAACTGGCTCTGCATCCTTCTCAAATACTCCGATCAGGTCTACATCCTTTTCAACCTTAAATGTATACTTTGCATCGGTACTTAAAATATCCTCTGCATCTTTCAGCTTCCATCCTACGAAATGATGTCCTTCTTTCGCTGTTGCTGTTACTGTTGCCTTTTCTCCATCTTCGTAGATTCCGTCCTCATGATCCATGCTGACTGTTCCCATTGCTTCAGCACTTGCTGTTGCTGTTACTGTATACTGTTTCTTTACTACAGGATTTGCTGCGAAGTTTGCTGTCAGTGTCACATCTTCTGTCACATCAAATACATGTGGATTTGCATCACTGACTTCTGTTCCCTCTGCGTTTGTCCAGTTTACGAAATGATATCCTAGATTTGCTGTTGCAGTTACTGTAGCTGTATCATACTTCTGATACTCGTTCTTATCGGTTGCTGCACTTCCCATTGCCGGGTCATTTACCTGAACGGTCACAACTACTGGCTGCGGCGCTGTAAACGGTTTTGTCAGTTTTGCATTTGCCCAGTCACCATGATCGCTCCAGTTATTTGCACCTTTGTCCATAACCAATTTCAGTTCTGTTGCGTCAGTTATATCAATATCACCTGTAAATCCTTTTGCTGTGTTAGTTCCCATTACATCACTTGTGAACTTCAGATTTCCATCCACATATACCTTAAATGTGATACTTGCCTGAGAAGGATTTATCTTTGTCTCACGGTCTACACCGTAATAAGATGAAAAACTTGTATATCCTTTGCCAGTCAGATCGTAAATGATTGTAGAATCTGCATGGCTTCCGATTCCTTTATCAAAGGTTTCTTCCTTTGAACCGTCCCATAAGGTCAGTGTGTTGTTTCCACAGCTCTTATCTTTTCTTGTCGGATTACCTGAATCTCCGGATGTCTGTGATGTCCAGTCAAGATCAGATAACCATGTATCTCCTGATGCATGAACTGTTACTTTATAAGTCTTTTCTGTGGACTTGTCCGCAGAAGTTACTTTCACTTTCACAGTGTTGTCACCTTCTGTCAGTCCCAGTTCTGCCGAAGCACTTCCTGTTCCTGTCTGAATCACTTTATCTTTCCAGATAACTTCTACGGTTGCATCCGCCTCTTCTGCTGTTGCATTGATTGTCACAGCGGATTCTGTTGCAGATGCTGTATATTTTAATGTATCTGCATCAAAGTTTTCTTTCAGAGATATATTTCCTCCAAGGCTTAATGCTTCCAAACGTGCATTTGCAGCATTCGGCACTTTCAGTTTCAGTTTATAGTAGACCGGCTCTGCACTTGTCTCAGGTGTCACACGGATCGTAATCTCATTGATTCCCGGTGCAACTGTCACGTCTCCCTGAACAGTCTGTGCTGCGGATGTAACCGCTTTTCCGTTCACGATGGAAACAGTTGCTCTTGTACTCTGTGCTGTCGCTGCAACCTGCGCTGTTGTTGTTCCTGTTGCAATTGGAAGACTATATTCATAAACTCCCTCTTCCAGCACAACTTCTTGTCCGTTTACCTGCATGCTTTCCAACAATGCATTGTTATCTCCCTGACGGCTGATTGTGAAACGATATTTTTTCATTGTCACGCCATCTTCTGCTGTAACATTTACCTCGATCAGATTTCTTCCGCTTGTGAGAACTGCGTTTTCGCTCAGTTCAGCTGTTTCTTTTCCATTCACCAGCACTTTTACTGTTGCCTTTGTATCCTCTGCTGCAAAGGAATACTTGATTTCCTGAACGTCACTTCCTGCTGTTGTCTGATAGAAAGTTGTTCCTTTTACAAACTGGAACATGTCTGTACTTTCACTAGTTTTAATGTCAGCTGTCGCCAGATCTGCATTTGCAGATTTGACTGCTGATGCACCTGAATCTGTGCCATTTCCGGTTACTTTTACTGCATCAGACCATACAATGTCTCCTGCTGCACCTGTTCCGATCAGCGGTACATAAGCAGCTTTCACATATTTGCCTTTCAATGCTTTAGAAGCTGTCAGAGAAGTTCCCTCTACTCCGCTGATAATGGAATAGTTTCCATTTTCTTTATCAGCAACTGCCCATTTTACAATTACGGACTGTCCTGTAGTATCTCCTGCCGCTGTCAGGCTGTCAGCAGCTTCGTCATATGTTACCTTAACATTGGAGGCGGTCGGTTTCACTGCCTCTTCAACTAATTTTACTTCTTTATTATTCACTGTAACATCAGAATAAGTGATGGATCCTGTATTAGTTCCCTGGCTTGCGATTGCCAGCTTAAAATTACCGCTCAGGAAACCGCAGTCTGTTCTCGAACCGATGGTGGTCCAGTTGTTCTTATCTGCACTGTAGTAAGCTGTCACTGTGGCATTATTTTTTACCAATTTCAGCCAGATTGGACTTGTGCTTACATTTGCCCAGTTATTATATGGTTCCTCTACTGCACTTCTGTTCTGCTCTTTTACAAGTGCTACTGCACTGGTAGAGCCATCACGATGCTTCTTTTCCACTGCTACATAATTGTCCGCATCATCATAGAGATAGATTCCTGCATCTGCCCATGTATTTGCAGGAGTTGCACCTGTCAGTTTGAATACAAGTGTCAGATCTGTTCTGTCTGTTCCTTCCGGCAATGGTTTTACAAGGACATTGCTCGGAGTCTGATTCTGGTAAAGTCCCTGGCTTGTGAAATCCTGTTCCAGTCCGCCTTCAACGGTTGAGCTTACACGATATTTGTCAGATGCTGTCGGATAATCTACTGTAATATCTGATGCGATTGTCTTTCCGTCCTGCCAGATGGATACCAGTTTTGATGCTTCATAACCGTTGGCTGTAGATGCTGTCACTACAACACTTCCCGGTTTTACTGCTGTCAGAAGTCCTTGTTCAGTGATTGTTGCTTTATCAGTCTCAGTTCCGGTCTTGGCATCATAAACCTTCCATGTCACTGCGCTGTTCTTGTCTGCACTGTTCTCTTCAGCGTTCCATTTCAGATTTGCAGTATACTGGATCGTATCATTTACTTTAATATTTTCTTTATTTTCTGCCGCTGTCAGTTCAATTCCATCCGGCAGATTGCCAAGGTCACCTCCATTGACTGTAAATGTCACTGCATTGGTCGGGAACTTACGTCCTCCAACAACCATATATCCTGTTACATTGGCTGTTCCTGCTCCTACTGCAGTTACGACACCTGTACTGGAAACCTTTACTACTTTTTCATTGTCAGATTCGTAGTACATCGTTCCGTTCGGTGCTGTTGTGGAATCTGCGTTTACCTTCATTGCATCATTGGTTACTGTAATATCAGAAGCACTCATGTTGCTGATTGAACTTCCGGCATTCAATCCACCGTCATACTCATTTCCTTCGATCACTACATTTTTACAACCATTAAAGTTGTACAGTTTTCCTGATAAGGTATCACCACTTCCGCTTACTTCCAGCTCTGCACTATTGGCTACTTCCAGTTCTGCTGAACTTCCTTCTTTTACTGCCAGATTCAGAGATCCGTTTCCGTTGATCGGATTCTGTCTGTAAATTTTATTATTTTTAAAGGTGAGTTTATCTACACTCTTTGCATCAAGAACTCTCTTATTGTACGTAAAGAAAGTGTTGTTCTCGATCTTAATATTAGAATGTACTGTCTTTTCCGTAGATACAGTCGGATTGGTAGGCTCGATGAAAATTGCCTGTGCATTTCCTCTTGTAAATGTATTATTACGGATGGTCACATCTCTGACCGGACCTGACTCATACCAGCCCTGAGCATCATCAGAAATATAGATGCCTGCCATACTCATTCCGTCAAATGTATTATTTTCAATGACAATTGGTTTTCTTGTAGTTACAAGGATTCCTCTTGTCGGAACTTCCTTAAATTCACAATTGCTGATGTTGACAGCTGGTGTATAAGTGATATTTTCTACCACATGTTGATTTACCTGAACGTCGGCAGGAATTGCCTTATCCAATGTCAGCTTGATGGTTATCAGACTTCCTGAACCTTCACCCATGTTTCCGCCCATTCCGTCCGGTCCGTCAACCTTTGTTACTGTGCGAACGGAATTTTCAACTGTAATCATATTTCCCTTTGTCATGAACTCGATTTCGTCACCTTCGAAAAAGTTCGGGAAACCGGCTGTTTCACGATGGTTGTACTGTACTGTGATTGTTCTTCTGTCGGAACTGATGGATGTAACTGTGTTAAATGTTCCGTGGATATTGATCGGATCATCATGAGGACCTGCAAAGGTACAGTTATTAATATTGATTGCTCCTTTGCATCCGGACATCTGCACAAAATCAGCATATCCGGCTGTTGTTCTTCCACTTTCCTTTGGTGCTTCAAAATCAACATCTTCCATTGTAATGTTTTCAGAATGCTGACCTACCATACCAAATCCATGAAGGAACTGGATATCAAGAGAAGTCATCTTAATATCTTTGCTCTTCCAGAAAAACGTTCCTGCATGATCACGTACGGTCGGACGTGACTGGAAGCACATTCCGTTCTGAACTTCACCGGCTTTACTATTATATGTAATCTTTACACGATGATTTCCAAGATCCTCAATAGAAGCTACACCTTTTAATGCAGCATTTCCATTTCCTGCACCGAATTTGATTCCCTGTACGGTATCTTCCCGCTGGGTATGATAACCTGACAGATCGGAGATACTCCAGTAACGTTGACCTGTATAAGGACTTACATCGCTGTACCATTTAATCGTTGTTCCTGCAACTTCATAATTATAGCACTCAGGAATATACATAGTTGCTGTATTTCCCTCTACACTCTCAACAGTCATATCAATAACTGTCGGAACCTGGAAATCCACTGCAAAATTTTTAAATTCAACATCTTCGCAACCGATTGTTGCAAATGTTGTCATTTTACCATGGAACATAAACAGAGAATTGTTTCCATCTACGGTAACATGATCCATATCTTCCAGAAAAATACCGATCTTCTTCATTTTATTGTTCTGATCGGCACCTACAGTATTGGAAACATATAATTCTCTTTCTATTGCTTTATCTGGATAGATATCATAGCGTCCTTCCGGGAAATTAATCTTGACTTCTTTTCCCTCTTTCGTTGCATCTTTCGCAGCTGCGATTGCTTTCTGTATTCCGATTGCACTGTCCTTCCCACTGTCCGGATATACTCCGTAATCCGTAACATCGATTACTTCTGTTCTTGCAGCTGCTTCGGCCTTCTGCACACCTGCGCCCGAAACAATTCCCGTTATCACAAGACAGGCTGCAAAGACAAGCGATAAGATTCGCCTTCTCTTTTTCATTTTTTCCTTACCCCTTTCCATTATATATAAGTGATTTTATTTTCTCATAAAAAAAAGGGGGGTGGCTTGCACTTTTTTATCACACCACCTCCGATTTTTTGTCATATTCGGAACTTTTTAATAACAGAACCGAGAAAAGGCATATCACCCACTTAACGCACTGCCTCTTTCTTTCATTTTTGGATTATAATGTTTTGAAGTTGTTGCTAGAAATTTATGATATGCAAAATACTACTACCAGTGAAAAAAATTCCATGCGCAATCTCATACAGTGATACTATTGTCTTAACAATCATCCAAACAAATGCCAAAACAAGTATAAGTGGCAAAACCAGTATTTTTCCGTCCTGATGTACCAGCAGTGGTGTTGCTCCATCTGCCAGAAAACCAATCCTGCCTGTATCATCTTCTGCGAAAGAAGCGTATTCAATTCGTAACATAAGAAATTCTGTAATGAAATTTCTGTTGTATTTCCGCACTATCCAAATTGATTAGATAGCGAATTCCTTCAAGTGTTCTCATTCGTCTGTCCTCTGTTATAGTTCTTTGATGATGTGACAAGCCACACCCTGAATACAGCACTCATCTACAATGATGTCTTTCATCTTCTTATTTTCCGGATGGAGAATGATTTTCTTATTTTCATCATCTCGGAAGTAGCGTTTCAAAGTATTCTGATTATCCACAAGGGCAACTACTATATCGCCCTCTTTGGCTTCTACCTGCTTTTTAACAACCACAAGGTCGCCGTCATCAATCCCTGCTTCAATCATAGACCGACCGCTTGCTCTTAATATAAAGAAATCTCCTTTGCCGAAAATAGCAGTAGGAAGTGATACATATTCTTCAATATTTTCTTCCTCATACTGAGGACTGCCACAAGGAATAGAACCTACAATCGGCGTCTGTGTCTGTTCGCCACTGTACTTACGGGTCACATTGGTGCGAATCTCCTGTCCGTCGTACTCAATCATATTCTTCTCAGCCATCTCTACCAAGTATTTATATGCTGTACCTCTGGCAATGCCAACCGCTTTAGCAATCTTTGTAGTCGATGGGGATTGTCTGTTTTGCAGGTAATAATCCTCGATATACTTTTTTATCTCGCTCATAAGTTCAGGACTTTTGCTTCTCATACCTGCACCTCTCTTTCTTTTCTATCGGAAGCAGTTTGCTTTCGATAGTTTTATTATACCTGATACCAAAAATTTTCAAGTAGGTTTTTCGTAAAAGAAAAGAGGTGTCACAATTTGCTAACACCTCAAAATTTCTTTGCTTGCACTGAAATCATTAACTCCAATAGCTTACTATTTTTCTCTATTCTCATCTTTTCTTATACAATACAAGTTCTGGATTTTTACCATCTTCTTCATAAGTACAAATAAGAATAAAATCCATATCTGCAACAACGCCGAAACATCTATCGCCGCCGTATTCACATTCAAGCTGATTGCCCAGATATGTCTTTGCCTCACTCAAAAACTTAGCCGCTTGCCCATTCGGAAGCCGGTACTCAAGATTCACATACTTTCCGACAAGTGCATTCAGTTTTTCCACCTTTGGCATTCCGTCAACATTCAATTCGTTAATCTCATTGATTAACTTTTTCTTGAATTCTTCAAACTGACCATTATCACTAAGCTGATCATATTTCTTCCAGTAATCCAAAGTAGGAAGTAGCTCCTTCATATAAGAACGGGCTTGTTCCTCCGTGAAATTCTCGGTTACCATATTCTTAACACAAACTTCAATCAAATCGCCCATATCATTATAAGTATATGTTCCGTCGGCATAACACCACTTACAATAGTCCTCGTTGAAAGAACCATCGTGATTGTGTCCGATAATATCATCATCTTCAAGCGGCATTCCGCAGCATTGACAAATAAGCTTTCTCGGTGAGCCTAAAAGTGTATTTATGGAAACATCGAATACTTCTGACAGCAATTTCAATGTTTCCGTATTCGGAACTGTTTCTCCGTTTTCCCAACGTGAAACTGCCTGACGACTTACAAAAACTTTTTCTGCAAGCTCATCCTGCGACATTCCCTTTTGAGTACGAAGTTCAAGTATAACCTGTTTTGTATCCATTATGCAGTACCTCCCTTACACCTTTATTATAATCTCACACATTATCTCAAACAAGCAACTCGCAGTTGCTGTGATTTTTCGATTTAAAAAAAGCTCCGAGGGAATGAACTTCTCAGGGTTTTAAAAATTTCAAACCATCTGATTATATAGTCCAATTTTGACTTGCTGTTTGAAGTTCTGTCATATGTTTAAAGATACTGTCTTTTTGCATAAGCTTATCCGGTGTATCACATTCGGCAATTTTTCCGTCTGAGAGAACTACAATTTTGTCTGCATTTTCAACCGTTCTCATTCTGTGAGCGATAACTATTACAGTTTTGTTCTCAATAAGCTTAGACAATGCCGTTTGAATTAGCGTTTCGTTTTCAACATCAAGAGAAGCGGTTGCCTCATCAAGAAGAATAATCGGCGCATTTTTCAAAAATGCACGGGCTATAGAAATTCTTTGACGCTCACCGCCGGAAAGATTACAGCCGTTTTCACCGATTTCTGTATCGTAACCGTTTGCAAGCTTTTGAACAAATTCATCACAATTTGCAAGCTTTGCCGCAACAAGAACTTCTTCGTCTGTTGCACCCTTTTTGCCGAGGCGAATATTTTCGGCAACAGAAGTATTAAACAGCGTAACATCCTGAAATACGATTGAATAAAGACTTAAAAGTGTTTCCGGTTCAACATTTGAAATATTCATACCGCCGACTGTAATATTGCCACTTGTTGCGTCCCAAAATCGTGCAGCCAACCTTGAAACAGTTGTTTTACCGCCGCCGGAAGGACCTACCAAAGCGGTGATTTCTCCTTGCTTTGCGGTAAACGAAACATTATCAAGAACCTTTTCGTTGTTGTTGTAGGAAAAGCTTACATTGTCAAAAGTGATATCATAGCCATTGTTGGTAAGCTTTGAATCACCCGACTGCACATCGTGGTCAAGAATTTCATTCATTCTGTCCACATTCGTCTTTGTGCTGATTATTGCGGCAAGGTTTTGGAGAGCTGCTTGCATCGGGTCGTAAAGTCGTGAAACCAAAAGTAAAAATACAAAGAATGTAAGCACATCAATCTCACCTTTAATAAGAAGTGCCGAGCCTGCAAGCGCCGTTGTCGCAATGCCCAACTTGAGTACCATTTGTGCGCAGGAAACAAAAACGGCTGTACCAAATTCGTTTTTAAGAACTCTTTTCTCAACATTGTCAATCTTGTCGTCAAGCGATACAAGATATCTTTTTTCGGCATTGTTTGATTTTAAATCGGCAATTGTATCTATGCATTCCTGAATACCGTTTGCTGTATCCATTTTTGCATCCATTGATTTTTTCGTCAGCTTTTGTTGAACCTTTGCCGTAGAAACAACGATAATTATAGCCACAGGAAGAACCCAAAGGGAAGCAATTGCCATTTTCACATTAAAAAAGAGCAAGCTTATCGCTATAATAACCGTCGAAATCATCGAGCCTGCAAAAGGCGGAATGAAATGAGAAAAAGCAGTTTCAAGATATGTGCAATCCGCCATAATTGTACTCGTTAAATCTGCCAAATCCTTTTTTGAAAAGAAGGAGAGAGGAATTTTACGAAGCTTCTCTGCAAGTGTAATTCTTCTTGTTCCCGTTTCAACATATGTTGCAAGAAATGTTGAATTATATTGCCATAAGGTTATTGTAAAAACAATAATCAAACAAACAACGGCACCGATTACATAAAATAAAGTTTTGTCTTTTAAGTTGTTTGCAAGCAAATCCTTAACAAACAAATAAAGGAGCGTAACCGGGAACATAAACGAAATATCTTGCAATGTACAAGCAACTACGCCTTTAATCAAATCTTTTGCACCTCGTCTTGAAAGCGCATATCTGTGCATAAGTTTTTCAATCATTTTTAAGCCTCCTTTGCGACTTTCCATTTTACCGATGTCAAATAGTTTTTGAGCATCGAAGCAAACAGACCGTTTTTGTCGTTAAGCTCTTTTGCACTTCCCTGCTCAACAAGCTTGCCGTTTTGAAGTACAAAAATACAATCGGCATTTTTAACCGTCGAAAGCCTGTGAGCAATCATAATAACTGTTTTATCCTTTGAAAGCTCATCAAGCGCTTTTTGAATTTTAACCTCATTATCAGGGTCGGCAAAAGCAGTGGCTTCATCAAGAATAACTATAGGCGAATTTTTAAGAATTGCTCTTGCGATTGCTATTCTTTGCGTTTCGCCGCCGGAAAGATATACGCCTTTGCTTCCGATAACCGTTTCGATACCCTTATCAAACTTGTCAATAATATCAAGACATTGCGCTTTTTCAAGAGCCGACATAACCTCTTCGATACTTGCGTTCGGTTTTCCGAGAAGAACATTGTCACGAATGCTTGCATTTATAAGCTTGCTGTTTTGGAAAACATATGAAACCGTATTATTAAGCTCTTCTTTTTCAATATTTTTAACATTGACTCCGCCAACAAGCACCTCGCCGCTTTGTGCGTCAAAAAATCTTGTGATAAGATTTGCAAGCGTCGTTTTGCCGCCGCCGGACGGTCCGACAAAAGCAACTGTTTGATTCGGTTTGATTTCAAGCGATACATCGTCAATCGCTTTGGTTTCACCGTCATAGCTGTAGCTTACATTTTTAAATTCAACGCTTGAATCTCTAACCTTTTTTGCTTCGCTTGTTTTAAGAGGTTCAATGTTCATAATACTGTCGATACGCTTAAATGCATCTTCTACAATCATTTTGTTTTCGCTTTGGAACATTATCTTTGTCATTGTAACTGTTAAAACAGGAGTAATAATAATATAGAAAAGAATATTCAATATAAGTTCGTTTGTAACCCCGCCTCTTACAAAAATCAAACCGCCGAAAATAATAAACGCGAAGATTCCGTTAATAAGCGTCGTAAAAATTGCCATCGGAACACGCAAATTCTTGGTATAATCAATTGCCCATTCGCTGTATGAATCAATCGACTTTTTAAACTTTCTGAAGCTGAACACGCTTTGACCGAACGCTTTAACAACGGGGATACCTCTTACATACTCAACGGCTTCGTTGGACATATCGTCAAGTGCGTTTTGATACTCCTCCATTTTTGTTTGAAGAGTTTTTCCCGTCATAAACACCATCATTATTACAAATGAAAGCACAATTGGTATAAGTGAAATAAGACCGAAGCGCCAATCAAATGCAAGCAAAAACATCAAAAGTCCAATAGGTGTAACTATTGACCCGACCATATCAGGAAGCTGATGAGCAAGATATGTTTCGGTTGCGCTTGAACAATCGTTTACCGTTTTGCGAAGCTTACCGCTGCCGATTTTTTCAATTTCACCGAGCGACAAAGTCACTATCTTGTGCATCATTTGTTTGCGCATATTTGCCTGTACTCTAAATGCGCTCGTATGAGAGCAGAGCAAAGCCGCAATATAAATAAGCATAGACAACAGTGCAAATGCAACGGCAAACGCACCGTTTTTAACAATTCCAGTTGCGTTTTGAAAATTCGGCATAACGTCAAGAACTTCTTTGATTATTTTCCATATGTAATAGAACGGAAGAAGCGCAAGAACGCTGCTTACGGCGCTGAGCATCAG
>ERZ1034781.1278-NODE-1278-length-10959-cov-10.815756_pt1 | contig 10959 bp, 7 predicted proteins | sample MGYA00520700_ERZ1034781 | MGnify/ENA primary metagenome ERZ1034781 (study PRJEB33766, sample SAMN09781709) | gut metagenome | biome: gut microbiome | host: Homo sapiens | place: Madagascar | study: EMG produced TPA metagenomics assembly of the PRJNA485056 data...
TGAAGAACGTCATCGCGCTGGGCGTCGGCATCTCCACCGGCCTTGGCTACGGCGACAACGCCCGCGCTGCCCTCATCACCCGCGGCATCGCCGAGATCGCCCGGCTGGGCGTGGCGCTGGGCTGCAATGTCCACACCTTTGCGGGTCTGGCGGGCATCGGCGACCTGATCGTGACGGCTACCAGTATGCACAGCCGCAATAACCGCGCCGGTATCCTCATCGGCAAGGGCGAGACGCCGGAGAACGCGGTCAAGGAAGTCGGCATGGTGGTGGAGGGCATGAACGCCCTGCCCGCTGCGCTGGAACTGGCCGAGCAGTATCAGGTGGACATGCCCATCGTCCAGACCGTGAATGCCATCGTCAACAAGGGCATGGGCGCGGCGGAGGCCGTGCGCAGCCTGATGGACCGCGACCCGAAGAATGAATTAAAGTGAGGCCATGGCTGTTCGGAAGCTGCTTTGCGGCAACCGAACAGCTTTTTTTACAAAAGATATCTCAAATATTTTACCAAAATAATGCCCGAAAGGGTAGCAGAGGGAAAATGTTTCTGGTATACTAGCCTTGTATGAAAATTATGAGGGGGAGTAAATATGCCTTCTACTTATGCACACCGCCGGTTCGGGGCGGATGTTCTGGCCCGGCTGCCGGAAGAGCTGCGGGACAAGATCGAGCCTTACCGTGCGCTGTATGATCTGGGTCTCCACGGGCCGGACCTGCTGTTTTACTACAAGGCATTGCAGTCGAACCATGTGAGCCGGCTGGGCGGCGCCATGCACGAGCAGCCGGGTGCGGTGTTCTTCGAGCGGGCGCGGGGCGTCATCCACAAGGCCAAGAACAAGGATGCCGCGCTGGTGTACGCGCTGGGGTTCATCTGCCACTTTGCGCTGGACAGCACTTGCCACCCGTACGTGGAGCAGTATGTCCGCTCCAGCGGGGTGAGCCACTGCGAGATCGAGACGGAGTTCGATAACATGCTGCTCCGCCGGGACGGCCACGACCCGATGCACTACCTGACGGCCAGCCACATCCAGCCCAGACGCATCTGGGCGAATGTTGTGGCTCCGTTCTACGAGGGCATCAGCGTGGACGAAGCCTATCAGGCCATGACCGGCATGGTCTTCGTCCACAAGATGCTGCTGGCCTCCAACCCGGCAAAGCGCTGGGTGGTGCTGATCGCCATGCGGCTGGCGGGCAAGTGGGAGTTCATGCATGGACTGGTGGCGAACCCCAAACCGAACCCGGACTGCGTCGAGAGCGGCTGCGGGCTGGATGCCTTGTACCAGAAGGCCATCCCGCTGGCGGTACGGCTCATCACGGAGTATGTGGACGGGCTGAGCACGGATGCACCGCTGGATGCGGCGTATCAGCACACCTTTGGAGAGAATTGAGAGGAATCAATGGAACAGAAGGAAAAATTCCGCCTGACCGGGCTGGAACGCGCGTGGATCTTATACGATGTCGGCAATTCAGCCTTTGTGCTGCTGGTGGCGACCCTCATCCCCATCTTTTTCAATGCACTGGCAGAGGAAGGCGGCCTGAGTTCGGTGGAGTATCTGGCCTACTGGGGCTATGCGGCCTCGGCGGTGACCGTCATCACGGCCATCCTGAGCCCCATCCTCGGCACGCTGGCCGACACCAAGGGCTTCAAGAAGCCCATCTTCATCCTCTGCCTCGTGGTGGGCGTGGCCGGCTGCTGCGCCATGGGGCTGGCGAAAACGTGGCTGCCCTTTTTGCTGATCTTCATCTTCGCGAAGGTGGGCTTCTCCGGCAGTCTGGTGTTCTATGATTCGATGCTGAGCGACGTGACCGAACCGGAGCGGATGGACGTAGTGTCCTCCCGCGGGTATGCGTGGGGCTACATCGGCAGCTGTGTGCCCTTCCTAGTCTGCCTTGCACTGGTGCTGGGGGCCGGGGCCATCGGCCTGAGCCAGATGACGGCGCTGAACATTTCGCTGTTCATTACCGCCGCGTGGTGGCTGGTGACGACCCTGCCGCTGCTGAAAAATTATAAGCAGGTACACTATGTGGAGGTGAAAGAGCACGCCATCCGGCAGAGCTTCGCCCGCATCGGCCACACCATCCGGCATCTGCACGAGGACAAACAGGTGTTCTGGTTCCTGCTGGCCTTTTTCTGCTACATCGACGGCGTATATACCATCATCGACATGGCGACGGCTTACGGCACCGCGCTGGGGCTGGACACCACCGGCTTGCTGCTGGCGCTGTTGGTGACCCAGATCGTCGCCTTCCCCTCGGCGCTGATCTTCGGGCGGCTGTCCTCCAGATACCCGTCCACGACACTGATCCCGGTCTGCATCGCGGCCTATGCGGGCATCGCGGCCTTCGCCTTCTTCCTGACCCAGCAGTGGCAGTTCTGGGTGCTGGCCGTCATCGTGGGCATGTTCCAAGGCGGCGTACAGGCGCTGAGCCGCTCCCACTTCGCCAAGATCACCCCGCCGGAAAAGTCGGGTGAATACTTCGGCCTGTTCGATATCTGCGGCAAGGGGGCCTCCTTCCTCGGCACCATGATCGTCAGCGTGGGCAGCCAGCTGACCGGCAGCGCCAATGTGGGCGTCGGCTCGCTGATCGTGCTGTTCATCATCGGCTTTGTGCTGTTCAAGCTGTCTTGTAAAGAGTAAACCTCTCAGTCACGGCTTCGCCGTGCCAGCTCCCCTAGTAGGGGAGCCCTTGGCAGGACGGTTTTGGCCCTGCTGGATGAAAAAAGTATAAAATAGCGTAAAATGGAGTGCTCCGCGGTCGCGATCAACGGCTGCGGGGCTTTTTGTTTGTTGCGTCTTACAAGATGGCGTGATACAATAAAACAAAACCCAATTCAGAAAAAAAGGAGAATCCCAATGAAGCAATATCCCGGTTATACGGTGGTGCGGAGCGAAGACTGCCCCGAACAGCACGGCACCCTGACCGTGCTGACCCACGATGTCAGCGGGGCGACCGTCCTGCTGGTGGAAAACGAGGACGTGAACAAGGCCTTCGGCATCGGCTTCGGCACCTTCCCCTCCGACGATACGGGCGTGTTCCACATCCTCGAACACTCGGTGCTGGCGGGCAGCGAGAAGTACCCCGTGACCTCGCCGTTCTTGCAGCTGCTCAAGAGCAGCATGGCGTCCTTCCTCAACGCCATGACCTTCCCGGACAAGACGGTGTACCCTTTTGCGACCCCGAATGAGACGGACTTCAAGAACCTGATGGACGTCTACCTGAACGCGGTGTTCTGCCCGCTGGCCATGGTGGACAAGGCCGTGTTCGAGCAGGAGGGCTGGCACCGCGACGCCGACGGCACCGTGAGCGGCGTCGTGTACAACGAGATGCAGGGCGCGCTGGCGGCCCCGGATGCCCAGCTTGAAGATGCGCTGGAGCGGGCCATGTTCCCCGACACGGCCTATGGCTTCGTCTCCGGCGGCGACCCGGCGTCGATCCCGGCGCTGACCTATGAGAAGTATCAGCGGGTGTACCGCCGCCACTACAGCGCCGACAACTGCTGCGTGACCCTGTACGGCAAGATGGATATGGCCGAGAAGCTGGACTTCCTCGACAGAGAATACCTGAGCAAGATGCCCAAGGGCACCAGCCAGCCCAAGCTGACTTTGCAGAGTGAGCAGCCGGGCGTCTGCGTGAAGATCCCCTACTACACCGAAAAGCCGGAGGCCGACGAGGTGCAGTGCGCGCTGGCGTGGTACACCGGCGCCTTCGCCGACCGGGAGCGGCAGCTGGGCGTGGAGATTTTGCTGGACGCGCTGCTGGGCACCAACCAGTCCCCGCTGAAAGCGGCTCTGCTGGAAGAAAAGCTGGGCGCGGATATCGATGTGGGCTTCGATGACAGCACACTGCAGCCCGTTCTGGAGTTGGTGCTGCGGGGCGCGACCGAGGAAACGGCGGAACAGTTCGCCGCAACGGTCCGCCGCGCGGTGGACGGCATCCTTGCCGAGGGCATCCCGGCAGAGCTGCTGCTGGCCAGCCTGAACGCGGCGGAGTTCGCTTCGCTGGAGCGGCCGGGCAGTCTGCCCGACGGCGTGCTGGACGCTATCCACGCCGCGACCGGCTGGCTCCACACCGGAGATCCGGCCCTGCTGCTCCACACGGACAAGCTCTTTGCCGCCCTGCGGGAGAAGCTGGACAGCGGCTGGTTCAACGAGCTGCTGCGGGAGCTGTTTGCCCCCGCGCCGGTGCAGGTCATCCAAGTGCCGACCCTGCCCAAGAAGGACGACGAGAACGCCGCCCCCGCCCGCACCGACGGCAAGCTGGTGCTGGACCACCCGCTGACCGTGGCCGACCTCGGCGAGGGCAGCCCCAGCGCCGAAGGCGTGGTGGGCACAGTGGCCGGGGCAGAGCTGCTGCACCACCCCTCCAAGGGCAGCCTGTACCTGAATCTCTACTACGACCTCGGCGGGCTGAGCGAGGAAGAAGTGCAGTATCTGGACATCCTGACCGATATGCTGGACGAGCTGGACACCCCGCGCCACACGGCCCGCGAGCTGAACACCCAGCGCAGCATGTGGCTGGGCGACAGCACGGCGTGCATCGCGTTCTGGACCGGGCGGCAGGAGGGAACCCCCTGCCACGCAAAGCTGGTGTTGAGCATGAGCTTGTTGGAGCGCAGCCTTGAAAAGGCCATCGAGCTGGGCGGGGAATTCCTGTACGAGACCAAGCTGACCGGCGAAAAGGCTGAGGCGGCGTTCGCCCGCGTGCTGAGCCAGCAGAAGCTGAACATGGAGCAGCAGTTCATCCAGATGGGCAACCAGTATGCGATGGTCCGCGCCATGAGCCACTATGCAGTGGAATATGCGCTGAGCGAGGCTTGCAGCGGCGTGACCGGGTACAAGTTCCTCTGCGGTCTGCTGGAACAGGCCGACTGGGCGGCGCTGGGCAAAAAGCTGGAAGCAGTGCGGGAAAAGGTGCTGCACCACGCGGCACTGACCATCAGCCTCCACGGCAGCGAAGCGGCAAAACAGAAGCTGGAAGCTCTGCTGCCCGGCAGTGTGTTCGCGGAAGAAGCCCGCGGCACGGCCAAACCCTACACGCAGGAGCTGACCGCCCCGGTGAACGAAGCCTTCCTCATTGACGGCGGCGTGAACTATGACATTCTGGCATGGCCGCAGGAGCGCAAGCCGGAGCGCCGGGTGCTGGCCCGCGTGATGAGCTACGAATACCTGTGGCACAACATCCGCGAGGTGGGCGGCGCCTATGGCACCGGGATGCTGACCCGCGCCGGGGCGGAGGCCTATTACACCTACCGCGACCCCCACATGGCCGAGAGCTACGAGACGTTTGCCAAGGGCCCGGCGGAGCTGGCCGCCCGCAGCTACACCGAAAAGGACCTGACCGATTCCATCGTGGGCACCGTTTCCGAGATGGACAAGCCCATGAAGCCCTGTGCCGAGGCGAAGGACCTCGACCGCCGGTACTTCTGCGGCATCACCGACGAGATGCTGGCGGCGGACCGCAGGGCGCTGTGCGGCGTGGACGAAGCGGCGCTGAAAGCGATGGCGGCAGACCTCGGCAAGGCCGCAGAGCACGGCACCCGCGTTGCTTTTGGCAGCAAGGAAGCTGTGGAAGCGGCAAAGGAACTGTTTGACCGCGTAGAGACGTTATAAATTTGGAAAAAAGAAAAGGCTGACATGGCCGCTCCGGGTGGAGCAGAGGCTGTGTCGGCCTTTTTTTGCGCAAAAAATTGGATGCCACCCCTCAAAAAATTGGAGGTTCGATTCCCTGTCTGCGAAAAAAGAACGCGGGCAGGGAACTTTTTGTGCACTTGGATTATACAAACTGGATAACGAAAAACAAAAACTACTCTGTGGGCCTACAAAAGGACACACTGCTGGACAAGACAAAAACGTGGTATTCTTTTGCCAAGCCAAAACGAAAGGATGTGAAACAAACCGAATGGCGCAGAAAAAACGATCCGCAGAGGGCAAGTGCCTTGAAAACCTTCACCGCGCCGCCGATACCCTGAGCGCGATGCTGGCGCTGGAGGTCAAGGAGCTGAGCGCCCGCCAGAAAACGGCGCGGCGCGACGGCACCGAGACCAGCGGCATCGTGAAGGCGATGAAGGAGATCACGGCCATCCTGAAGGATGTGGCCGCTGTGACCAAGACCGTGAACGAGCAGGGGGCAGAGGCCGAGGGCGGAGAGTGCGGCGTGGTGCTGCTGCCGAAGGTGGAGGACGTATGAAGACTGGAACGAATGCAGCCGTGGTCTGGCGGCCTCAGCCGCGGCAGATGGAGTTCATGCGCCGGCCGGAGCCGGAGGCCCTGTACGGCGGGGCCGCAGGCGGCGGAAAAAGCGACGCACTGGTGATCGAGGCGCTGCGGCAGGTGGATATCCCTCACTACCGGGCGCTGATCCTGCGCAAGACCTTCCCCCAGCTGAGCGACCTTGTGGACAAGAGCCAGCTTTACTACCGCAGGGCTTTCCCCGAAGCGCAGTACAACGCCACGAGCCATGTCTGGGTCTTCCCCAGCGGGGCGAAAATTTATTTCGGCTCGATGCAGCACACCAAGGACCGGACGAATTATCAGGGCAAGGCCTTCGATTTCATCGGGTTCGACGAGCTGACCCACTTCGAGTGGGAAGAGTACAGCTACATGATGAGCCGCAACCGCCCCACCGGCCCCGGCACACGGGTGTATCTGCGGGCCACCACCAACCCCGGCGGCGTGGGCCACGGGTGGGTGAAGGCCCGGTTCATCACCCCGGCCCCGCCCGGCACCCCCATCGTGGAGGAATATCCCATCCGAATGCCGGACGGCAGCGAAAAGCGGCTGAAGCGGGCGCGGGTGTTCATCCCGTCCAGCATCTTCGACAACCCCGCTCTGCTGGAAAATGACCCGGACTACCTCGCCAGCCTTGCGTCCCTGCCCGAAGCGGAAAAACAGGCCCTGCTCTACGGCAGCTGGGACAGCTTTTCCGGGCAGGTGTTCACCGAGTGGCGGAACGACCCCGGCCATTACTTCGACCAGCGCTGGACCCATGTTATCGAACCGTTCCCCATCCCGAAGCACTGGAAAATTTACCGGGGCTACGACTTCGGCTTTTCCAAGCCTTTCTCGGTGGGATGGTACGCGGTGGACGAGGAGGGGCGGCTCTACCGGATCAAGGAGCTGTACGGCTGCACCGGCCGCCCCAACGAGGGGCTTCGGATCGACCCGGTGGAACAGGCCCGGCGGATCCGGGAGGCTGAGCAGAACGACCCGGTGCTGCGGGGGCGGGTCATCCAAGGCATTGCCGACCCTGCGATCTTCGACGAGAGCCGGGGCGAGAGCATCGCGGCCATGATGGAGCGGAGCCCGAACTTCCTGCACTGGATGCCCGGCGACCACACCCGCCTTGCGGGCAAGATGCAGTTCCACTACCGGCTGGCGTTTGACGGGGAGGGCAAGCCGATGTTTCAGGTCTTCAATACCTGCAAACACTTCATCCGGACCATCCCGAATCTGGTCTACGACGAGAGCAATGTGGAGGACATCGACACCCGGCAGGAGGACCACATCTACGACGAATGCCGGTATGTGCTGATGGAAAAACCCATCTCGCCGCCCCGCCGCACCGTGCGCCCCCCGCAGCCGGATGACCCGCTGGAGTTGCATCAGAGGGCGCGATTTTACCGGATCTAGCCCTCTCAGCGCGCAGTCCGCCAGCAATCACGAATAAAGGGTGGGCTGCCCTTCCATACAACCTCTCAGTCTCGCTGACGCTCGACAGTCGTCCACCCTCTGTCGCTTACGCGACATCTCCCTCCGGCCGGAGGGAGTCTTTCCTAGTAGGGGAGCCTCTGGCGAAACCGGGGACTTTGCGAGGACTGCCAAAGCCTCCCCTACAAGGGGAGGTGGCATTGCGAAGCAATGACGGAGAGGTTGTATGGAGTAAGACTGTCCGATGAAGAATAGGAGGTAACATATGGACGAAATGGACGAAATCAAACTGCCCATCGGCCCGGAGGAGGTCGCGGAGGCGGCGGCCATCTTGCAGAAGTACAAGGCGGGCAAGGCTGCGCTGGACAAGCGGCTGGTGGACAACGAACTGTGGTTCCGGATGGGGCACTGGAAGAACTACCAGAACCCGATGATGGAGGGCAAGCCCCAGACGTCGAGCGGGTGGCTGTTCAACTCCATCGCCAACAAGCACGCCGATGCCATGGACAATTACCCGGCCCCCAACGTGCTGCCCCGCGCGGCAGATGACGAGCAGACGGCGCGGGTGCTGTCCAGCATTCTGCCCGTGGTGCTGGAACAGGCCGACTACGAGCAGGTGTACAGCGACACATGGTGGCGCAAGCTCAAGCAGGGCACCGGCGTCAAGGGCATTTTCTGGGACCCGGAACAGCACGGCGGCGTGGGCGAGATCGCCATCCGCCCCATGAACCTGCTGATGCTCTACTGGGAGCCGGGCGTGGAGGATATTCAGGCATCGCCTCACTTTTTCTCCCTGAACATGGAGAACACAAAGCAGTTGGAAGCCCGCTGGCCCCAGCTCAAGGGCCACAGCGCCAGCGTACTGGACGTGCCCCGCTTCATCCACGACGGCGGGCTGGACACCAGCGAAAAAAGCGTGGTGGTGGACTGGTACTACAAAAAGCCGGATGAGAATGGCCGGGTGCTGCTCCACTACTGCAAGTTCTGCAACGGCGTGGTCCTCTACGCCAGCGAGAACGACCCGGCGCTGGCCGGGCGGGGCTTCTACGACCACGGCAAGTATCCCTTCGTGTTCGACCCGCTCTTCATGGAGGAGGACAGCCCGGCGGGCTTCGGGTACATCGACGTGATGAAAGAGTGCCAGAACGCCATCGACCGGATGAATCACGCCATGGACGAGAACGTGCTGCTCTCCTCGAAACAGCGGTATGTGCTGAGCGACACGGCGGGGGTGAACGAAGAGGAACTGGCCGATTTTTCCCGCGATATCGTGCATGTGGTGGGGCGGCTGAACGACGACAGCTTCCGCCCCTTGCAGACGGCGGGCTTGCAGGGCAACAGCCTGAGCTACCGCGCCAGCCGGATCGAGGAGCTGAAAGAGATCTCCGGCAACCGGGATATGACCCAAGGCGGCACTGCGGGCGGCGTGACGGCGGCTTCGGCCATTGCGGCCCTGCAGGAGGCAGGGTCGAAGCTCAGCCGCGACATGCTGAAAAGTGCCTACCGGGCCTTTGCCAAGGAGTGCTACCTCATCCTTGATCTGATGCGGCAGTTCTACGACGAGGAGCGGGTGTTCCGCATCGTGGGCGGCACCGGCGAAGACGAGTTCGTGCCCTTTTCCGGCGCGGCGCTCCGCCCGCAGCCCGGCGGTGTGGTGGGCGGCGTAGAACTGGGCAGCCGCGAGCCGATCTTCGACATCGTGGTGAGCGCCGAGAAGAAATCCACCTTCAGCCGCCTCTCTCAGAACGAGACGGCCAAGGAGTGCTACCAACTGGGCTTCTTTGCCCCGGCCAACGCGGACGCGGCCTTGGCGGCGCTGGACATGATGGACTTTGAGGGCATCGAGAAGGTGCGCCAGCGGGTACGGCTGAACGGGACTCTCGCGCAGCAGTTGACTGCCCTGCAGACGCAGCTCATCCGGATGCAGCAGATGCAGCCCCGGCGGGCCCCGCTGACCGGCCCGGCCGACAACTTGACGACAAAGGCGGTGGCGCACGCCATGGGCCTTGGAAAGGAACAGTAAATGATCAAAGTGCTCTACAACGAACTGGACGGGCCGGAGGGGGTGACGCTCCGGCTGGAAGCGGCGGGCCACGCGGGCTACGCCCCCGCCGGGCAGGACATCGTCTGCGCCGGTGCAAGCACCCTGATGCAGGCTCTGGTGAGCTTGTTGGCCGGGGAGGAAAGCACCCGCAGCGACGCATGGGACGAGCCGGACGGTCCCCGGCTGGCTGTGGTGGCCGATGCCCCGCAGAAGCCGTGGGTGGAGGGGGCCTTCGAGCTGGCGAAAACGGGCTTTGCCCTGCTGGCCGAGCGCTACCCGGACAACCTCCGCTTTGCCGACGTGAGCCGCCGGGCCGAACGGGGGATGATGGACCTGCAGCTCTTCGCGGAGGGCGGTGAGGGCGCGGCCCCGGCCCTGAGCGCGGCCCAGACCCAGCAGGCCATTGCCTCCGGCACCATGAAGCCGGGCGGTGCAAAAGCCGACGAGGCGGCACCGCCCGCACCGGAGGAAACGGCCGAAGAAACCGGCGGGGAAGGAGGTGAATCAGAATCCAAGCCGCAGCCGGAGCCGCCCCGCCCGCCGCTGCCGGAACGGTTTCCGGGCCGGGAGGTCGTGGACGGGCTCCACAGCCGCTGGGCCGCAGAGGAAGCGCTGATGCGCCGGGTGGTGCCGGAGTTCTCGCTGAAAGAGGAACTGCGCAACCCCGAAATGCGCCGCTTGATGCAGCTGCCCGGAATGCGGATGGCAGACGCCTACCGGCTGGCCCACTACAATGACGCGCTGCGCCAAGCGGCCCACGACGTAGAACAGGGCGTCGTGGAGCGCATCCGCCAGCGCGCTGCCCGCCCGGCGGAAAACGGCACCCGGCCCGGCAGCGCGGCGGTGACGGGAGCCGATGTCTCCCGGATGAGCCGCGCCCAGCGGGAAGCCTTGGAGCGGAAAGCGCTGCACGGCGAACGGATCGTATTTTGAGGATCTGTCACCGCAGCGATCCGCCGCCGGCGGCGTCTTGCGGAACTCTCCTGATAGGGGAGCCAAGAAACTATGAAACAACAAAGAAAGGGAAAATGTTATGAAAAAGCATGAAATGATCGACCTCCAGCTGTTCGCCGACGCATCTGCCGCGCTGAACAACACCACCAGCACCTCCGGCATGACTGCCGAGATGAAGACCTTCTATGAGAAGCGCCTCATCGATCAGGCCGAGCCGCGCCTCGTCCATGACCAGTTTGCGGATTACTACCCGGTGCCCCAGAACGGCGGCAAGACCATCGAGTTCCGCAAGTACGACAGCCTGCCCAAGGC
>ERZ1034781.1279-NODE-1279-length-10954-cov-8.236627_pt1 | contig 10954 bp, 8 predicted proteins | sample MGYA00520700_ERZ1034781 | MGnify/ENA primary metagenome ERZ1034781 (study PRJEB33766, sample SAMN09781709) | gut metagenome | biome: gut microbiome | host: Homo sapiens | place: Madagascar | study: EMG produced TPA metagenomics assembly of the PRJNA485056 data...
TATAAGATGGGTTATCAAGTTTTTTTAAGAATAATTAGATGTATTAAATTAAACGGATGAAAACGCAAAGTAAATGAAAGACTAAAATGATTAAACTTATAGCCCTTACGCATATTTGTGCAAATTACACTTATAATCATGTGTTGTATGATGTGTGTGCGCAAACAGATTGCATGAATGTGCAAACGTTTGCACAAAAAAAATGTAACCTTTTTGAAACTTTTTCTTGCTTCGTATTGGATATTCTCTTAAATTTGCAGCCGAAAAGGAAACCCGGTGACATCCACCATGTTACAAGGATAAGCCGGCAAGTTCTCAATAGAAGTGCAAAAAATGAAATTGATTCGGATGATGAAACAAAAAAAATTACTTATAGTGTCTGTCTTACTTGTATTGGCTGTTTTCTCTAGCAGAGCGCAGAAAGTAGCCATAAAGACAAATATACCCTATCTTGCCACATCAACCCCCAACTTGGCGATAGAAGTCGCAACTGGTGACAAGCACTCATTTTCTGTAGGTGGAGGGTGGCAGCCTTGGCAATTCTCAGATACCAAGAAGTTGAAACATTGGCTCGTGCAACCCGAACTGCGATACTGGACGTGCGAAACCTTCAACGGACACTTCTTCGGCATCCATGCGTTGGGAGGACAATTCAATGCAGGAGGCATAAAGCTGCCTTTCGGGTTGTTCCCATCGTTGCGCGACAACCGTTATCAAGGCTGGGCCGCCGGTGGAGGCTTGTCTTATGGCTATCAATGGGTAATGTCACCCCGATGGAACTTTGAGCTGTCGGTGGGCGTGGGCTATCTCTATGTCGACTACAAGAAGTACGAATGTCGGGAGTGTGGCAAGCCCGTTGAAAAGTCACACTACAACTACATCGGTCCAACCAAGGCCGCCATAAGTCTGATATACTGTCTGTAACGTTAACTCATAAACAAATATGAAAATGAACATTATAAATAAATGCCTCTTGGGAGCCGTCCTCCTATACATACAGCCTGCCACTACCATGGCAGACAACAACCATGGCTACTTCTGTGGGGTGAACAACGAGACCATACGTATCAAAGCCGGACAGATAGCCTTGTCGTTCACACTCGACCTAGGAAAACAGACCGTCAAGAGCCAGCACCGTCGTACCATCATACCCATCATACGCACCGATGACAACAGCCACTCGGTAGAGCTGGCACCTGTGGTGATAAGCGGACGCACACGAGCCTTGAAAGACCGTCGTTCCGGTAATTCATACGCGCCAACCGACAAGCCCTACATCACACTGGAAGGCAATAAGACCCGATTTGTGGAATACAAAGCCAACATCGACCGACAGCCATGGATGGACAAGGCTCGATTGATACTTAGAGAAGAGGTGGTGGGGTGTGCCTGTGGCGGGCTGCTCGACAACGAACAGACCGTAGGCGACCTGCTGTATGCACCGCAACTGGCACTGTCGGACGAGATGAAATGTCCTAAAGAATACGATATCAGGACGAAGAGTTGCGATGCCTTTCTGATATACCCTGTCAACAAGACCATCCTGCTACCCAATCGCTATGGCAACCGCCAAGAACTAAACAAGATAGATTCGGTGTTGACAGCTGTCGAGAACAACCCTGTCTATGTCATCAACCGAATTGACATCGCAGGCTATGCATCGCCCGAAGGCACGCTGAACCACAACAAGTGGTTGGCAGAAGGCCGCGCCCAGGCATTGAAAAGCTACGTGAGCAAAAGATATTCATTTGCCAACTCGCTGTTGACAGTAACACCTAGGGGTGAGAACTGGGATGGACTGAAGGAAATTCTGTCCAAGATGGAGATACCATACAAAAGTTCTATCATGGAAGTCATAAAGAGAGAAAACGATTTGGACAAAAGGGAAGAGTCCATAAAGTCGATAGGCAGTGGCGAACCTTACAGAATCCTGCTGACCACAGTTTATCCCATGCTGAGGAAGAATATATTCAGAGTGGAATACTACAGCCGGGAAAGAACACCGGAAGAAGCACGAAAGATGGTTGAGACCCATCCCGAAGAACTCAACGTCTACGAGTTTTACACCGTGGCCGACACATTCTATGGCAACGACAAAGCGCAAAGAGACCGCACATTGATGGTTGCTGCCGACAGCCACCCTACCCACTCCATAGCCAACCTCAACGCCGCGATAATCGCACTGCAACGAAACGACACCACCAAGGCTGAGAAATACCTGCAGCACACGGCGAACGAACCGTTTACATGGAACATGCGTGCCTGTCTGCTTTGGAAAGAAGGCAAGGAAGAAGAGGCCGTGGTATGGTGGAAAAAGGCTGCAGAGGCCAACGACCCGAAAGCGGCTATGAATCTGGAAGAAGTGAGAAAGAGAAATTCTGATATATAATCAATTAATTAATTACTTAACACATGAAAACAAAACAACTTTTCTTTTGTAGTCTGACGGGGTTAACCCTGTTGGCTGCCAGTTGCTCATCGAACGATGAAGCTTTAAATGGTGGTGATGGAACCACTAGCGAAGGCAAAACCTACGCACAGATTGCCATTTCTGTAGCAAACAGTGCTACCACGCGTGCCGACGGAGATAATACCGGTGACGACGTTTTTGGTACCGACGATGAATACACCGTCAATGACCTTACTGTGGTGTTGGCCAATGAGAATGACATTGCTATGCAGGTCATTACTCCAACACTGAAAACAGTATCGAACAAAGACGAGGCTGACAAACAAGTTCGTGTTACAGAACCATTCACATGTACTCCCGGCAAGTATAAGGTATACGTCTTGGCCAACTACAAGAACTGCCAAAGCTCATTAAGCCCTATCATCAAAGGATCTACAGATATGAAGATGGTATTCGGTATAGGCGACATCACCAAACTCTATACAGAGAACAATTTCTTCATGACCAATGTTTCTGCTCCGGAAAAGAAAGATATCGTTGAGAAAGCGACCGGAAAAGAAGTAAATGATGATGGAACAGAAAAAACAGGTGGAAAAAACGTGAATCTCGTGACAGTAAACGTTGAGCGTGCTGTTTCAAAGGTTACATTCGGCAATACCGCCGACAAACTATCCTTTAATATAGAAGAAGGAGGCAACATTATAGCCACGACCAAGTTGGAAGGTGTCAGCCTGATAAACCTGAATAAAAAGATGTATCTTGTAAAGGATGGGCAGACTGCAACGAACAAACCTGTTACTGGCGAATGGCCTTACCCTAAGGATCCGAACTATGACAACACTTCGATGGACAAAGCTTACATTACAGCAAACTTCACCCAAAATGAAGCATCAAGCTTCTCTGCTCCAAGCGATGCCAAATTCTATTGTCCGGAAAACACAATGTCAGCCTTTGCCCAGTTAAACGGTCAGACCACTGGCGTTGTCTATAAAGTGAATTACAAACCTGAAGGCAAGTATTATACAGAACTGGCTGCGGAAAATGGAACAGACAGCTACAGCCAGATGTTTGAAAAAGTACTGGCGCTTGGTGATGATGTTAGAGACGCTGCCATCACGAAAACCATATTCACTGTTGCAGACAAGACAGACGGAACATTCTATTCATACAACGGCTATGTCTTCAAAAGTATGGCAGGTGCACGCTTGTACAAGGCCATTGCCACAGCCAATCCGGGCGCTGATGCCGCAGCTGTCAACACCGCTTTCACGAATGGAAACGAAGACGGTATTCAGACCTACACTAAGGGTGACTGCTACTACACTGCATGGATTAAGCACAACCCAGGCGGAACAACTATGCAGCAAGACAAGTATGGAGTGGTGCGCAACTTCTGGTATGAACTGACAGTAAACAGCATCAAGAAGCTGGGCTACAGCAAGCCAACCTATAAGGACCCTAAAGATCCTGACGACAAGGCAGAAGCATCCATACAGGTGCAAGTCAACATCAAGAAATGGCGTTGGGTTAAACAAAATGTAGATTTGGAATAAGCCAATAAATACAGAATACGAATATAAACAAAAGCTTGGTATCTCCTTCCTGGCAACAAGAAGGAGATACCCCACAATGGAACAAGCATTCCACCAATATTAACATTATGCATAACAACCGCTTTTATTATCCGATGATAGTGTTGTGTCTTGCACTGACTGCCCTGTTGTCCTCCTGCGTATACGAGGATGAGAAGCCATGTCCGTGTGAGGTGCGCTTCGTCTATAACTACAACATGGAGTTCGCCGATGCCTTTCCATCGCAGGTGAACTGGGTGAAGCTGTTCATCTATGATGACCGTGGGCGGTTCGTTTCAACCGTTGAAGACCACATCACACAACACGATGGGAATTATAGTCTACCACTCCAGTTGCAAGCCGGAACGTACACACTGGTGGCATGGGCAGGAACTGACAACACGCCTTCGTGCTACAACATCTCACCCCAACAACCCACCACAGAAAACAGCATCGACCAGCTGCAGCTCAATCTGAAGCTCGGCGATACACAGACCGTCTACGACAAGTCGCCCGAAGACTTGTGGCACGGTATCACTGAACATTTCACCGTCAGCGAGACAGCACCCAGCCTGGCTGTAGTCCCACTGGTAAAAGATGTCAACCGATTCAAGGTGTTGATACAGTCGGCGGACGACAAGCCTCTTACGGCCAACGACTATTCACTGGCCATAAAAGCGGCCAATCATACCTACGACTACCGCAACAACCTCGCAGACTGCCCGGTGCTGGAATATCGCCCCTACAGCATGAAAGAGGCCGTTATAGACAATCAGACCGCTCCAACCAATAGCGCCCTATTGGCAGAGATGGCCACCCTCAGACTAACCACCGACAAAGCGTCGCGGTTCGTCGTACACAACCAAAAGACCAACCGGGATGTGTTCAACATCGACTTGGTGAAATACCTGGAGATGATGCGCCTAGACAAATACAAGGACATGTCTCTACAGGAGTATCTCGACCGTGAGAACAACTATCAAATTATACTGCTCATCGGTCGTGACAGCAACAACGCCGAAGTGGTGCTGTCGCTGCAAATCAACGCTTGGCGAATAGTATTTAACAACAACGACTTGTAAAAACGACAATTGCCATCATGAGAAAGTATATTTTGTTATTATTCAACATAGCCATCCTACTGATGACAACAGGATGTTCGGACTGCGGGTTTGGACCTGACGGCCCGACACATTCCGTGACTGTATATATCCCCTACAGCAATACCACACGAGAAGGCAGCGACACTCCCGACGCTGACGCTGTTGATATTCAGGGCAAAGAAGGAGTCATAACCGACCTTTGGTTCTTCGCCTATCCCATCGGAAAAGGTGAGGCCGTGGTGCGCAGAATAGACATCGACCAACTCTCATCCGACAACAACTATCGAGTGTTCTACTGCGACCTCAAGCAAGGGGAATACAAAATATATCTGACGGCCAACATTCCGGGCATAAGCATATACACAACAGAAGATCAACTAAAGGCAAAAACGCTCGACTTCAGCAACGGCAATTTGCCGGTGCAAGGTAAGCTGCCACTACTATACGAATACAAAAATAACGAAGATAACAATAAGCTGGAAGTGAGCCCAAACACCTCGGCCACCATAACAGCCAACATGATCTTTGTTTGCTCCAAGGTGAAGTTCTCGTTGCGTTTCAACAACAAAACTTTCTCCCAAAACTCTTTCGGATCCAACCGGTTGAAGATTACATCAATCACGGTGAAAGACATTGTAAACACAGGGGGACTGTTTGACGGAAAGGGAAACAATGGAACACAAGAACAGACGCTCACGGTCAAAAATGAAGTTGACTTCAACAAAGACGAATGGAGCTACACTGACATTCTCTATTTGCCAGAGAACTATAACAACAAAAAAAACACCTATCTTGAGATTAAAGGTACAGAACTTACTTCCAAAGGAGACGAGACCACAATCACCCACACCTACATACTGCCCTTGGGAGGCGTAGCAGGGAATAAATCGGGAGGCGACTTGGAACGAGGTACGTTCTACGATATGACTGCCAGCATCACCGGCAAGGGTAAAATGGATATGGATATCAATATGAGTGTCTTTGACTGGACATTGCAGGATGTCTATGCCGACTTCAGCCAAACATCGCTATGGGTGTCGCGCACAGGAAAGCTCGTCGACAGCAACGACGACAGCAAATTTGACCACGACAATAAAACCGGCCAACAGATACTCGTCACCTCACAATACAACGACTCTATCGGATATAAAACAAACGCCAAAGAGGTAACGGTGGAATGCGTGAGTAAAATCGGCAAGAAACCTCTTGTTCTGGCAACAGTCCAGAGCGGACAAATCCTCTTCACCGTCAATCCTGCGATACTGATGGACGATTATAATGGGCAAACTAAAGGTACGGCAGTGGTAGCCATCCGCGCCAACAATCTCGTGAAATACATCGACGTGCAATACAATGTAACGCCTTTCCTCAACGTCACACCGCTCGAAGTGGAGATAAACACGGAGGAAGGTAAGCAAAGTACGTATGCCGTCTTGTACGAGACCAACCTTGGCGGAATAAAGATTAATGAAACGATTCTCACCAGCGCCAACAAAGACAAGGTGACGATAACGTATCCGACGGGAACTTCATCAAAGGGAAAAATAATGCTCCAATCAGACGGAAATGCCACAAACACATGGACATCATCTTTCACCGTCTCTCCAAGCAGTCCGAAATACGACGATTTGAAGAAGCAAGTGAAGGTTACGGTCATTCCTTCTCTGAACGACTATAGAATACATTTCATTGCCCTCAACGATAGCCGAACTGGGGAAAATGGAGCACAAATCAACACCGGCAACCTTACCACCGACAACAAATGGCCAAACTGTAACATATACCTATACACCCAGTATGGCATGACCTCAGATAACAATATCCCCCAAAGCGTGTGGTATTTCTTCAACACAGAAGGTCAAGCTAAGCCTTCTTGGCCGGGAGTAAGCATGAGTGAGGATCCGGAAAACGAGGGGTGGAAGCTTTTCGAACTATCCACAGATAAACCAGGATGGTGCAGCATCACAGGAGCGAAAGACAAATATCCCAAACCCGGCGAAACACTGATAATGTTCAATAGTGGTGAAAACAATGACTACCAGCGATATCCGTACCATATGGAACCGGGAGTGCAGCTCTTCGATTTCAAGAACCGCGAAGGATGGTTTGTCTACGACCCTACTTCCAACCTACACGAATTTTTCGAGAGCAAACCCGACATCCATCTGGTAACATTTAATATGTACTATCAAGGTAATATCATAGACAACTGGTACATAAATATTGGTAGTAAATCCCTATACGGTAAGGCCAATAGTCAAGGATTCAGCCAAGACGTTCCTAGCGGATACGCTGGTTGGAAACTCTCCACCTTGACATTCTGGTGTGTCAAAGGGCGAGAATACAAATATGTCATTGTGAAAAAGGAAAATGGACAAGAATACGGTATTCTCTTCGGTGGCAAACGCTTCAAGGACTACACCGGATATTACAAGGATGGAAGTTGGCATGAGGGCACTCCCCCGACTACCACAAACACAAAACAAAAAAGGAGAACTAGAAGATGAACAGCAAATACACAAAGATTTTACTGGCTCTGACGATATGTCTGTTGATGTCGGCCTGTTCAGACGACATTTTCAGCGGATCAGACTATTTCGACAACGGCAAGGTGACACTACGGTTGGTCGTTCCCGCCACTACCGTAGTGAACACAAGAGCCAATACCGATGAGACAATCAGTGGCAATGATTTATATGTCATCGAATACGGTGACCAAGGCAGCTGTGTGGCAATGGGACAAGTCGATCCTAGCAATATCAAAGTCGACCCTAGCAATATCAACGGCTACACCCTGACCATTAATGATGTCAATCCCAAGACGACCGACATCCACATTGTCGCCAATGGCAAAGCCATCCTTGCCTCGAAAAACATAGGCAACATGGCAAAACTTGACGGTGTGTACTGCGATAAGATACCATCGCCCCTCGTACTTTGGGGACATATCAAAATGAGTGAACTGAAAAGCGGAACGAGCAACACGGTCAGCTTATTGCGCAATGTGGCGATGGCCACTCTGAACAAAGCAGATTCGATAAAAGATAAGTTCGTGATATCGGGTTGGGAAATCACCCAAACGGCCAACCAAGGCAGTATCGCTCCCAAGGACTATACTGACGGAAACACGAACGAACCGGCCGGAGACGAGCTGAACAAAACGATAGGCGATTGCGACAAATCCAACCCCGCCGAGCTTTATCTCTTCGAAACCCCTGCAACGGTCGACTCGCGCATAGTAATCAAAGCAAACGGGAAATACTACACGGCCAACTTTCTTGATGGGACTGATGGGACGGGCAGCAAACTGCCCCTGCTGCGCAACCACCACTACAAGATGACCGTGACCGCCACAGGTGAAGGCTACGGCTCTAAAGAAGAAGCTCTGAATGCCCCGGCAGGCAACATCAAGGTAGAGATAAAAGACTACAATTTCAAGGTGACCAACCTCATATCCAACGGGGCTTACGAACTAGGCACTTGCGATACCGTGTGGGTAGAGGCCGATGCGAAGACATACAGTGGCGGAGAGGCTTACTTCGTCACTATGTGGGGCGCCGGTGTAAATGCTGAAAAAATTACGCCTAAGCTCAGCACACCCACAGACAGCTGGCTGACAGACGTCAGCACAGATAAAGGAACAGCCATCTCTTCACCCAGCTATTCTTCGGCAGGCAAAGGCTACAAACTGACCTTCACCTGCGCCAAGAATCCCAGTGAGGAAATAAGGAAAACCAAACTTACCGTGACTTTCGGCGTACTGAAACGCAACATCGTGATAGTGCAGAAAGGTAGCAACTTAAAAAAAGACCGAGTAACAAAAATCTACGGACTGCAAGGCGACGGTAAAGACGGACGAGACTACATCAATTTCATTTCCAACGAGGTGAATGGTACATCACGCACAGCCATGGGCGGAACCTCAGAGCGCAACAATGGATTGCAACTGGGCATAGGTAGAGAAAACAACTACCATTATACCATTGAGAAGAAAACCGGAGACTCTTACGAGGTCGACAAGGCAGTCGAGGAAAAAGCCGAGGTAAAAGCCGATGGTGGTGTCTACACCATCAAGGCCAAAGACCCGAACGACGAAAGCGTATGGACCGGACGATTCACCATAACAACCAAAGATGGGCACAAAATAATATACGACATCTACCATACGGGCATATTCTGGGAGGAAAAGAACACCTATCAGCCGGCAAGCAACCGAACCAACACAACGGGATGGTACTACTATGAGCTGATAGAGAGTGAAAAAGGTGTGAAGATGCTCGACCGAAACCTAGGGGCAGCTTCTGTGAACGACCCCGGAGGCTACTATCGCATAAAAAAGGGAGACAAGACCTCGGATATGGCCGACATCTGTCCTCCGGGCTTCTCTATACCTACCGCCTCACTGTGGAAGCAACTGACACCTGAAATGACTCTGGTGACACGCACCACTAGCAACGGCACCACCTACCAGTCTGTCGAACTGCCGGCTGCCACCACCGCCCAAAGCAAAAGCATACGGTTCCCCCGTGGAGGCATGAACAACGGATATGAGGTGACCAACCCATCGATAGGCTACTATTGGTCGGCTACCATCGTTTCGGGCAACCAAGGCTTCGATTTCAACAGCCCCGAATATGGCTATTGGTACAATGTGGCGCGCCTGTCGAGTGGTAGCAAAAGCATGATAAGCGTTAGGTATGTAGGGGGCAGCAACTTAATGAATACCGGTGTGTATAAATACTTGAACACCCGATGCGTGAAATCGAGCAGTGCCGTGCTCGACAAAAACCGACTAACGATACACGACAAAAGAAATAGCAAGGGTCCACTGTATATCTACATACATACAGATAAAGATGAATACAGGAACAAACCTAACGGTGAGATGATATCGGATGGCTCTGAGACTACCATCTACTACGATATGATCGACCCTGAACGGATATTGGAATCGATTGGCAAACAGTTGTACATCAGTTTCCGACAGGACAATGGATGGATTGGCGAAAAGATAGGCAAAGAGATACTAGTGGAAGGCAAACGAGAATTTACCGTTTACGACACATATTTCGAATAATTATATTTCCTTCATTCCGCAACACTATAAATTTTAACTTTTATAATATCCTGGGCAACAAAAAGTTGCCCAGGATTTTTGTCATGTCGAAGAATTCACTTATCTTCGTGTTGTAAAACAAACAAGAGAATTCAACGATAGATATGGCAAACAAATACGAATTAGCAGAGGGTGGAGATGAAAGCCTGAAGGTGAAAGGCCTGTTCTATTATGGTGTTGTGAAGGTGAAGGGAAAAACCCATACCTACATCAGTTTCGTGAGTGGCAGTAATGGTAATAACACAGGCCGCTACAAAGCGATGCCATTACGATTGATAAGTAAGAAAATAATTGATAACTAAGACAATATTATAAGGATGCTTACACTTTTATTATAATTTCAGGGTAAAATAACAGAGAGTCCACAGCAGGCTAACATGCCAGCTGTGGATTTCTTGATTCTTAGCTTCACTCAAATCTGCACTAGTGTCCCGTTTAGTCTGGACGATTATTATATAAGTTATTAATATCCAATATTTTATGTTCTAGAAGTTGTGTATTCGATTTGATTTTGTACCTTTGCACTCATATGGTATCCTAGCCTTTTTAAACCGATGATTTCTAAACGGGACAGCAGTGATTATCTTCTCTTCCCACGAATCTTGCCTTCTTGATAGCTCTATCAAAGCCCTTGTTAGCCTATGTATATTGTAATCTCAAAATTTAATTTCTAAATCAATCTGTGTTTTTCAAGGTATAAAAAGATTAGACAGCATCTTCATCATGATTAAAGTTCTCATAGAACTTCATTCGC
>ERZ1034781.1280-NODE-1280-length-10951-cov-10.251377_pt1 | contig 10951 bp, 8 predicted proteins | sample MGYA00520700_ERZ1034781 | MGnify/ENA primary metagenome ERZ1034781 (study PRJEB33766, sample SAMN09781709) | gut metagenome | biome: gut microbiome | host: Homo sapiens | place: Madagascar | study: EMG produced TPA metagenomics assembly of the PRJNA485056 data...
GTTATGCGATGATCGCACAGATCCGGGAAGAAGTGGTTGCAAAACGAAACTGGCTCACGGAAGACGAACTAATCGAAGTGATTGCGATCGCTGAATCAACGCCCGGGCCGTTGGCGATCAACCTCGCTACTTTTGTCGGTTATAAACAAAGAGGCTTCCGCGGAAGTCTGGCAGCCACCCTCGGTGTCTGTATCCCATCCGTTATTATTATATTTGTCATTTCTCTGTTTTTTGATGCTTTCATTGCAAATAAATATGTAGCATATGCCTTCGTTGGCATTAAATGTGCTGTTGCTTTTCTGATCCTTACAACCGGAATCAGCATGATGAAAACACTCGACCGAAAAAAAATACCGGTTCTTGTATTTGTAGTTACTTTTATAATCATGGTGATCGGAGAACTGCTTTCCAAATCCGTTAATGCAATTCTTCTGATCCTCGCAGGCGGCATCATCGGAATTTTCTGTACCTCTTTTAAAAGGATCCGAAAGAAGGGTGCAGACAAATGATATATCTGACATTGTTTATTGAATTCTTTAAAGTAGGACTGTTCAGCTTCGGAGGCGGCTTCGGCATGATACCGCTGATCCAGGATGCTGTCATCCGCCATAACTGGATGAGTGAAGATGCCTTTTACAATTTTATCGGTGTCTGCGAATCTACACCGGGTCCGATCGCAGTCAACATGGCGACCTATGTCGGATCGACGCAGGCAGGACTTCCGGGCGGTATCGTCGCTACTCTCGGTGTCATCACGCCATCCTTTTTCATTATATTATTAATTGCCGCAGTTATAAAAAATCTGACGAAAAATACCTACGTGCAGGGCTTTCTGTATGGCATCAAACCGGTTATCCTGGCCCTGATCCTTGCAACCGGAATCAACATGCTGTTAAAGTCTACCGGGTATGTCAGCTTATCCGAATATGATGTGAATATCCCTGCTATCATTATTCTGTGCCTGCTCGCAGGAATCTATTTCTTCATCCGGCGCAAATGGAAGCAGAAGCTGTCAGCGATCTCTCTGATCCTGCTTTCCGCGGTTCTGGGAATCGTGGTATCCGTGATTGCCGAACACATCAGATAAAAAGTCACCTGATACAATGCAAAGTATCAGGTGACTTCATATTTTTCATTGGCAGTCATAATTATCCTTTTATATCAGATTGCTCTGCCTTTTATTTTCGATAGGATGGAGCAAGTGCGTATGCCGGAACATACTCCTCTGCTGCCACACTGTTCATGGCAAATGCCCGTACCAGAAACGTACCGATGGTTTTTGATGCATTCCGAATATAGCGTGCATCCGTTTCATTATCTCCGGCCTCCGTCATATACAGTGCATGTTTTTTCTTCAGATACTCGACCGCTTCCTCCACGGAATGAACCATTTCACCGATCCGGCTCGTTTCTTCCTGTTCTACATGTCCATGTCCAAATAAAAACTTTTGAAATCCACTTTCATATGCAACATGTTCAGAAAATCCGCCTTCAAAAATGGAGTTATGCGCATATGTGAAGAAATCCTCCACATAATGAAGTACATATCCGAGTTTCAGAAAAGAATATCTGCTGTTCTTCCCCTTTTCTTCCAGCTTCTGTATCCGGTTCACTGTATTATCAAATGAACTTTTCCAGGTATGCTTCTTAATATAGGTATGAACCAATATATCCGGCAGAATACTGCCTAACAATAACCACTTCCTTTTGTTCTGTGGAACCTGTTCTATGATTTCTCTGGTTACAAATAAATGACTTCTTTTTTTCATATCAGTCTCCTTCCCACTTTTAACTCGGCACAACTTTTCCGTTGTTCCTATCTATATTTTACCGCAGGAAGTATGAAATACAAGCTATTTCACAGAATTTTCTTAAAATTAGAAAAATTTTCTAACAATTTTTACACTAACCAAGACATCTTACACAGAGGTAACATACCTGACTATCATCCGTATAGTCTTCCGCAGCCAGGATCTCCATCATTGTATCCTTATACTCTTCGCCATATTTTCTCCTGTATATGATGCTGTATGACTTTCCGGTGCCATTGATATTCTTTTTTAGATTTTGAAGTGCAGTCTTCTGCCTGGTATTTTTATTCCATACCTTCCGGCATCTCGGTTTCATAAAAACCCCGTCCATTTCTGGTGCCCATTCGGATCGTCATGCCGAGATCCTCATAGACACTGGTGCACTCATAGTCAATCGGCTCTGTCGTTCTGACAAGCTTCTCCAGCTCTTCTGCAGCCGCCATATATTCGTCACCATCAAAGCCACCGATCGCCGGTCCTGACGCCCCATAATATAAAGTCAGATAGATCACCTTACCATCCTTATCTTCTGCCGCGATCGTATAGTCCAGTAACTCCTCATTATTCTCGGTTGTCTCCTTATCGCCAAATAATGTAACGATCTGACCAATGAACAGACCATGATATTCTGCAAGTGCTTCGTCCTCATATACATTTAACAACAAATAACTGCCTGCCAGGTCCACATCATCATTTACTCTATAAAATGTATAATTCTCGCACGAATATCTCGCTTTCTCTGTCCCATCTGTCTTTTCTGTTGTGTTGTCTTTTTTCTGTGTATTCATATGATCTGAACTTCCCCCCGCTTCTTTTTCTGATGCTGCTTCTGTCTTCTCCGCTGTCGCATCTACTTCTATTGTCCGGTAATTCTCAGTTGTTCCATCCATACTGTATTCGGATGTAGCTACCCATTCTCCATAATCTGTCGTGATACCTTCATCGGCACACCCTGTCATCATAAGCACTCCAACTGCCCCTAATAATAAAATCGTCTTTTTCATATCCGGTGTCTCCCCATATATTTATTTTACCCCTGTAAACCTATCAGATCTAGTTTATATATCGTTTGCTCTAACTTCATCCGATCCAGGAACATTTTTTGCAACTTTTCCACCCATATTATGCCTTATTTTTGCAACTTTTCCAACCTTATTATGCCCCATTTTTGCAACTTTTCCAACTTTTTGCTGTACGACAAAAGGACGGCCGTTTTCACGACTGTCCTCTTATGTCTGTCAATTTTATTTATAATCATTCTCCAGCCCGTCTACATCAAAGTAATTGATCTTCATAGCAGAACGTACATCATGAAGAGTTGCTGCTGCTTTCTTCTGTGCAGCCTCGCTTCCTGCCTTTAAGATGTCAAGAACATCCGGAATACGGCTCTCCCACATCTTACGACGTTCACGGATCGGTGTAAGCTCTGACTGTAATACATTGTTCAGGAACTTCTTCACCTTAACATCACCAAGACCACCACGGCTGTAATGCTCCTTCAGTTCATCCAGATTCTTATAATCCGGCAGGAACTGTTCAAAATGCTCCGGACGACAGAACGCATCCAGATATGTAAATACGGAATTTCCCTCGATCTGTCCCGGATCCTCCACACGGATATGATTTGGATCTGTATACATGGACATAACCTTCTTCTTTACTTCATCTGCTTCATCGGAAAGATAGATGCAGTTGCCAAGAGATTTGCTCATCTTTGCTTTTCCATCGATACCCGGAAGTCTGAGACACGCTTTGTTAGACGGTAATACGATCTCAGGATCTGTCAGAGTTTCGCCATATACGGAATTGAATTTGTGAACGATCTCCTTGCACTGTTCCAGCATAGGAAGCTGATCTTCACCAACCGGCACTTCTGTTGCACGGAAAGCCGTGATATCTGCTGCCTGACTGATCGGATAGCAGAAGAATCCAACCGGGATACTTGCTTCAAAATTACGCATCTTGATCTCGGATTTTACAGTAGGATTTCTCTGTACACGAGATACTGTAACGAGATTCATATAATAGAAAGATAATTCTGTCAGTTCCGGAACCATGGACTGAATGAAGATCGTTGATTTCTCAGGATCGATCCCACATGCCAGATAATCAAGTGCAACCTGGATAATGTTCTGTCTTACCTTCTCCGGATGCTCGGCATTATCTGTAAGTGCCTGTGCATCTGCGATCATTATATATATCTCGTCATAGTTTCCTGAATTCTGAAGCTTTACACGCTCAGAAAGGGAACCAACATAATGTCCAACGTGAAGTCGTCCTGTAGGACGGTCACCGGTTAAAATAATTCTACTCATCTTAAAAAGTCTCCTTCATTTCTTCGTTCGATAATCCTGCCCCCAATTATACCGCGAGATACTGTTACCGTCAAGGAAACCCTACTGCTCACTGATGATCTTTCTGCCACTGAAATAGGTGATCAGGAAATATCCGCCATAGATCACAACCAGAACAACAACGGTCATAAGCATGGCTGCTCCCATGTCATCGGTTCCCATCAGTGAAAGAATCTGTCTGCTGAATTTCAATCCAAATATCGAATGAATGACTGCAAGTGCAAGCGGGAACAGGAAGAACAGACCCATCTGTGCAAATAACGCATGATTGATCATCTTCTGATCCACCCCTAGTTTTCGAAGCATCTTATATCGTTCCACATTATCGGTGCTTTCTGACAATTCCTTTAATGCGAGGATCGCTGCGCCGGAGATCAGGAAGATCATTCCAATATATAAGCCGATAAAGGATGCGATCGCACCCAGTCCGATACTGGCAGCTTTTACATTTTCTTTTGTATTCAGACTCAGCCTGACATCCGGGTCATCATCCAGATTGATATGTTCATTTCTCGCCATGATCTTATCCGTATCGGTCGTATTATAGATTGCAAGCAAGCTTTCAGAGATCGGAGTTACTCCTGTAAGCACCCCATCCGGCACAATAATGATACCGATATTAATGGCCTGCGTTGAGATCTGGACATCACCGGCCTGACATTTGCTCATTCCCGGCTTCAGCTCATAACCATTTACCTGAATCGTTGTACCGGCCTGCAATGACATATCTCTGTATTTCACCATCTGCTTATAATTCGCCACGATTCCATATTCATCATCTTTGATCGACACAGTTTCAAAACCACACAGCTTTGCCACACGATTATAATCGGACACTGTCATGACATTTTCCATGATATCCATCATGCCATACATCGGCTGGTCACCAAGGAACGCATCCTTTGCCTGTTCACTGAATGTATCCCCGTATGTGCAATCCGGCAGTGAATATATATACACATCTTCATAGGCTGAAAACATAGACGGCAAATCAATTCCATGTTCCTTATATATATCGCAAATATCGCGTTTATCCCATGTCGGATCATAGTAAGCATCCTCATCCGCACCCTTACCGGCTGCAACATCATAATCAGAACTTCTTACCTGTCTGGTAATATTTACATCAACGGTAGCATACCTTCTTAACCCCTCATTCAAACCATTTCGGATCGTAAGCGCCGAAGTCAGCACGCAGATCGTAACAAATAACATAATACAAATGATCGAGATTGACAGTACATTTGTATTTACACGACTGCTCATCTGACGGATGACAAATGAATTCAGTCCTTTATAATAAACACGCTTCATGGAAGAAACTAACCGGAACAACATACCGGAAATCGACCAGAAAAACAAAAATGTGCAGACACATCCAAGTCCGATACAGAAATAGATATCTTTCATATAGAGATCTGTTGTATTTGAATTAATATAGTAATATGCATATCCAAGTCCTGCTACGGAAAGAAGAAATACAAATACCGATATCCACGGATTTTTCATCTTAACAGTCTCTGATCTTCTGCCCCTCTGGAACAGATCGATCAATTTGCATCGTCCGATCGCGATCGTATTAAACAGAATCACAACCACATAGATGATGGCAAAATAGAAACAGGTTTTTACAAATGCGGGACTTGAAAATACAAAATTATATGATGACATATCCGCTTCGAACATATTTGCAACTAACAGACTGGTAAGCTGGGAAATCCCGATACCGGAAAGAAGTCCAACGCCAAGTGAAACCAGACCGATGATCAGTGTCTCAATAAACAGCATCTTTGACACCTTCCATTTGCCCATTCCAAGCAGCAGATACAATCCAAATTCTTTGTTACGCCGTTTCATCAGGAATCGGCTGGCATATATGATCAGGAAACCAAGCACAAATGCAATGAATACGCTGACACCGGAAATGATATTTGCCATCAGCTCTACAATATCTCTGGTATCTTTGGAGATCCTCATCATCGCCGTCTGTGTCTCGATCGCATTAAAAATATAGAAGATTGCTACGCCAAGAACCAATGTAAAGAAATAGATTGCATAGTCCTTCAGGCTTTTCTTCATATTACTAAGGGATAACTTAAAGAGCGTCATTTAAGTCACCTCCAAGCAAAGTTACGACATCTATGATCTTGTTGAAGAATTCTTTTCGGCTGTCTGCTCCACGGCGAAGCTCATGGAATACTTTACCGTCCTTGATGAACAGGATGCGACCGGCATAACTTGCGGTAAAGGAATCATGTGTTACCATCAGGATCGTAGCTGACAGTTCTTCATTCAGATGTTTCAGACTTTCAAGCAACAGCTTTGCGGATTTGGAATCCAGTGCTCCGGTCGGTTCATCGGCAAGGATCAGCTTCGGGTTCGTAATGATCGCTCTCGCAGATGCCACTCTCTGTTTCTGACCACCGGACATCTGATATGGATATTTATTCAGGACTTCTTCGATCGCAAGCTCCTTTGCGATCTTCTTTATCTTTTCATCAATCTTCTTTGCAGGAGTGTTCTGTATCGATAATGCCAATGCAATGTTCTCATATGCTGTCAGTGTATCTAACAGGTTGAAATCCTGAAAGATAAATCCCAGTTCTTCCCGTCGGAAGCGGTTCAACTGGTTGCCGCGAAGCTTTGTGATATCATCTCTTCCTACATAGATATGACCGCTGCTGACACGATCTATGGTGGAAATGCAGTTAAGCAGTGTCGTCTTTCCACTTCCGGATGCTCCCATGATCGCAACATACTCACCTTTTTCTACACTAAATGAAATGTTATCAATGGCTTTTGTAATGTTGGATTTGTTGCCGTAATACTTTTCGATATTCTCAATCTTTAAAATTGTTTCCACTTTTATCTCTCCTTGCTATCCGGTGTGTGACTTAATCGTTCAGGTAACACTTACATGTTTTTTGTGACCATTGTTCCACCAGTGAGCATCCCGTAAAATCACGTTTGCCTCTCCTCATGTTCTGCCATCCTATCTGCACATGTCTCTGTCGCGATAAAACCATTGCTCCGACAACATGGCACAGGATAGCGAAACACTCAGTCGGCTGCTCTATGGATTTTAGGGATTGCTCACTGTCAGAACAACAGCCCCATAAAAACATCCACGAAATACTAAAACGATTTACCCACACACCATTTTCTATTAATAACTGAGTTAAGAGTTGTTGATCCTGTCAACACCTCATCTCCTGTTTACAAGTGTGAGTATATCGTTTTCAAGGGGGAATGTCGTTTTTCTTATGTTACAGAAGGTTACAGTTTTGTAAGGTTAAGACATTGGGCATTCTTTATCTGTCTGTCAGATAAGGGGCACATGGTAAAGTATAGTTTTATTCATCCACCAGATAATAGTCGTTTCCGCCAAAGGTTACAGCGACGTCTGTTCCGATATTTTCTTTGGAAGTGATGGTAAGATGGTGTCCTAGCTGGTCACATAGACCTTTTACGATATATAAGCCCATACCTGTTGACTTGGCAAAACGACGTCCGTTCTCGCCGGTGAACGATTTTTCGCAAACGCGAGGAAGGTCTGCTTCGGAAATTCCGATTCCATTATCTCTGATATGGAGTGTGATATCGTCACCTGCTTTTGTCGTCCAGATCCGGATCTGCCGATCCTCATCCGGCTTCATATATTTGATGCTATTGCTCATGATCTGGTTTATCATGAATTCCAGCCATTTGGCATCTGTCGTAACGCTGACATCAACGTCATGCACATCCAGACAAATGGCACTCTCCAACAACATATCTTTATTCTTCAACGCCACTTTATTCACAACCGACTTGATTCGCACTGAATCAAACCGATAATCTTTGCTCGCATGTTCTGCCCGGACATAATACAGCACTTGATCGGCATATGCATCCAGACGGTTCACCTGATCTTCGTATTTCTTCGGTATCTTATCCTGATTATTGTGGCACATCAATACCAGACTTGCGATCGGCAGTTTGATCTCATGCACCCATATTTCGATAAAATCCTTGAAATCATCTACACTCTGCCGGTACTCCTTCACATGCTCTGTCATGGATTTGTTGATCTCATATAACGCCTCATAGACCAGCTTTCCCTCATAGAAAACCGGCTCCTCTAACGTATCCATGACCAGATATTTCTGATCCAACTGCTCCATATGTGCATAAAGGGAATTATAGAAATGTCTGCGTTTTATATAGTCTGTTAATATGGCAGTTACCAGAAGCAAAACTGTCAGCACAAGAAAGATCACCGTCAACTCCCCTGGTGTCCGCATCGCACGAAAAGCAATTAACATGATCGCTATAAATAACAGATAACCGATCAGAATACCCGCTTTATCTTTTATATATTCACAAATTCTCATATCAGACGATACCCCTGTTTCTTTCTTGTCTCGATCGCATCCGGCAGTCCAAGCTCCGCAAGCTTTGTCCGAAGCCTGCTGATATTAACCGTAAGTGCATTATCATTTACATATTCTTCATTATCCCAGAGATCTGTCATGATCTCATCTCTGGATACGATCTTGTCCTTACTGCTTAACAGCCGTTGGAAAATGATCATCTCATTCTTCGTCAGTACCTGTTCTTTCTCACCAAGCCGGATCGTCCCTTTGCTGAAATTCACCTCCGCTCCACGATAGGATGCTGCATTCTGGCTTCCCTCCATCCGTTTCAGTACTGCTGCGATCCGCAGCAACAGGATCGTCGGATTATACGGTTTCGTGATATAATCATCTGCCCCATAGCTCATCGACAGAACCTCGTCCATCTCGGATGTGCGGCTAGTCACCATGATAACCGGGATATCCGATTCCTTCCGGATCTCCTTTAACAGATTTCTGCCATTTATGCCCGGAATATTAATATCCATCAAAATAAGATCTGCACCTGCCGTCAGAATTTCTTCTTTTGAATGTTCAAAATCAGTCAGATAGGATGCTGCATAGCCTTCGTTCTCTAATATTTCAATAAGCTCCATGCATATGCTCTTATCATCTTCAACAATAAAAATCTTTTTCATAATGCTCTCTACCGGCTCCTTTTATCCGCCTATATTTACCCAACAGGCAGCCACACTACCCAGTTGCCTGTCGGCATCATTATAGCATACCCCCAAAACTTTTCACCATATTTGTTTCAGGGCTTTCTGCCACCACTTCTATGCGCTATCTTTCTTTACGAGGGATAATCTCTGTTAAACATATAAAATTTCCCCGACTACTGCAGTTGAAAGACTCCCTCCGTTTTCTATTCTGCTCACGCACTGATTTGTCAGCAGTCGCCCTAACTCACCCTGACGGGTTCAGACAAGGGCTTGGTGCTGACAGTTAGCGCAAGCAGAATTACGAAAACTCCGTGAATGTCTTATCAATACAGTAGTCGGGGAATTTTATATTGCATAACGAAGTATAAGCCCCTCGTAAAGAAAGATAGCGAATATCATCTCGCAATAAAAAGCCCTGAAACAGATATGGTGAAAAACATTCATGTAGTATTCGTGATAAAGTTTGTGCTAACTGTCAGCACCAAGCCCTTGTTTGAACCCGTCAGGGTGAGTTAGGGCTGCAACTCTTCCTTACGAGGAGATAAAAATGCAACGCAACAATCCAAGCTAAAAAAGCCATTAGGCAGCTAAGAAGAAAACATTACATATTCTATTCAGCTCACATGGCTGAAATGCAACTAGCATCCCGTAATAAAAAAGCCCTGAGACAGATATGGTGAAAAACATTCATGTAGTATTCGTGATAAAGTTTGTGCTAACTGTCAGCACCAAGCCCTTGTTTGAACCCGTCAGGGTGAGTTAGGGCGACTGCTGACAAATCAGTGCACGAACTTTATAGAATACGAAATGAGTTTTTCACCATATCTGTCTCAGGGTATTTTATTACGGGATGCGAGCGGCTTACTCTTCGTAAGGAAGAACTGCTCCATCGTAAGTTTCTTTGATGTAGTTCTTTACGTCGTCAGACTTTAATACGTCTACGAGTGCCTTGATTGCTTCGTTGTTTTCGTTGCCTTCCTTAACAGCGATAACGTTTACATAGGTCTTAGCTGCTTCTGAATCATTCTGCTCATATGCAAGAGCATCTTTTCCTACTGAGAAGCCTGCTGCAAGTGCATAGTTACCATTTAAAACGACATACGCTGTCTCGTTTACAACTCTGGCAACCTGTGCTGCCTCAAGTTCAACGATCTCTACATTGTGTGGGTTTTCTTCGATATCATTAACCGTTGCATTGATACCTGCGCCATCCTTTAACTTGATGATTCCGTTGTCCTGTAATAACAGAAGGGCTCTTGCTTCATTTGTTGTATCATTCGGAACTGCGATAGAATCACCATCAGCGATCTCGTCTAAGCTTTTCTTTGTACCCGGATAGATACCGAATGGCTCATAGTGGATCTTGCCTGCAACTACAAGGTGTGTACCTTTTTCTTCATTGAAGCTCTCAAGGTATGGAACATGCTGGAAGTAGTTTGCATCGAACTCGCCGCTTTCTACAACCTCATTTGGCTTTACATAATCATCAAATACTGTAACCTGAAGATCATATCCTTTTTCCTTTAATGCTGTCTTTGCATACTCGAGAATCTCAGCATGTGGTGTTGCAGATGCTGCAATCGTAATTGTCTTTGAATCTGTTTTGCTGTCTTTATCTTCTTTCTTGCCGCAGCCTGAAAGGGCTCCTGCTACTAATACGCCTGTTAATGTAAGTGCTAATAATTTCTTAAATGTCTTTTTCATGGAAGATTCCTCTCTTTCTTTATTTT
>ERZ1034781.1282-NODE-1282-length-10934-cov-11.473021_pt1 | contig 10934 bp, 8 predicted proteins | sample MGYA00520700_ERZ1034781 | MGnify/ENA primary metagenome ERZ1034781 (study PRJEB33766, sample SAMN09781709) | gut metagenome | biome: gut microbiome | host: Homo sapiens | place: Madagascar | study: EMG produced TPA metagenomics assembly of the PRJNA485056 data...
TCTGGCGGAGCAGGTGTAAGAGGGGCATAAATTATCCTTATTATTTATCCAAAGCGGTAGGTGATGCCGAATCCGGAAGGCGGATAGCGCCACTGTTGTAGTGTGGATTCGTCGCACAGCAAACGGCAGGTGCCACACTCCAGGCAGCCGTGATAATCAACGCGTAAGTCGCCTTCCGGTGTGAGCGAAAAAAGACCTGCCGGACAGGCGTTAATCAACCGTTGTACCATCTGACGCTCAACGGAGTCAGCCGGAACAATGTGCGGCGCATCAGCAACGCGCCAGAGATTATGGGCTACAGACATCGCAGACTCCTGATAACATCGCCCGCCAGATGCCACAGGCCATGACGACGTAAATGACGCCAGAATAACTGGCGCAGCGGTGGAACAGGTTTATCACCCTGATCCCATAAATCGCGGGAAATATCCTGCATTAACGCAGGCCACGCCCGATACCAGCCAGGGCGTTGCAAAAGCGCCGGAACATGCTGATAACGCTGTAGAATATCCCATAGCAGGCTGCGCTCGACGTTGTGATGATAAAGCGCAAACAGATTTTGCGGCTCGCGGTGCTGGCAGGCGCTTATCAGCGTTTGTGCCGCCGCCTGTGCGCCAGTCAGCGCCATATCCATGCCGCGCACGGAAATTCCGGTATTGACGCAACTGCGCAACGCATCGCCCACCAGCAGCCAGCCGTTACCGGCGTATTGCACCGGCATACTGTGCAAGCCACCTTCTGGCACCAGATGCGCACCATACTCCAGTGATTCCGTGTTTTTGATAAGCGGGCGCACTGCCGGATGCGCTTTAAAGCGAGTCAGCAACTCGCTTGCCGGAACACGACTTTGCGTAAGGGAAGAGAGCGGGCAAACAATCCCTAACGAGAGCGTTTGTTGATTAGTATAAAGAAATGCGCCGCCGGGTAAGTCATCACAGATTCCGCCGCTGAACAGCAACGCTGCGCCTTCGTTATTCTCCAGATGAAAACGTTCTTCAATAGCGGATGTTTCCAGCGACAGCACTTCTTTGATCCCCAACGCCATCGCTTCGCCAGCAGGACGAGTCACTAACCCGTGACGTTCAGCCAGGACGCTGTTGGCATCTTCTGCCAGCACCACATAACGGGCGCGGAGAATATCGTCACCACAAATGACACCACACACCCTGCCGTTTTCTTCATACAGCGCATCCACCGTCGCACCGGGGATGCATTCGACACCTTCTTTTTCGGCTTCGGCAACCAGCCACGGATCGAACCGTGCACGTAATACACTCCAGGATTCACCGCCGGGCTGTAAGCTGGAAAACGTCGTTGCACCATCCGGCGTTAACAGGGAAAGGCTTTCGTGAGTGATGCGTCGTTCAAGAGGCGCGGTCAGGTGAAATTGCGGGAGGAGTTCCGCGAGTGCATGGGTATATAACCGCCCGCCGGAAAGATTTTTGCTGCCGGGGATTTCAGCGCGTTCCAGTAACAAAACGGATAAACCCGCTCGCGCGCAGCGTAACGCGCAAGCGGTGCCTGCAATACCGGCACCAATAATAATAATGTCGCAGTCGTCTTCCATGTCATGCCCCAGATATCCAGAACACAACACCCTAACATAGCGTTACTTAAGGGAAATTGACCGCCGACACACTCTTATCATTCGCCGCGATAGATACAACCTGCGGTACAGGTTTCTTTTACCATCACCGCACTTAACAGCGGCACAACGGGTTTAACCTGATCCCAAATCCATTTTGCTAAAACTTCGCTGGTTGGGTTTTCCAGACCTGGAATATCATTGAGATAATGGTGATCGAGGCGCTCATAAGTTGGCTTAAACGCCGCTTTCAGTTCAGCGAAATCGATAATCCAGCCCGTATGCGGATCGACTTCCCCGGTAATTTCCAGTCGCACCATAAAGGAATGCCCGTGCAGGCGACCACATTTATGCCCTTCCGGGACGTGTGGTAAGCGGTGAGCGGCTTCGAAGGTGAAATCTTTAAATAACGTGGTGGACATCATAATTTCTCTACAGGACGATAAAACCGCCGTAGAGTACCGGAAAGGCTGTTTTTTCGCATTATCTAAAACGACTTTGTTGCGCAAAATCGCTGATTTATCTTAATGATTGGCTAAATTCATTTGTTTTTCATTAGGTTGGTTAATCTATTTTGTTGTTAAAGACTATTGCTAAAACAGGTTAGTCGATTTGGTTATTAGTTATCGCTATCCCGTCTTTAATCCACACCGTTCACCCCGTTAACCTTACCTTCTCTTCTGTTTTATGGGCGCTGACAGGGCGCAGAAACAGCTTTGCTTACTGGAACATAACGACGCATGACGACACAGGTCCCACATTCCGCGTTGCTTCCGTTGAACCCGGAGCAACTGGCACGCCTTCAGGCGGCCACGACCGATTTAACTCCCACCCAGCTTGCCTGGGTTTCTGGCTATTTCTGGGGCGTGCTCAATCAGCAGCCTGCTGCGCTTGCAGCGACGCCAGCGCCAGCCGCAGAAATGCCGGGTATAACTATTATCTCCGCCTCGCAAACCGGCAATGCGCGCCGAGTTGCTGAAGCATTACGCGATGATTTATTAGCAGCAAAACTGAACGTTAAGCTGGTGAACGCGGGCGACTATAAATTCAAACAAATCGCCAGCGAAAAACTGCTCATCGTAGTGACGTCAACGCAAGGGGAAGGGGAACCGCCGGAGGAAGCCGTCGCGCTGCATAAGTTCCTGTTCTCCAAAAAAGCGCCAAAGCTGGAAAACACCGCGTTTGCCGTGTTTAGCCTCGGCGATAGCTCTTATGAATTTTTCTGCCAGTCCGGGAAAGATTTCGACAGCAAGCTGGCGGAACTGGGTGGTGAACGCCTGCTCGACCGTGTCGATGCCGATGTTGAATACCAGGCTGCTGCCAGCGAGTGGCGCGCCCGCGTGGTTGATGCGCTTAAATCGCGTGCGCCTGTCGCGGCACCTTCGCAATCCGTCGCTACTGGCGCGGTAAATGAAATCCACACCAGCCCGTACAGCAAAGACGCGCCGCTGGTGGCTAGCCTCTCTGTTAACCAGAAAATTACCGGGCGTAACTCTGAAAAAGACGTTCGCCATATCGAAATTGACTTAGGTGACTCGGGCCTGCGTTACCAGCCGGGTGACGCGCTGGGCGTCTGGTATCAGAACGATCCGGCACTGGTGAAAGAACTTGTCGAACTGCTGTGGCTGAAAGGCGATGAACCTGTCACCGTCGAGGGCAAAACGTTGCCTCTGAACGAAGCGCTACAGTGGCACTTCGAACTGACCGTCAACACCGCCAACATTGTTGAGAATTACGCCACGCTTACCCGCAGCGAAACACTGCTGCCGCTGGTGGGCGATAAAGCGAAGTTACAGCATTACGCCGCGACGACGCCGATTGTCGACATGGTGCGTTTCTCTCCGGCGCAACTGGATGCCGAAGCGCTGATTAATCTGCTGCGCCCGCTGACCCCGCGCCTGTATTCCATCGCCTCCTCGCAGGCGGAAGTCGAGAACGAAGTACACGTCACCGTTGGTGTGGTGCGTTACGACGTGGAAGGCCGAGCCCGTGCCGGTGGTGCCTCCAGCTTCCTCGCGGATCGCGTGGAAGAAGAGGGCGAAGTCCGCGTATTTATCGAACATAACGATAACTTTCGCCTGCCCGCTAACCCGGAAACCCCGGTGATTATGATTGGCCCAGGCACCGGTATTGCGCCGTTCCGCGCCTTTATGCAGCAACGCGCCGCCGACGAAGCGCCAGGTAAAAACTGGCTGTTCTTTGGTAATCCGCACTTTACGGAAGACTTCCTGTATCAGGTGGAGTGGCAGCGCTACGTCAAAGATGGCGTGCTGACACGTATCGATCTTGCCTGGTCGCGCGACCAAAAAGAAAAAGTTTACGTACAAGACAAACTGCGCGAACAGGGCGCGGAGCTGTGGCGCTGGATCAATGATGGTGCCCACATTTATGTCTGCGGCGACGCTAATCGCATGGCGAAAGACGTTGAGCAGGCACTTCTGGAAGTGATTGCCGAATTTGGTGGCATGGACACTGAAGCGGCGGATGAATTTTTAAGTGAGCTGCGCGTAGAGCGCCGTTATCAGCGAGATGTCTACTAATGAGCGAAAAACATCCAGGGCCTTTAGTGGTCGAAGGAAAACTGACAGACGCCGAGCGCATGAAGCTTGAAAGCAACTACCTGCGCGGCACCATTGCGGAAGATTTAAACGACGGTCTGACCGGCGGCTTTAAGGGCGACAACTTCCTGCTGATCCGCTTCCACGGCATGTATCAGCAGGATGACCGCGACATCCGCGCCGAACGTGCTGAACAGAAGCTGGAGCCGCGCCACGCGATGCTGCTTCGCTGTCGTCTGCCGGGTGGGGTGATTACCACTAAACAGTGGCAGGCGATCGACAAATTTGCCGGTGAAAACACCATCTATGGCAGCATTCGCCTGACCAACCGCCAGACGTTTCAGTTCCACGGCATTCTGAAAAAGAACGTCAAACCGGTGCACCAGATGCTGCACTCGGTCGGTCTTGATGCGCTGGCGACAGCTAACGACATGAACCGTAACGTACTCTGCACCTCGAACCCTTACGAGTCGCAGCTGCACGCGGAAGCGTACGAGTGGGCGAAGAAGATTTCTGAGCATCTGTTGCCTCGTACCCGCGCGTATGCGGAGATCTGGCTCGACCACGAAAAAGTCGCCACTACTGATGAAGAACCGATCCTTGGTCAGACCTACCTGCCGCGTAAGTTCAAAACCACGGTAGTGATCCCGCCGCAGAACGATATCGATCTGCATGCCAACGACATGAACTTCGTGGCAATCGCCGAAAACGGCAAGCTGGTAGGCTTCAACCTGCTGGTGGGCGGTGGGCTTTCTATCGAACACGGCAACAAGAAAACCTACGCCCGCACGGCGAGCGAGTTTGGCTATCTGCCGCTGGAGCATACGCTGGCGGTGGCCGAAGCCGTCGTGACAACTCAGCGTGACTGGGGTAACCGAACCGATCGTAAAAATGCCAAAACCAAATACACGCTGGAGCGCGTGGGGGTTGAGACGTTTAAAGCGGAAGTGGAGCGTCGCGCGGGGATCAAATTTGAACCGATCCGTCCATATGAGTTCACCGGACGAGGCGATCGTATTGGCTGGGTTAAGGGCATTGATGATAACTGGCACCTGACGCTGTTTATCGAAAATGGTCGCATCCTTGATTATCCGGGGCGTCCGCTGAAAACCGGCCTGCTGGAGATCGCGAAGATCCACAAAGGCGATTTCCGCATTACGGCGAACCAGAATCTGATCATCGCCGGTGTACCGGAAAGCGAGAAAGCGAAGATCGAGAAGATCGCCAAAGAGAGCGGGTTAATGAATGCCGTCACGCCGCAGCGTGAAAACTCGATGGCCTGCGTCTCGTTCCCGACTTGCCCGCTGGCGATGGCGGAAGCAGAGCGTTTCCTGCCGTCTTTTATCGACAACATCGATAATTTAATGGCGAAACATGGTGTCAGCGATGAGCATATCGTGATGCGTGTAACAGGCTGCCCGAACGGTTGTGGTCGCGCGATGCTGGCGGAAGTGGGCCTAGTGGGTAAAGCGCCGGGTCGCTACAACCTGCATCTTGGCGGCAACCGCATTGGGACACGTATCCCACGGATGTATAAAGAAAACATCACCGAGCCGGAAATCCTGGCGTCGCTTGATGAACTGATAGGGCGCTGGGCGAAAGAGCGCGAAGCGGGTGAAGGCTTCGGCGACTTTACGGTGCGTGCGGGCATCATTCGCCCGGTGCTCGATCCGGCGCGCGATTTGTGGGATTAACCATCAGCCCGGTCTTGTAGGCCTGATAAGACGCGTGAGCGTCGCATCAGGCAAGGCAAACAGTGAGGAATCTATGTCCAAACTCGATCTAAACGCCCTGAACGAACTGCCGAAGGTAGATCGCATTCTGGCGCTGGCAGAAACTAACGCCGAACTGGAAAAACTGGACGCTGAAGGCCGCGTTGCCTGGGCGCTGGATAATCTGCCCGGTGAATATGTACTTTCTTCCAGCTTTGGCATTCAGGCGGCGGTGAGCCTGCATCTGGTGAATCAGATTCACCCGGATATTCCGGTGATCCTCACCGACACCGGCTATCTGTTCCCGGAAACCTACCGCTTTATTGACGAGTTAACGGACAAACTCAAGCTCAACCTGAAAGTGTACCGCGCTACCGAAAGCGCCGCCTGGCAGGAAGCACGCTACGGCAAACTGTGGGAACAGGGCGTTGAAGGCATTGAAAAGTACAATGACATCAACAAAGTCGAACCGATGAACCGGGCGCTGAAAGAACTGAATGCGCAAACGTGGTTTGCTGGCCTGCGCCGCGAACAATCCGGCAGCCGCGCCAATTTACCGGTGCTGGCAATTCAGCGTGGCGTATTTAAAGTGCTGCCGATTATCGACTGGGATAACCGAACGATATATCAGTATCTGCAAAAACATGGCCTGAAATATCACCCATTATGGGACGAAGGATATTTATCGGTGGGCGATACCCATACAACCCGTAAATGGGAACCTGGCATGTCGGAAGAAGAAACACGTTTCTTTGGCTTAAAAAGGGAATGTGGATTGCACGAAGGGTAAATATTGCCGGATAAATTAAACGCCTCTGTCAGAAATGATGGGGGCGTTTTTATTTTGCGAGCAGTATTCCTGATTTTAAACGTGAACGCCGCTGGAAGAATTATCAGGTATAGAATGGCGTCGGGTGCTTGAGGCTGTCTGGCGTTAAGCATTCGCGAGGTTCCAGATGGACAAAAGCCCCAGGCGATATTTCTATCAACCTGAGGCTTACGTTCGAACCCAAACAATTCGAATGTTAGTCTCTTCTTTGCAGGGAGGCAAGACATGCTGACAAAATATGCCCTTGTGGCAATCATCGTACTGTGTTGTACAGTACTGGGATTCACGCTGATGGTAGGTGACTCGTTGTGTGAGTTGAGTATCAGAGAACGTGGTATGGAGTTTAAGGCAGTTCTCGCTTACGAATCGAAGAAGTAGCCACCACGCGGGGGTAAAACCCCGCGTACTGAATTGTGATGGTTTGGTCTCCTGCACCCTTTTTTAATTTATATTGTTTATGTGAATATTATGCCTATGTTTATTATTCATATATATTACGGATGAAAATTATTTGATTATTCATAATGTAAATATTTTATTGAATGATATATATCACAGATAATTTTTAATATATGCGTAAATATCCTTTAAGTTTACTGAAGGATAAAAATATTGTGACTTTTTTTGATTTCTGGGGAAAAACCCGACGCGGCGAGAAAGACGGGGGCGACGACTATCACCTTCTTTGCTGGCATTCGCTGGATGTAGCCGCGATGGGCTATTTAATGGTTAAAAGAAATTGCTTCGGGCTGGCTGATTATTTTCGTCAATTAGGGATTTCTGACAAGGAACAGGCGGCTCAATTTTTCGCCTGGTTGCTGTGCTGGCACGATATTGGAAAATTTGCCCGCTCTTTTCAACAACTTTACCTGCCCCCTGAACTCAAGATTCAGGAAGGTGCCAGAAAAAATTACGAAAAAATCTCTCATTCAACGCTGGGCTACTGGTTGTGGAATCAGTATTTAAGTGAATGTCAGGAGTTACTTCCTTCATCTTCGCTCTCTCCGCGCAAACTTAGGCGAGTGATAGAAATGTGGATGCCCGTGACGACAGGGCATCATGGTCGGCCCCCTGATCGTATGGATGAATTGGATAATTTTCTGCCTGAAGACAAAGCTGCAGCACGAGATTTTCTCCTTGAAATCAAACCACTGTTTCCGCTCATAGAGATCCCCGCATTCTGGGATGATGATGAGGGCATTGAACTTATAAAACACCTTTCCTGGTATATCTCTGCAACCGTCGTGCTCGCAGACTGGACGGGTTCGTCAACGCGATTTTTTCCACGCGTCGCACACCCAATGGATATTAAAGGTTACTGGCAGAAAACTTTAATTCAGGCTCAAAACGCCTTAACCGTCTTTCCTCTAAAAGCAAAAGTCGCGCCTTTCAACGGAATTAATACGCTGTTTCCTTTTATTGAGAATCCGACACCGTTACAGCAAAAGGTGCTGGATCTGGATATCAGCCAGCAAGGACCGCAGTTATTTATTCTGGAAGATGTGACTGGCGCAGGTAAAACAGAAGCGGCGCTTATCCTGGCGCACAGGTTGATAGCTGCGGGGAAAGCTCAGGGGCTGTTTTTTGGTCTGCCAACAATGGCAACGGCCAATGCCATGTACGATCGGCTGGTCAAAACCTGGCTTGCTTTCTATTCTCCAGAATCTCGCCCCAGCCTGGTGCTGGCACACAGTGCCCGCACATTAATGGATCGCTTTAATGAATCACTCTGGTCCGGTGATTTAGTCGGGTCAGAAGAACCGGATGAACAAACGTTCAGTCAGGGATGTGCGGCCTGGTTTGCCGACAGTAACAAGAAGGCGTTGCTGGCTGAAATTGGCGTCGGCACTTTGGATCAGGCGATGATGGCGGTGATGCCGTTCAAACATAATAATCTGCGGCTTCTGGGGCTGAGTAATAAAATCCTGCTGGCTGATGAGATCCACGCCTGTGACGCTTACATGTCGTGCATTCTTGAAGGGTTGATCGAGCGGCAGGCGCGTGGCGGAAACAGCGTTATTTTGCTTTCTGCCACGTTATCTCAACAGCAGCGCGACAAACTCGTCGCTGCCTTTGCGCGGGGTACAGAGGGCCTGCAAGAAGCTCCGTTCCTGGAAAAGGATGATTACCCCTGGCTGACGCATGTCACGAAATCCGATGTGAACTCACACCGGGTAGCGACGCGCAAAGACGTTGAGCGTAGCGTCAGCGTGGGTTGGCTTCATAGTGAACAAGAGTGTATTGCGCGTATCGAATCGGCGGTAAGTCAGGGGAAATGCATCGCCTGGATCCGGAATTCTGTCGATGACGCTATTAAGGTTCATCGTCAGCTGCTTGCCCGCGGCGTCATTCCTGCTTCCAGCCTTTCACTTTTTCATAGCCGCTTTGCTTTTAGCGATCGCCAGCGAATTGAAACGGAGACACTGGCACGCTTTGGTAAATATTGTAGTTTACAGAGAGCGTCGCAAGTCATTGTTTGTACACAAGTAATTGAGCAAAGCGTGGATATTGACCTGGACGAAATGATCTCCGACCTGGCCCCTGTTGATTTGCTGATTCAGCGAGCAGGACGATTACAGCGGCATATCCGCGATATTAATGGTCAGTTAAAGCGTGACGGAAAGGACGAGCGTTCCCCCCCTGAATTGCTGATTCTGGCTCCCGTCTGGGACGACTCTCCTGGCGACGAATGGTTTGGCAGTGCCATGCGTAACAGTGCATTTGTCTATCCCGATCATGGGCGAATCTGGCTGACGCAGCGTGTGCTGCGTGAGCAAGGTGCTATTCAGATGCCACACGCAGCCCGGCTTCTTATTGAATCCGTCTACGGTGAGGACGTGGTAATGCCGGAAGGATTTGCCCGCAGCGAGCAGGAGCAAGTGGGCAAATATTACTGCGATCGCGCAATGGCTAAAAAGTTTGTGCTGAACTTCAGGCCCGGCTATGCCGCCAATATCAACGATTACCTCCCGGAAAAACTGTCGACACGTCTGGCTGAGGAGTCTGTTTCCCTGTGGCTGGCTACCTGTATTGACGGTGTGGTGAAGCCTTATGCCACCGGTGCTCACGCATGGGAAATGAGCGTTGTCAGAGTGCGCCGAAGCTGGTGGAAAAAACATCGGGATGAGTTTTCTTTACTGGAGGGAGAGGCGTTCAGGCTGTGGTGCATTGAACAGCGACAAGATCCGGAGATGGCAAACGTGATTTTAGTCAACGATGACGAAAGTTGCGGGTATTCGGCTACGGAAGGATTGATTGGCAAGGTTGGTTGAGATGTCTGCGACAGGACTCTCTGAATAGTTGATACACCGAAAAGGATGGAAAGATGGACAACCGACCTGGGATGGTCTTTTTTACGAGAGGATGCGTATGAACTCGTTTTCACTTCTGACAACCCCGTGGTTGCCTGTTCGTTTTAAAGACGGAACGACAGGCAAGCTGGCACCAGTCGATCTGGCTGATGAAAATGTTGTCGATATCGCTGCGCCGCGGGCAGATCTCCAGGGTGCGGCCTGGCAGTTTTTGCTGGGGCTACTACAAACCAGCTTCGCGCCCAAAAATCACGGTCGTTGGGATGATATCTGGGAAGACGGACTGGAGGCTGAAAAGCTACGGGAAGCATTGCTGTCCTTAGAACACGCTTTCCAGTTTGGGGCAGATTCCCCTTCATTTATGCAGGATTTCGAGGCGCTCAAGGGAGATAAAGTTCAGGTCGCTTCGCTACTGCCTGAGATTCCCGGCGCTCAAACAACGAAGTTTAATAAAGACCACTTTATTAAGCGTGGCGTGACTGAACACGTATGCCCTCATTGTTCCGCGTTAGCTCTGTTCTCCCTACAGTTAAATGCGCCATCAGGCGGCAAAGGCTATCGCACCGGTTTGCGCGGCGGTGGGCCGATGACCACTCTGATTGAATTACAGGAATATCAAGGCAATCAACAAACGCCCTTGTGGCGCAAACTGTGGCCCAATGTGATGCCGCAGGATGAAGCCGACTTACCGCTACCCAAAAAATTTGACGATCTGGTTTTCCCCTGGCTTGGCCCGACGCGAACCAGCGAACTGGCCGGTGCGGTGGTAACCCATGATCAGGTCAATAAACTCCAGGCTTACTGGGGAATGCCGCGCCGTATTCGTATTGATTTTAATACCACGACAGTCGGCAACTGCGATATTTGCGGTGAACAGAGCGACGCGCTCCTGAGCCTGATGACGACCAAAAATTACGGTGCGAATTATGCCATGTGGCA
>ERZ1034781.1283-NODE-1283-length-10933-cov-15.070601_pt1 | contig 10933 bp, 9 predicted proteins | sample MGYA00520700_ERZ1034781 | MGnify/ENA primary metagenome ERZ1034781 (study PRJEB33766, sample SAMN09781709) | gut metagenome | biome: gut microbiome | host: Homo sapiens | place: Madagascar | study: EMG produced TPA metagenomics assembly of the PRJNA485056 data...
TCGAGAACGATCCATTTGCTAAGCTTGACCAGACAGGTGTTGGTAAATTAATGGAGACAGCTATTAAGCTTGGAAAGCCAGTTAATCCTAACCTTCACGTTGGTATCTGTGGAGAGCACGGTGGAGATCCTTCATCAGTTGAGTTCTGCCACAAGATTGGACTTGACTATGTTTCATGTTCACCATTCCGTGTACCAATCGCTCGTCTTGCTGCAGCACAGGCTGCTATCGCAGAGCAGGCAAAATAGACAAAGGTTCTAATTTAAAAGTCTATATATAAGATTTTGCAAGGGAAAGTATTTAGTACTTTCCCTTGTTTTTTATTGCCAATCTGCATTTCACACCCTGAAAACTACATTTCGCGCCAAGAGTATAGATTGTAGGCACTATATGTTGTATAATTGGTACTAGAAATACAAGTATATGTGATATGAATAGAGAACGAAGCACAGATACGATGTAGGGACTAAGGTATGGAGAACACATTTATGATCATAAAAAAGAAGAACATCCGTACAATTGTGATAACCTGTGCATTGCTAGGTATCATAATATTCAGCATTCATAGCTACAATGTATATATGAGCCGTCAGATATATAATGAGGGCACATCAAATATCAAAGCCTCATACAGTCAGGTGAACCGGACTTTTAACATGTTTGCGCAACGCAACTGGAATGTTTTATCGGATTGGAATGTTTATTTGACCAAGGTGCTAAATAGCGACAGTGGTCTGCAGTGGAATGATTTTGTCAGGGAAAAAGGGACCTGGCATTACAGTGATTTTTATCTGTTTAATGAGCAGAATCAGTTTATCACCATAGAGGGCAGAAGCGGAGTGGCTGACAATGCAAAAGATGCATTCAATGAGCTTTTTAAGGCAAATGAGCCTGTGATATCGAGCTATATATCAACAAAGGGTGTCAGAAAGGTGCTTTTTGCATTTCCATCTGATGGGATAACTGTGGATGGAATCACCTATACCGGGCTTGCTGTGAGCTATGACAATACAGACGTGGAAAGGATGCTCGGAGACGAGGCCTATAAAGACCAAAGTGATTGTTATATCGTTGATTCTGCAGGCAATGTCATATTCTCAATCGAACCGAAGACAGAGATTGATGATATGGTTGATAATCTGATTGATTTCATAGGTGATAACGCAACAGATTACGATACATCTGATTTTAAAGATGTAAAAAACAAAATAGCTGATGGCAGTGATGGCTGCTTTTCCTTTACATACAATAATAAGGATTATTATATGACATATCAGCCTACCGGCATAAAGGACTGGTCTATAGTCGGTATCGTTGAAGCAAAGGCTGTCAGCTCGTTCATGTTTCAGGTACAGTACAGCACAATTTTACTTATTGGCATAATGTTCATCTGTGTAATTCTGCTTATTTTTATGTATGTATTGAAGAATACTAGGCTTAAGCTTCAGAAGGAGAAGCTCACTGTCATGGCAGTATCTCATGAAAAGGAAATCTCTGATATGCTGTTGAACAGCCTGGCAAGGATAGTGGACAGATACGCATTGTGCGATATCGAAAATGATACGTACGAATATCATGAGAGACTGGCACGCAGGCTTTATCCTGAGCGTGGCAGCTACAGAGACCTTGTGGAAGCAATATCGAACAGGTATACACTGATTTCAGAGGAGGAGAATAAGGATATCTCAGAGCTTCTTTCTCTTGAAAATATTTATGGAAAAATCAAAAATGAGCATGATTTTTTCAAATTTGAATGTGCAGAGAAGAACAGCAAGCTTTTTCTTTCAATGACAATCATTCCGGCCAGATGGGAGGATGGCAGACTGACACAGTATCTGCTTGTCTCACAGAATATAGGCGAAATGCATAGGATGGCTGATCTGGCAAATACGGATATGCTTACCGAGCTCTACAATAAGAGATATTTTGATACCATTATGAATATGAGGGCTCAGAGGGGAAAAGCATTTGCCCTGATTTTTATGGATTTGGATTTTTTCAAGCCGGTCAATGATATATATGGTCATCCGGTTGGAGATAAGGTCCTTTGTAATGTAGGAAAGCGCATTATAAACAGCATACGAACAGCTGATTATGCATTCCGTATTGGAGGCGATGAGTTTGCATGTATAATAGATGGCAATGCAGATGAAGAAAATTGCTTAGAGAGCATAGAGAGACTTCAAAGAGTTATATGCAATCCGTATAACATACATGGCCATAAAATAAAAATCGGAGTAAGCTGTGGATATGCACTTTATCCGTCCGATGCTGACACGGTTGAAAGCCTGCTAAAGATAGCAGACAGACGTATGTATGCGGAGAAGGAAAAACATCATGAAGATAGAAGATAATAGGATATAGAAGATTATCAATAAAAAAAGCTATGAGAGCCCGGTTAAAGGCTTTCATAGCTTTTATTTTTATGAGTGAGCACGAAGCTGTTCATCGACATATGTCTGGATATAATAATTATCCTCAGGCATCTGGCAGCCGACGATATATGTTCCGTCATTATTTGAGCAGCGGATTACATATCCATCTAACACTGAGTGGTCAGCAAGAGCAAAGTCCTCTATCGAGATAGTAACCTTCGCCCCCTTATGATCCACGAAATAAGGACCCTTTGTCAAAAATGCAAAGCCGTTTGCACTTATATTGTCAAGTGTGCCTTTGAATGTGGTGTCGGTTCCTTTAAGCTTGATAGTGCAATTGTTTGATAAATCCATGCGAGGGTATTTCCTACGGTTCAAGATTTCAGGCTGTGTATTGACTGTTATCACAAGGTCATCTGTGATTGTGAGATCCTTCCAGCAGTACATTACATTGCCAACTGTAACATACAGATTGCAAGGTCTCGATGAGTCTACAGATAAGCCGTCTGATACAAGCTTAAGACCGTTTTCGCCAACAGCCATTACTTCGCAATGGAACTCGTTGCCGGTCTGTACATCTGTCAGGATCACTTTGGCCTTCATACCCGGGCGGATATCATCAAGTCCCATAAATCCACCAACTCCGAGCTCGTGCATGAGAGATTGGATAACAGTCTCGATATTATTGATATTTGTTGCACTTTCATCATATTTACTGAGCATCTTGCGGCTTATCGCGTCAGAAGCACCGATACATGAGGTCATGGTTTCTACGATGTCAGATACCTTTTCCATATTGTCGACAAGCTGCTGGTTAGATGCTTCTACCTCCTGCATTGCGGTGTCGATTTCACGGATATGGCTTCCAAGCTTATTGGAATCCTTTGTGATCTTCTCTACATTTTCACCGGTCTGCATTACCTTTTCAAGAGTGAGCTGGATGAGACGGAGCGTTTCTTCAATGGATGAGGTCATCTTTCCGGAAATCTCGTCAAGCCGTGAGAGAGCCTCACTGATCTGACCGGATGAATTTCTCGTCTCAGTGCTTAAAGTACGGATCTGTTCGGCAACAACAGCAAATCCCTTACCTGCTTCGCCTGCACGCGCAGCCTCGATAGAAGCGTTAAGAGCGAGGAGGTTTGTCTGGTTTGAAATATTATCAATTGTTCCGGTTTCATTTTTAACCATCTCAAATTCATCTCTAAATGTAGTCAGGATGTTTTCAACCTCTGTAGAAAGCTCCGACATAGTTTTTGCTGTCTGGGCAAGACCTTCAAGGTCCTCAGAGCTTACTTTGGCATGCTTGCCGGATTCAGTTGTGAGGGAAACCATATCATTTATCATGGCTGCAACATTCTCAACCTGCGCGCTTATATCGGTAGTCATTTCCTGGGAAGAAGCAGTGTGGGACTGAAGCTGCTCATTATTTCCGGTAAGTTCATTCATTCCATCAACGACAACATCTGAGCCATGCTTGTTTTCAGAAGCAAGCTCACGGACCACTGTTATACCGTCCATTATAGTGTTGCTGGCAGTTTTAACCTGCTCAACTGTCGTGACAACACGGTTTAAATCAGACTTTATGCTCTCTGTGAGTGCAGCATCGGACTCAGTCAGGTGGCGCACCGACATGATATAGCCTATGTAGCAAAGCAAAAGACATGCTATCTGAAGCTGAAAGTTTTTATGATCTATAGCAGTGTTCTGACCCAGCACAAATATGTGAAATGCAATACTTGCTATAAGGCTCAGCATATTTGCAACAGCGCAGTAAATCATGAATTTTTCATCCTTAAATATTACAATAAGGCTGATTATCGGAAGAATGTAGGTGAATGCAATCGGTGAGGTTGTCGTACACAAAAGAAATACGTAAAAAATACCATATCCGATGACGAATGCAAGCCTGTAATGATCATTATCCTTCCCCTTCCTTTTTAGAAGTATGTCACCACACACGAAAGGCAGCCAGCATAAAATAACAAAAATGATATAATTACTGACAGAATAAGCGCCATTTGCTGTGTCGGTACCATAATTTGCGGTCAGCAGAATAGCAAAAACAAGCCATAATCTGCGGGCCTTGATATTCGCCTTTGCTTTAAAAATTTTTTCATCGTAACCCATATGAATTCTCCTGATTCGTAATAATATAGCTCTATTGTACTATCATAGTACTATAATTACAAGGCATACTTAAGAATTTGAATGTATTTTGAATGTATAATTATGGTATTGTTTCTACGTCTAAACTTTAATTGTTTTTTGCCTGTCAATCCGCTATACTAAAATTAACTATATACTTACAGGAGGGCATAAAGCATGAACATACTTCTGATTAACGGAAGTCCAAAAGGCAAACGAAGCAATTCGTTAAAGCTTGCAAACAGCTTTATAGAAGGCTTCAAAGAAGGATATAAGAGCAAAAATGAAGATATATCCATTGATGAAATGCATGTAGCCTCAATGAATGTAGGAGCGTGTAAGGGCTGCTTTGCGTGCTGGCAGAAGACACCGGGCATATGCTGCATAAAGGACGATATGCAGCATATTATTGGGAAAATGCTTGAAGCGGATATTGTTGTGTGGTCGTTTCCTCTGTACTATTTTAGTGTACCGGGAATACTAAAGAACGTGATTGACAGGCAGCTTCCCATGAGCATGCCGTTTATGAGTACAAAGGATGACGGATACGGAAGCGGCAGCCATGATTGCAGATATGACATGGAAGGCAAAAGGCATGTGCTAATCTCTACCTGTGGCTTTTATTCTGCAGAGGAAAATTATGACAGTGTACTTCGGATGTTTGACCATTTCCTTGGAAAAGGGCATTATACAACCATATTTTGTGGTCAGGGTGAGCTGTTTCGTGTAAAAGAGCTGTCAAAGAGGACTGACGAATATCTGGCTACGGTAAAAAGTGCCGGGGCAGAATATGCCATCACAGGAAAAATATCTGAAAAAACAGAAGCGGCGCTCCATATTCTTTTATATCCAAGGGATGTATTTGAAAGTATGGCGGATGCCAGCTGGGGAATCAGCAGGACAACAGGAGAAAAGGAAGCGGATGACCTTGTTTTCACCAGACAGATGGCTGCATTATACAATAAGGATAGCTATGACGGAAAGGAACGCGTGCTTGAGATATGCTATACCGATTTGAAGCATACATACCAAATAAAGCTTGATGATAAAGGTAGTGAGGTGCTTACTGACCAAAGCCTTGCCGCGACTACACGCATAGATACGCCTTTTACGGTATGGTCGGCTATTTCCCGAGGCGAGATAGGTGGCGCAGAGGCATTGGGAAAGCAGATGTATACGGTGACAGGTGATTTTTCCTTGATGGTAAACTGGGATAAATTTTTTGGAAGTACATCGGCAGTCAAAGAGGCAGAAAAAACATCACAAGGTGTGGAGGTACAGAAAAATCCATCCATGATGACAATGCTCATACCATGGATCGCGTTTTGGATAGCAGTTTCTGTCAATACTGAAAAGGGTTCTGTGATTGCTCTTTTGGTGGCATCCGCTATTCCTTTTATTATGAGAAAACATAAATTTGTAATATGGGATCAGCTCTCAATTGTTGCTGTTGCTATACTTTCTGCGATTGCAAGCCTGACAGGAGCAGGTGACATATCAACAGATATCGGATATCTGGTGTTTGGGCTGTTCTGGCTGGTTTCATGCCTGACAAAGGAGCCTTTATGCGCAACATATGTGAAATACAATTATGGCGGTGAAGCCGCACATAAAAATCCTCTCTTTATGAAGACGAATTATATACTTGCGGCGGCATGGGGAGTATTATACGTGTTGACAGCAGTGTGGACATTCCTGCTGAAAAAGGCAGGTGTTGGAGCTGCACTTATTGTCGTAAACAATCTGATGCCTGTATTGATGGGCATTTTTACAGGATGGTTTGAAAAATGGTATCCTGCAAGGCTCGCAAGAGGCTCAAAAAAGCAGTAATTCGTAAGATTTTTTTAATATTTTATGTATTCTATTTACTTTAGGCTGATAGGAGAGTACTCTTTAGAAAACGTACTCATAGTAGTGCTTATAAATAAAGAAAGAGGTATATCATAATGAAGAAAAAACTGATTACAATTGTAATAGGAACTATGCTTTGCGCAGGCTTGTTTGTAGGCTGCGGACAGAGCAATACAAAGCAGGATAAGGCAGCAGGCACCGAAAATGCAAAGCAGGCTGAGGCTCAGGATGAAGGTGATAAGGGGTCACAGGAAGAGAAGGAGCTTACCGGAACAATAGATGACATAAAGGACTTCATGTTTGTAGTGACAGATGATAAGGATACACCATACAGCTTTACCTTCGATGAAAAGCCTGACGGACTTGATGGTGTTGCAAGTGGAGACAAGGTGACTGTTAAGTATACAGGTACTATTTCAGAGGTAGATCCGTTTGAGGGAAAGATAATATCTGTTGAGAAGGCAGAATAGGGTACCATAATCAGGGAGCTTGTATTAGAAAATGAATGTTTATAAAAGGGAGGATATTTATTAATGAATGAATCAAATAAAGTATCACGAGCTATTTACGTAGTTCCTGTTATATATGTGCTGGGCATGTACATGATGCCGGTTTTATTTTGGATAATATGCAATATGCAGGAATCAACAGAAAGCTTTGATGCAGGCTGGATAATGGTGCTGCCGATTGTTTTGGGACTGGTTAATCTGGCTGTGGTGCTTATCCTGGGGAAAAGAATAAGCAGAGTACAGCTTCTCATTTGCACAAGGATTATCAAATATGCGTTAATACCATTTTATGTAATAGGCGGATTTTGCATTATAGTGGCACTTCTTTTGATGTTTACACCGGTTGTTATCATGATATTTGTAGGCCCGACTGTGGCAATTGTGCTATCAGTTATTGGCTGGCTGGGACTGTTAGGAGCAGCACCTTTTTCAATTGCCTATATTGTAAGGGCATGCAGCGAGGGAGTACACGGAAAGGTGCTGTCTGTATTTGCAGGCATATTTCAGTTCTTTTTCACGCTGGATGTAATTTTTGTGATCGTACTGGCGGTGAAGGATAGGAGCTTTGTGAAAGCACAAAAGGGATATGGAGTTATTCAATAATTGAAGTGTTATAAGGCAATATAAAAGAGCTCTTTGCGAGAGCTCTTTTTATATTGTACAACATGTAATTGTAGATGATTACTGTAAGAGTGAGAGAACACCCTGGTTAGACTGATTAGCCTGTGCAAGCATAGACTGACCTGCCTGAGCAAGAATGTTGTTCTTGCTGTAGTTAACCATCTCTTTAGCCATATCTGTATCACGGATACGAGACTCAGCTGATGTGGTATTCTCAACAACGTTGTCGAGATTGTCGATTGTGTGCTCAAGACGGTTCTGAACAGCACCGAGTGAAGATCTCTGGTCTGAAACCTTCTGTAATGCATCAGATATAGCGTCAATAGCGTATGTTCCAGCAATTCCTGAGTCATCATTTACGTTAAGACCTTTGATACCAAGATATGAAGAGTTCATTGTCTCAATACCAACAGTAATCTTATTTGTCATATCAGCGTCTGATCCAACATGAAGACTGAAAGATAACTTCTCGGCAACATCGGATGTTCCTGTATGAATTTTGAAGGTATTTGACGCATCAGCTAAAGTGTATGATGCAAATGTGTCATCCTTACCAACTTGAGCATCATTGTTTGTATCACCAATCTGATTAGCTTTTAAAAGCTCGTCCTGTGCAAGTGTATATGCTTTTTTTGCTGTGATAACTGATGTGTCATTATCGTCAATACCATCATCAGCACCTTTCATTGCTTTTAATGATGTACCATCTGCAAATTTAATTGTTGTTCCTTCATCAATAAGAGCCTTAGCATCATCTAATGTATATTGTCCTTTGGACTGTAAATCAGCCTTTTTCGCGTCAGCATCTGCACCCTGACCGTTGTTGTAATTTTCTACAATTTTGATATTTTTGCCATTAATAGTAAGTTTATCACCAGTTTGCGTGACTTTTTTATCGTAAGTATCCTTTGCTTCATCGGCAGTTGCACCAATAGTATAATTTTTTCCACCGATACTCACTGAATCTCCAACTTTAAGCTCATCCATTACAAAGGTAGCGGTTCCATCGCCATTATCAGTAAGAGCTCCTTTAAGACCAGCATCATGAGCTTTCATGTTTATTGTCTTTGTTCCTTTATCTCCTTTAAGAAGATATGTCTCATTGAATTTTGTCGTTTCAGCTACACGATCAATCTCTGTTGTAAGCTGATCCATCTCATCCTGAATAGCGCTTCTATCAGTAGTAGAGTTAGTTCCATTAGCAGCCTGTGTTGCAAGCTCATTCATTCTCTGAAGCATTGAGTGTACTTCTGTGAGAGCGCCCTCAGCTGTTTGTACAGATGATACACCGTCTTGAGCGTTTGAAGAAGCTTTATCAAGTCCACGAATCTGTTTTCTCATCTTCTCTGAAATTGAAAGTCCTGCTGCATCATCTGCTGCACGGTTGATTCTGTATCCAGAAGAAAGTTTCTCAGTTGACTTAGACTGTGCTCCAGATGTAATGTTAAGCATTCTGTTGGCATTTGCTGCCTGCATATTGTGTTGTACTACCATAATATGTACCTCCATGTATTGTTATTTTATTCCGGATAAAATCCATTTTATCCGGCATGTTATGAAATTTTCACTATGAGCATGTGCCTAGGTTCACATGTCCACGTATGGTGAAACACAATGGATAATGTGTTTCATCAATTAGATAACAACGTCCCTAAACACAGAATCGCGTTCATCCTGCTCGATTCCCAAGTACCGTTTTGTGATTTCAAATGACGAGTGCTGATAAATGTCCATCAAAAGAACCGGTGATGTGCCTTGCTTCCATGCATAGTAGCCAAAGGTCTTGCGAAGGGAGTGCGGACTGATTACACCCTCAATTTCACAGGAAACAGCAGCATTATGCACAATTCGGTATGCCGTTGAGCGGGATATATGCTGATTATTTGCATTTGAGAACAAAAATGTGTCAGGTGAAAATTGGATTGGTGCCTTTGATTTGTACCAGCTCAGAGAATTGATTATTCTTGAATTCAGAAAAATAACAGATTGCTTGGTGGTTTTTTGCTCGGTTAATTTAACATGAGTACGAAAACAACCATTATCAAAATTGTAGACATCATTCCATGTGAATTTCAGCAAATCCGACACCCGAAGTGCAGTATTAAGCCCTAATGATATAAACATGTAGTTTCTGGGATTATATTCCTCCTCAATATAGAAATTTTTGAATCTATCGAGCTTTTCTTTGTTTTTTATGGGTTGTGATTTATTCATTGCAATCTCCTTTGTGTAAAAAACTATGGTTTTTGTTCCATATTACGACAAAAATGAATTGCAATTTGGATAGATTAGGCGATATTAAAAATCTTTAACAACAGCCAAATGTCCGAAAATACTGGATTTTCACTTAGTTTTAAAAGAAAACAGAAATAAATAAAAAAAATAGTACAAAATTTCTAAAAAGGGGTTAAGCATTTTAAATCTGTGCCGAAATATATGGTGTAAACGGAATGAAACACATTATCCATTGTGTTTCACCATACGTGGACATGTGAACCTAGGCACATGCTCATAGTGAAAATTTCATAACATGCCGGATAAAATGGATTTTATCCGGAATAAAATAACAATACATGGAGGTACATATTATGGTAGTACAACACAATATGCAGGCAGCAAATGCCAACAGAATGCTTAACGTAACAACAGGTCAGCAGGCTAAATCTACAGAGAAGCTCTCTTCTGGATACAGAATCAACCGTGCAGCAGATGATGCGGCAGGACTTACAATTTCTGAGAAGATGAGAAAGCAGATTAAAGGACTTGATCGTGCTTCAACAAACGCAGAGGATGGTGTATCTGCAGTACAGACAGCAGAGGGTGCTCTTACAGAGGTTCACTCAATGCTTCAGCGTATGAACGAGCTTGCTACACAGGCATCAAACGGTACAAACAGTGAGTCTGACCGTTCAGCTATCCAGGATGAGATTTCACAGCTTACAACTGAGGTTGATCGTGTTGCTGAGACTACAAAGTTCAATGAGACATATCTTTTAAAGGGCAACACAGATGGCTCTTCATCTGTACAAAATGTAAATGCTCATGATGCAGGTCTTGCAGGAAAGTTAGGAGAGTCTGTAAACGGAAAGACAACTTTCACAGCTGATGCTATTAAAGTTGGAAGTAAGGTTACAATTGCTGGTACACAGTATAATATTGTTGATTCATCTAAAACATCAGATTATACATCTATTGAAGGGTATACAACACCAGCTGCAGGCGATAAGATTTCACAGGATGGAAAGATTTATACATATGTTGCAGCTAATAAAACAACGCCTAATGGGGCAACCGCTAAAGCGGAAGGATGGTTTGCAGATGACAATAAGTCTGATACTGCAGATAAACTAACAATGAAAGAGGGTTCCAAATTAATAACTCAAACTTCCCATAGGAAAAATGGGCTAGCACCTTGAAAATTCAATACTTCAA
>ERZ1034781.1284-NODE-1284-length-10927-cov-8.227465_pt1 | contig 10927 bp, 19 predicted proteins | sample MGYA00520700_ERZ1034781 | MGnify/ENA primary metagenome ERZ1034781 (study PRJEB33766, sample SAMN09781709) | gut metagenome | biome: gut microbiome | host: Homo sapiens | place: Madagascar | study: EMG produced TPA metagenomics assembly of the PRJNA485056 data...
TAGTTATACAGACCTCATCAACTATAAAAAGAATGCAACGAAGAACAAACAAATAGAATACGACGATTTGTAATCTTTTACGAATATGACAATTTTTTGTAAGAATAAAGGCTTCCTTTAACTAATTTTTAGCGAGGAATCCTTTATTCTTACTTGTTGAAAAAATCGACAATAGGTATTGTTTTGATCATCTGTTCTGTATTCTCATATCGGTAGGTTCCGATTTGCCGTGCAATCTTGCCTGCTGGAACTTTTATCATTTGTCCATCATAAAATGACTTTCCATTTTTTTCTTGAAATAGAACAAATGTTCCAAAATGACCTTGCGCAATAGCATTTCCTTCTTCGTCCACTTGAATTACATAAAATTCTGGAGACGGTATTGCTTGCCCTGGCTTTTCAAAAAGAGCAACTCCTTCATTAAAGCGATTAGAAGTAGCATTGACAATAAAAGCAAACAGGAACATCAAGATAATTCCTGTCACAATACCCCCAATATAAATGAGGATTGACTTTGTTCTTTGTTTCATAATTGAGTTTATTTTAATTACCAAATTCCTATAGGTGAGGGGGAATAAATTAGCCCCATAATTTACATATACAAACTTTGACGGGTTATTCTTGTTTAGGGATATTCGTTATATCAGGTCTTGACAATGTCGTGTTGATATTATTGCTAATTTCTTGCTGTTTTATATCGATACTTTCTAAGTGTTGAAGAATTGTACCTAAATTTTCGTCTAATTTCCCAGTCGTTGTTTTTAGTCGTTCTGAAGCAGATGTAATATTATCTGCGGCTGAATTTATCTTTTCAAATTGCTGTTGTATTTGTACATTTGATGTGTACGTATATAGTAATGCAAAAACTGATAGCGTTATAGAAAGAATGACTGATGCGTATGAGATATAATCCATTATCTTATTAGCACAAGCTATTCTGTTTGTAAGTACAAATGCCACCAATGCAATTATTGTAAGTCCCAATGTACTAATTATCCACCAAAAGTGCGGTGAGTTAGGACTTTTTATGGAAGTTGATTTCATTGAGCAGGGTTTTGACCTCTTCTATATTCGGTAATTACAGTTTCAAGTATTTTCATTAGTCGAAAAAACAAGTTATTGGAGTTCTCTCGTGAATACAAAAATTGCTCAATAGACAACCAAATTGAATTTTCTACAACACTCATTTTTACGGCTTTGAACTTGTTATTATACCAATTGATATTTTTGTAAACATCAATTTCATCAGCATTGTTTATGTTCTCAATATTTGGTAATATTAAGCGTATATAATAAGGGTCATTTTTGTCCGAAACGAACAAATATGACAATCCGTTGTATTCAAAAGATATTGTTTCATCAGTTGTATCTTTGGATACAATACCCATTGATGACAAGAAATGAGTAAAATCTGTTATCATTCTTATATTCCTATTTTTAGCAAAGGTACGCATTTCCAATCAATTAAAGCACTACAAAACAAATTATTTTCACAATTCCTAAGAATTGCTATGCAAACTGGTTATTATATTGGTAAAAGGAAATACAGATGAAAGGGAACGCTACAAAACCAAATTATGAAGTATATCGACATCTTCATCAGAAGTTACTACGAGCTGACCGCCCATGGTTGGCAAGTAGTAGCTTTGTATAAGCACATCTTTTTGAATTAGGTAGTTCCCAATCATCTGCTATTTCCTCTTTTCCCGTTTCTACATCCGTAACTCCTCAAAGAATTTTGTCCACCAAAGTTTATATGACAAAAAACACACTAAAACTTTGTTATATGAAAACTTTTGATTTCTCAAAATTCAAGTCTTTGAAACAACTTCTTCAGACTTTTAAGACGGAGTCGGATTGTATCCACTTCTTAGAAGATAAACTTTGGGACGAAAAAGTTCCAACTTCACCTTACGACCCAACATCAAAGGTATATCGAAGGGGTGATGGCTATTATCGTTGTAAAAACACAGGAAAGAATTTCAGCATCAGAAAGGGTACGTTTATGGAAGGCTCTAACATTCCATTGACGGATTGGTTCATTGCTGTCTATCTCATGACATCAAGCAAGAACGGCATAAATACAACGCAGCTCAGAGTGTATTTAGATGTGAGTAAGAAAACTGCCTGGTTCATGCTGCAACGCATAAGACAAGCATTCGTACAAAATCCTACCGAAAAGTTTGACGGTGTTGTAGAAGTGGATGAAACGTATGTCGGTGGTAAGAATAAGAACCGCCACAGAAACAAGAAAGTTAAGCATAGCCAAGGTCGCAGTACCAAAGACAAAGCACCAGTGTTTGGCATTCTTCAACGTGACGGAAAGGTATTTGTTAAGGTTGTCAAGAATGTAGGCTGGAAAGTCCTTACTGGGAATATGCTACGCAAGATTAAGGCTGGCAGTACAATCTACTCTGACGAATACTCGGCTTATCAAAGAGTGTTTGGTAAGGCTAAGGCTTTTACGCATAAAATTGTCGTTCATGGCAAGGGTAACTATGTGAATGGTGATGTTCATACAAACAATATCGAAGGCTTTTGGAATATCACGAAAGACGCTGTATGTGGCACGTACAACCACGTCAGTCGTAAATACTTGCAAAGATATTGCGATGAGGTTTCTTTCCGTTTCAACAACCGCAAGGTTTCTAAGGGTGAGTCCTTCTGTGATTTATTCGCTAATTGCAAAGGGACAAGAATAACTTACAAACAACTTGTTACATCATGAAACAGAAGAGGATACGGCATCGCAACATTCCCAAAAGCATACTTGAAGCAGAACATAGTCTTGAAAATTTTATACAAATCAATCCGTTTGTAGATATTCGGACTATCCGTGAACGTATTAGACTGAGAAAAGAACAGAAAAAGAGCAAGAACTAAATCCTGCCTTTCCAACTATTAGTAATCAATAGTATATCCGTTCTACAAGACGGATAAGTCTATTACCTACCCAAAAGAACTCGCCAATTGGGCATTCATCATAATTTTGGTTGTCGTGTTTGTGTTTCTTTGTATGTTCCATAATGCTTCAATTTTAGACGGTTGAACAATATTTGCTACTGAGTTGGAACCTCAGTAGTGCAAAGGTACAAAGATTTAGCGACAACGGAAATGCGAGCAATCCGTGAGGACGCTCGCATTTACTTTTAACCCTATAAAAAGGTGTGGTATGTTGGATTGTTAAATATGCGTAAATTTTTACTTAGGTTTCTTTTTAGCAACGATTTTCTTAGATTTGGCAATCTCATCAACTGTAAAACCAAGCTGTTTCCAACCATCTATGCCCCATTTCTGATATACCGCAACAATGAAGTTTTCAGAATACTTAGGATATTTAGACAAAGAATGCAGCACTTTTGTTCCTTTTCCTTGTGCTAAATCCGAAAACGAAAGGAACTCACTATTAGCAGAAAAGAATACGGTTTTACCATAGCCTTGCTCGTATAAACAAAAATCAGCAATTTTATCAGCCATAGCCTTTGTTACAAGCGTTGTAGGTTGCTTAACTCTATCCCGTGTCGTAGTTCTCTTCTGTGCTGATACGTTCATGGAAAATACGCATAGCAGCAAAACAATAAATATGTTCTTCATCTTGTTCTTCCTTATTTACGTTTGGTTGTTGATGTTGCTTGACGCTTAAAAATCAGTTGTAACATACCATTGCCTATATCACGTATAAGCATACGCTTGTTGCCAACTCCATAAGTAGATTGTGGTACAACTGCGCCATTTCCTAATGTAACATAGGACAATTTCTTGCTTAGGCATTTGTAGCCCAATTTGTTCATGTCTTTTTCAAGCCTATCTTGATAATAACTACCTATAAGAAAACTTACCTCCTTGATAGTCTTGTTAGAATTTGCTTTGATTGATGCGAACAAGTCTTCATCTATACTTACAACATAGTCAGTAGAATTTTCTCTAATGGCAGGATATAAAGCATTATCACGGAAAACTTGCTTTGCTGCAGCAAAGTTGTTCTTGATTAAACACTTGTTGCCGACATCGACAACAGACAACGCTTGTCCCCAAGCGAATACGCTACACAATGTAACGATTAAGGATAACAATAATCTCTTCATAATGGCGAATTTTACAAGAGTTCTCCTCAGACAGCCAGCTTGGAGGATTTTCTACAATGTTTACAGTTAAAGAAAGTGGGCTGCCTTCCATGTTTCTCTTGTAGGTATCGCCAAACACCTGAATATACAAACACGGATAGGCAGCCCACGTATATGAGCTGCTCCGTGCCTCGTATATTCGTTGTTGAGATTTGGCGATTTCACAAGAAAAAAGCACTCTCTTTTTCCACTAAGATTTTGTCCCGAAAGACTTTGCAAAGGTACGACTTTTTGAGTATAACTTTCTATTTTTCACTGAAAATGTGTACCTTTGTAAACAAAATAAGTTGATTATGGATATAGAGAACGGAACATGGGTACAATTGAAGTCCAACACGAGCAAGGTGTATCGTGTCTGTTGTAGTTCAACATCTAATGAATTTCTTGATTGCGTTTCTCCGCAAAACGAAAGAAAACTATTGTCTGTTGAAGATATAGAAATTATCACAGATGTTGAACGTGTGGCAGATTTAGAACTCAACTACCCATCAACTTCTTCCTAATAGCAGCGGACATACCTTTTATCACAAATCCATAGCGTGGAAAGATAATATCGGCAATCTCGTTAGGCAATCCTCCATATTCTTTTCCATAATGCCAAGGAACTCTCTCATCCATTAAATCTAAGCCATGTGCTTTAGCAATCTTTTTCAGCCGTTCTTCTACAATCTCCAATGTTAGATTTTCTTTCATCGTCATTACTCGTTTATCAGTTTCCAAAAATACTCCTTAAACTCTCTGCGGTTGTGAAATTTACTCCAATCGAACTCAATACCAATAATCTCTTGGAACTTTTCTATGATAGGTAAATCTTTGATTTGCGACTTCAAATCTATCTCGCTCTGAGTATATGCCTTTCCGTCCGTCTTTATTCCTTTACGGATAAGTTCTAATAGGTTAGAAAGAATTTGCTCTGCACCTGGTTTTCCAGGCATTTCCCCATTGATAACTTTCTTTTCGATAAGATGTACACCTAATGGCTTTTCGGTGCTGTAGAATGCTTCCGTAAAGATAGGCTTGTAATCTCGTTCTGCCGTAACCTTGATAATGGTGCAATCTTCACCATGGTCTTCGCAGTTGATTGTAATTCGTGTATCTGTCATAACGTCAAAAGTTTTTCTTACGATAACTCCGAGAACTTTTTCCTACTGGAGTTTATATAATAAGACAAACAAAGAACGACAGACATGAGGCAGCAACTTTACGACTATGGAATACAAAGATTTCCAACGGCTCATAAGAACCAAGAAAATTCAAGTTAAGATAGGGAAACTCTATCTTTCAACTGACAAGCACGGTCAGCCTCAGTTGAAGATAGAGCAAATTCCCGTGATTAAACGATAAAGTTGTTTGTCTCTGTCTGCCGTTCTCTCTACATAATAGAAAACCTTGTTCAATTCTATGGCATAGAATTTGTTTATGCTCATATTGGCATTTTGGCTATCGCAGTACCCCTAACACATCTACTGGTAAAAAGTCTAAGTAATGTGTATGCCATTTTAGGATGTGCCCCGATGGAGTTGCCGCTCTATTGGGACATTTACCTTTCTTTCCCTATTAACTTTGATATTATAACGTACCGATACTTGATTTATTGCTTTATCAACTATAATTTTCTTGAACATCCCTATGGAATTAGGGTGTTGTCGTATATAGTCACCTTCCTATATATCTTATTGGGGTTTGTAAGTGATCAAAAACTAAACTGAAATCTTTTCCTATATATTCAGAGTCTTCTAAGTTCTCACCTTCAAACATGAGTCTGCCTCTAAATTCTCCATCTTCTACAGTCTGCCAATGATAAGGACGAAAAACGCCAACGCATTTACCATGCTTTATTGCAAGACACAGTTCTGCTTGTGAGGCTTTTGATTTTGAAATTCTCCAGTATTTTCGTACACACTCGTAGATGCTCTCTCTCTTCCATTCACAAAAAGACTTCGTGATGTTGAAGCATATAATTCGCTGAGGAATATTATTGTAGTTTGTATGTTGCATATTCATAAATTATTTTCTTTCTTCTTTATCGAGGTATTTATAAACTATATTGAACCAATAATAGAAAGTCATTTCGTCACTAACATTGGTACTTTTCTTTACGAAATTAACCCTAATACCAGGAGCTATCTTTATACTTCTTCTAAATTGCAGTCCCATATTTTATCTTTTAAAATAATCATACTCCAAACTCATTTCCGCAGCAAGCCTTCTCACATTGCGTTCATGGAAAACAAGCCCCTTTTCTTTCGTATTCCTCACGTATGGTCGCAAAGGTCTGCTTTCCCAAGCTACCCAATTTTCTTCATCAGCGAGTTCTTCTTCCGTTAATTCTGACACTTCTATTTCGGAAGGACAATCCACATATACTTTAAAAGTATCAATTGGGAAGCCTATTTCTGCCTCTTCATTATACCCATGTTTATGGACGAAATCCAGCATGGTTGATTCCAAGTCCTTCACAAACTTATCTACTTTCTCGTTTGGGAAATAGTGCAACACCACGCATTCTATTCCTATTGGATCTGCCTCAAAAGTAAACGTGCCTGACATTTTGATAAGGTCTGACATATTAAAATAGTCATATTCTTTTTTCTGTTCCTTATAGGAGCGTCTACCATGCGACACAGAATAATCAAACTTCTTGACTATGAGTTTGTCTTCAAAGTGAGTATCATCGCCATAAACATAGCCGATGTATTTTTCCACTTCCTTCAATATATCCTTGCGAAGCTGCTCCTTCAAATAATTCGTTTCCATAATCTCAGTTTTTAGTCATTATTGATAACTCTCAACAAGTTGCCACGCTTGAACATTTGTTCTTCGTCGTAGTACAGCACTACATCATCGAAGCAAGATATCTCTTGAATTTTTTAGTTTAACAATCAGCATATCCTTTCTTCAACCAAATATGAATCAACGGAGAAACTCCACTTACCTTCCACGAATACTTCTTGATAAGGGTCTTGAATCATAGTTGGCACATAATCTTCTTCAGTAATTTTATTGTAGTCTACCAAGTAAATATAGTAATCGCGTTTTCTCAGTTTAGCTGAGTTTATTTCATTCTTTGACCAATGAAAATGGTTATTGCCCTCGAATGTTTTTACTTCAATGTACCTGCGTTGAGTCGAGGTTTCGCGATGAAATGATATAATATCATAACCTGCAGAAACATCGATTTCCGAAATCTGTTTAATTTTTTTCTTCTGTTGTTCAGTATATGGGCAACGTCTTCTTTCCATGCTTGAAAAAGACTCTATTCATGCTTCTTGCTTGTTTGTTTTGCGTCTTTGCACAAGCACAGACTAAAGTAGAGGTCACACTTACAGATGGCAAGGTCGTGAAAGGTACTACCAGGACCTTGTTTTCTGTTGATGATGCAAACTCTATTAAGGTGAAAGACGCCAAGGGGGAAAAGAAAACCTACAAATCCACAGAGGTAAAAAATCTTCGTGTTTATGATGACAAAAGCCAGAAATGGTACACCTTTGAGGCTTTGAAAGCGCAAAAAGCGTTACCCAATGTGTGGAACAAGAATCCGAAACCTTATAGCGACCCTGTGTTTTTGCAGGTAGTTTATGAAGGTAAGAACGTCACGGGATATGTTCACAACATTTCCACGCAGACCAACACTAAGACCCTTCAACTGACAGGTACGGGAGGTATGCTCTACTTCAAGTTGAAGAACGAAGATGTAGCTCGCGCTTTCTGGATGAGTGCGGCTGTTGGTTGGAGAGCAGAACTCAAATTGGTCTTCAAGGATTTTCCTGTAATGAAACCCGTTATCAAGGAACTTGACTCAAAGTCTTTCTATGCAGACCCATTTGCGCTGATCAAAACATTTGATGGACTTTTGGACAAAAAATAAGATTGTTTGAAAGAATAAAGAGCATGGTACGCTCATCTGAAATAGATGATTGTACCATGCTTTTTTTGTTCACTTATGCTCGGAAGAGGAATAGTCAGCGGAACTTTTCGTTTATTACAAAAGGCACGGAGCTTTCACCCCGCTTCCGTGTTTTTTTGTGGTACGCTCGGCATGAGCATTAGTTGGCAAGTGGTTGGGGCATTTTGCTCGCAGCAGCTGTGGCTTTGGGATATGGCATTTACAAGACCCTTTCAAAGATGAACGAGATGAGTGCATCAGAGAAAGCGCTTGCTGAAGTCAGACAGAAAGGTCAGGAGGGTATTGTGGAGGAGAAAAACAAAATCGAAGCCTTGATTAAGGTGGCTAAGGATGAAAAGTTGTCGCTTGACGATCGCCAAAAGGCGGTCAATGCGCTGAACAAAATTATCCCGAACTACAATGCTCAGTTGGACGCGACCACGGGGAAATACATGGAGAACAAGAAAGCCTTGGACGACTATCTAAACTCTCTTGCCAAGAAATATGAGTTGGAAGGTGCCAAGGATTTGCTCAAAGAGATTGGCAAGGAGAAGGCGAAACTTGCAATGGAATTGAAAGAGGCTGATGATGCGATTGAGAAGGACAAGCAAATCAATGCTTCATCAAACTTTGTGGGTGGACGTAAAGGGCGTGCTATGGACACGGGAGCGGCTACTTATACTGCGCATCTGAAAAACAACAAGGCAAGTATTCAAAGGAAAATTGATGAGCAGAACCAAAAGGAGCATGCTATCTTTGATGTTTATGGCAACGATCTCGGCAAACAAGCTGCCGAGGAAACCAATAAAAAACCTGTCATCACGAACAATGGTGGAAGTGGTGGCGGTGTGCCTGTAGTGGACGATGATAAGAAGAATAAGAAATTTGACAAGTTCAAGGCGGAACAAGATTGGCAGAAAGAACAGAATGCACTCAACAAGAAAGCATACATGGAGGGTGAAAAGGACTATGAAGCCTATGTGGAGCGCATGGAGGAGATTGAGCAAGAATACTATGCTCGTATTCTCAAGAACAAGAAGATCACCAAGGAAGATAAAGCCGAAGCGGAAGCGAACTTGGCGGAAGCAAAGAAAAAGCAGATTGACCGCAAAAACTCTCCCGATGATTGGAAAGCGAAAGAGGAAGCGCTCAACCGCATTGCGTATGCAAAGGGTGAGAAGGATTATGAGCAATATACCGCACGCATGGACGAGATCAACGTGCAGTATTGGAAAAAGAAGATGGAGCGTTCTGACGTTTCTGCTAAGGACCTCTTGGAGGCGCAAGCACAATACCAGGAGGCAGTAAAGAAACAGGAAGAGAACGCGACTTCTGCTTCTCGCGAACGAGAAGATAAAGCGTATAATGCGCAACTCGCGGAGTTGAAGCAACGTTATATTGATGGACTTTCTGATACCAAGACCTACGAAGATGCCGTGGAGTTAGCTGAGTTGGAACATCTTCGCAAAGTGGTGCAGCTTTACAAGGAAGGCACCAAGGAAAGACTTGCAGCTGAAAAGGAATATCAGAATAAGGTTTTTGCCAATCAGCAGAAGATAATCCAACGTCAGCAACAAGTGAAACAGCAGCTCAAAGAGGAGTACTTTGGCATGAACGCTGATGAGCGTTTGACTAAGTACGATAGTGATATGGTTGCTTTGGAACAGGTATATCATGCTGAAGTAAAAGCAGCTGGCGACAATGCGGCAGAGAAACTGCGCATTGAGGAAGCATTCGAGAAAGCAAAGTTAGCTTTGCGTAAAAAGTATGCCATTGATAGTATAGGCGTGACTAAGAACGGCATGGAGAAAGCCAATGAGAAATTGGCTAATTGGTTGGAGAGCGATGCCGGGCAAGCCGTTACGCAATCATTCTCCACTGTCATGAGTGGTATGGGAGAGATTTTCAGTGGCGTTTCTTCTCTCGTCCAGGCGGAACTCGAGAAGGATACTGCCGCCATCAATGCCCGCTATTCTGCGGAGATTCCTGCGGCAGAGGGTAATAACTACAAGGTGGCGAAGCTTGAAAAGGAGAAACAAGCCGCCCTTGCCAAAGCGAAGAACGAGGCGAACAAAAAGTTGTTTGCCATGCAGGTCATTCAAGCGGTGGCGCAGACAGCCCAAAACGCAATCTCTGCTTATGGTTCGGCAGCGGCTATTCCTGTGGTCGGTTATATCATGGCACCTATTGCAGCGGCTATGGCTATTGCTGCGGGTATGATACAGATTGCCGCAATCAAAAAGCAACAAGCATCGGAGGCACAAGGATATGCGCAAGGTGGTTTTACTCCGCAAGGCAGAGTAAACGAAGAAGTGGGCGTGGTCCATGCCGGGGAATGGGTGGCATCGCAAAAGTTGCTCGCATCACCTGTGGCAAGACCTTTGATTAACGCTTTGGACTATGCACAAAAGACTAACACCATCGGATCCTTGCGAGCCGATGATGTTAGTCGGGCGATTGCTCCCAATGTCGTTTCTACACAACAAGTTCAGCCCGTAGTGGTGCAAGCCCCCACGGATAATGTTGCTTCGGCAGCTTTGGCACAGAGTGCAGCTGTACTCAGTAAGTACGAAGAAAAATGAACCGACTAAGCCAAAGATTGAATGAACCTTTTGTCACCGTGAATACAGTGACAGGGGACACGGGTATCAAGCAAGCACAAGACGAGTATGATACTCTCATACGCAACAAATCTCCTAAATCAAGGAGAAAATGATTCTTATTTTTCTATATTTGCAGAAAAATTATTGTATTATGAAAATGAATGTAGAAGATTTTGAGTTAGAGCTTTACTTACCTGAACCAACTCGCTTTTATTTTGATTCAGCGCTAAAAGAATTTCATGATCTTACAGACCTTGAAAAACATTGGTGCAAGATATAAGCGTATAAGAAAACGCCCAAGGGGCAAACCCTCA
>ERZ1034781.1287-NODE-1287-length-10920-cov-4.029821_pt1 | contig 10920 bp, 10 predicted proteins | sample MGYA00520700_ERZ1034781 | MGnify/ENA primary metagenome ERZ1034781 (study PRJEB33766, sample SAMN09781709) | gut metagenome | biome: gut microbiome | host: Homo sapiens | place: Madagascar | study: EMG produced TPA metagenomics assembly of the PRJNA485056 data...
TCTCTGTACTGCCGTTGGCAGACATTTTTCGTTGTCTGTTTTTGAATTTTGCGGATTTATTTTACCATATGTAGACAAATAATCCAAGATGGGGCAACTTAACACATTTGTAACAAAAAACTTGTAAAAAAGTTATACTTGTAAAAAATATGTAACACGTGTATACTACGAACGTAGCAGAATGCACACAAACGTCAGATTCCCTGCGGAAACTGATGTTTAATAAAAAGGAGGACAGTAAAGATGTCTACAATGAAGACTAATATTGCAAAGAGAGAAAAGAGCCTGATGGCGGCAAAAGCTATAGGCAGTCTTATGGCGATTGCTGTATTGGCTATTGTGATTTTTTCTACAAATGTGGTGACACAGGCAGATGAGATGGGAGCTGACGGCACGGAAGTTCTGGCCACAGCATCAGATGTAGTTCAGAGTGGAGTGATACAGGATGAGGATGGTTACTTCAGATATTATGTTAATGGTGAAGTGCAGAAAACTGCAGGCTGGATAGATGCCGATGATGGCACCAGATATCTTATAGATGAAAATGGCGTGGCAGCTATGAAGTTTACACGTTCTGGCGATACCATCAAGATATACAGATTCAGCGCTGATTCAAAGGACTGGACTATCTGCAAGAACGAGTGGCAGACAGTGGATAACGTTCTCTATTATCTGAACAATTCCGGACTGTGTGAAAAGATATACGATAATAGCAGCAAGAAGGCAAAGTCACTGAGCAGCGGCAAGCTTGTCCAGGTGAAGAACCAGATGCTTATTCTCAACGATGGCAGAACATATTATTTCAATTCAAATGGTGACAAGGTCACAAAGGGCGGTTGGTATCATATAAATTATGACAATATGGTATTTGTAACAGGCGGTGGATCACACTATGTAAAGGAGAGGATCTACAAGGCATCAGGCATTTTCAGAATGTATTCATTTAACGATTCAAAGAAGAGCTGGGATATGAACAAGAACCTGTGGAAGAATACAGGCAGAAAGCTGATGTATTTTGATGGATCAGGCACATGTACCATTCTGTATGATCAGGCATCGAATATATTGTACAGATACATATCAAGCAGCAAGTCATACAAGAGAGTCTCAAATGTGATCGACAAGCTCAACGGAAGCAGATACTACTTCTATGATGCAAATGGAAATAGACGTACATCATCAGGATGGAAGAAGGTAAATGGAAGTACCGCTTACTACGTATGTGACGGCGGATATGTTACCTCAAGATATACAGATCAGAAGAGGACAAAGAAGGTATACAACTTTGACTACTCGAAGAACACATGGGTGCAGAAGAAGAATATGTGGAAGACCGTCTACAGCAGCAGATATTATTTCGGTTCTAATGGCGTAGCCACAATCAGCTATAACAACAGCACCCAGAAGGCATACAAGTTTACAGGTGGAAAGTGGAAGCCTGCAAAGAAGCTCATAATGAAGATCGGAAATGCCAATTACTATTTCAACAGCGCTGCAAAGCGAGTTGTAAAGGCTGGAAAGTATAAGACAGCCGATGGCTACATAGCATATGTCAACAGAAGAGGCGTTGTATATAAGAGAGAGTACGATCTCTCGGTCAAGAGATATTACACTATCGATCTTGGTAAGGGCAGAAAGACAAGAGTATATGGATATTATGATATAGGCGCGGCAAACAGACTGAGTAAGATGGTCAACCAGCACCGTGCAGAAAATGGACTTTCAAGCCTTAAGGTGTCAACATCTCTGACAGAGACCGCTACCACAAGAGCAAAGGAGATAAGCAACAAGTACAGCCATTACAGACCAAATGGAACACTGTGTCTCAACTCCATGTACGAGTTGTACGGAGAGAATCTTGCATGTGGTTTCAGTGGTGGAGATCTCGTGTTCAGAGCATGGTCCAAGTCGACCGCACATGACAGCAATATGCTGAATACTACATACAAGACCATGGGCGTTGCAGTATTTGTGGCTCTCAAAAATGATAAACAGGGATATAAGAGATATTATGTCCTTACATTTGGCAAGTAATTTTAATTAGGAAATTAGTGGAAAATAAGACTGTTAAATCCCTCAAATTAAATTGAATTATATGGAGAAATAGAGTACCATACATAGTATAAGGCAAATAGTCGGATATAGAATTTTGGCTAGTTTGGGAATGGAGATTGTGTGTGGGTTTCATATATTCGTCTTTAAATAGAGGTGCCGGCGAGAGTGTGGCACTATTTGACAATAGAATAGCCAGGATGCTTCCTTTTGTCACGGGAAAGGCATATTTTGACCTCAGGAATTATGATGCCCAGACTGGAGAATTCGGAGTATATATTGAATGGGATGGTGAGCTTGAGGCAGTGCTTGGATATTCACTGCCGGCGGGAGGATATTTCGTCAAAGCAACCACACCGCAGGCGTACAGATTCCACAGGCTCGACAAGGGACTCCCGGTATATATGAAGTTGATAGCGCAGAATGGCAGACTGTATCCTTACAGGACATATGTCATGATGTACGGCAGACCTTTCAGTGTGGAATTCGGCGGTGGAGTTCTGATCCCTTTTGAGGACAGATACGAAGAGCTTGGATGCGAAGCTGCGAAACAGATTGTGGATACTGGAAGTCAGAAGCTTTTGATGGGAAGTCAGAGTGGAATGACAGGAAGTCAGCGGTTCCGGTGGAATGGCAGTCAGATGAGACTGCTGTTTGGAAGTCAGGGAGGCTTCAGATACCTGGCGGGTAGCCAGTATAGAATGATAGGAAGCCAGCGTATGTTGTTGGGCAGCCAGAGAATATTGTCAGGCAGCCAATATAGAATATTTGGAAGTCAGCGGATAAAAAATATGCCGATGGTGCTTGAAAGTGACACACAGCAGTCACAGGACAGTATGGATTCAATCAGAACAAGCCAGGAGCTGATGGTTGAGTTCCCTCAGGAGTGGCAGCTTATCAACAGAAGCAGAAGACCGACCAGCCGGATTGGTGGCAATGCTAAGTTTGGATATGGACTGGATCTGATCTAGTACATGACCGGATCTTGGAGGATATATGAAGGATATAGAGGGATTCCACACACTGTGGACTGCTCCTTATTTTGAGAAAAGTAAAGATGACATTTACAGCATGCAGGATTATGAGCTTTTGACCATGATCCTGTCTGCTCTTATGTGGAGAAAAATGAATGGCCCTATCACACTTTACGGTGATGCAAGGGCCATTGATTATGTTGAGGGACAGGGATTGTCGCATATATGGAATGGCGGCATAAAAGAGATACAGGTTCCTGACAGCATATCCCCGGGAGTGTTCTGGGCTGCGGGCAAGCTGTATGCGCTTAAGACGGCGCATATGCCGGCGGTCATGGTGGATCTGGACCTTATAGTGTGGAAGAATATAGGGGAATACATAGCGGGGACGGATATTTGTGCAATACACAGAGAAGGAATATATCCGGATGTATATCCCGGCAGGGACTTCTTCAATATGGACAGTTCGTACAGCTTTGATCCCCTGTGGAGCTGGGATGTTCCGCCGGTAAATACCTGTATGCTATATATGGCTAAGGAGCAATTTAAGAACTATTATGTGGACAGCTCCATACAGTTTATGGAAAATTGTAGGGAGACTGAGGAAAATCTGTGCCACATGGTATTTGCGGAGCAGAGACTGCTTGCGATGTGTGCTGCGAGAAAGGGAAAGATCATTGCTTCATTTTTTCCTGAGGCGGCGGATATAGAGAGACAGGATGTGTTCACACATTTGTGGGGATATAAGAATATTCTGAAGTTTAACTATGGGAAAAGGGTTGAGTTTAACGGGCGTCTCTGCGAGCGGATAGAGCGGGAGTTTCCGGAAGAGGCGGATGTTATAAGGGAGTTACATGTTTGTAGGTAAAGTGCTGAAGAAGATACCCAGGGAGATATACATATATATACTGTGGGGAATTGTTGTGGGAGCGGTAAATCTTGGCTCCGCCTGGATATTTATGTACAAATGCGGGATAGAACCTGTCAGGGCCAACTTCCTGGCATGGATACTGTACAATTTTGTGTCATTCATAACGAATAGAAAATCGGTGTTCCACACTGTCGCAGAGACTGCGTGGGAGTTCATAAAAGAACTGGTGTCATTCTACGTGAGCAGGGTGTTCACACTGGTGGTGGAGGAGGGTTTGATCTATATACTGGTTGACAGGCTTCACCTGTGGGCGATGGGCATAAAGACGTTCACATCAGTGCTGGTGATATTCCTCAATTATTATATAAGCAAGAAGTTTATATTCAGAAAGATAAAGGAAAAACTGTAAGAGATATGTATAAATGCGAATGTTTATCGAAATTTTATAGAAAAACATGGACACAATTACTTCCAAACATTTGACAGTTGGAGTATAATTGAATGGTTAAATATGTATAAAAAGCAGAATAAGTAATGCAAGGAGATAAGTATGAAGAAGAGAGTAGTAATAACAGGCATAGGAGCCATAACTCCAGTCGGCAATACAGTTGACGAGTATTGGGATTCACTTAAGGAAGGAAAGCATGGCTTCGGACCTATTACACAGTTTGACGCTTCAGCATACAAGTGCAAGCTTGTCGGCGAGGTTAAGAACTTTGTAGCAAAGGACTACATTGATCCAAAGTCTGCAAGACGTATGGCTAGATTCACACAGTTTGCTGTGAAGGCAACCCAGGAGGCTATGGCAGATTCAGGACTTGATATGACAAAAGAAGATGCTTACAGAGTTGGTACATGTATTGGTTCAGGTGTTGGTTCACTTCAGGAGCTTGAGAACGCATATGGAACCATACTTACAAAGGGACCACTTCGTGTAAGTCCATTCGTAGTTCCTATGATGATCAGCAACATCGCAGCAGGTAACGTTGCGATCCAGTTTGGTCTCAAGGGCAAGAGTATAGATGTTGTAACAGCATGTGCTTCAGGAACAAACAGTATCGGTGAGGCATTCAGAACTATCCAGTACGGAGACGCTGATGTCATGGTAGCCGGTGGATGTGAGGCAGCAGTTTCACCTATCGGTATATCAACATTTGATTCACTTACAGCACTTACATCATCAACAGATCCAGACAGATGTTCTATTCCATTTGATAAGGACAGAAGCGGATTCGTTCTCGGTGAGGGTGCAGGTATTGTTATTCTTGAGGAGCTTGAGCACGCAAAGGCAAGAGGTGCAAAGATCTACGCAGAGCTTTCAGGTTACGGATGTTCAAGTGATGCATACCACATCACAGCACCTGAGGAGTCAGGTGAGGGACCAGCAGTTGCCATGACCAATGCGGTTAAGGATGCAGGACTTCCACTTGATGCGGTTCAGTACATCAATGCTCATGGTACAAGCACACATCTGAACGATCTTGTTGAGACACGTGCTATCAAGAAGGCATTTGGCGATCACGCAAAGGACATCAAGATCAACTCAACAAAGTCTATGACAGGACATCTTCTCGGTGCAGCAGGAGCCATCGAGTGTATTGCCTGTGTCAAGAGTATAGAGGAAGGTTATATCCACAGAACCAGAGGCCTTGTGGAGAGCGAGGAGGAGCTTGATCTGGATTATTGTAAGGAGCCATGCGAGATGGACGTTGATGTTGCGATCAGCAACTCACTTGGATTTGGCGGACACAATGCATGTATCGTCTTACAGAAGTATAAGGAGCAGTAAATATCATGTTATTTATCAAAAAAAAGGCAAAGGATGCCGAGATAATTGCAGCAAAGGCTGCAGAGGAGGCAAAGGCTGCTGAGGGAATTCAGGAAGCACCAAAGGTGGAGCTTGTAAAGTGCCCTAAGTGCGGAAGAGAAGTTGAGAAGGAAAGAGTGAAGAACGCAAAGTACATTTGTTATGAGTGCGGTTCTTACTTCAGAGTTAAGACCAAGAACAGAATAAGAATGGTCACAGATCCAAAGTCATTTGAGCCATGGTTTGAGGATATGCCAAGCTCAAATCCTCTTGGAACAGAGGGCTATGAGGACAAGGTTGCGGCTGCACAGGCCAAGACAAACCTCAAGGAGGCTGTTACTATAGGAAAGGCAACCATCAATGGTGAGCCTGCTGTAGTTGGTGTATGTGATGCAAGATTCCTCATGAGCAGCATGGGATATGTTGTGGGTGAGAAGATTGCCAGAGCTGTCGAGAAGGCTACAGAGGAGAAGCTTCCGGTATTCATGTTCTGCTGTTCAGGCGGTGCACGTATGCAGGAGGGAATCATTTCTCTGATGCAGATGGCCAAGACATCCGCTGCATTCAAGAAACATTCTGATGCAGGACTTCTGTATGTATCTATTCTTACAGATCCTACAACAGGTGGCGTTACAGCCAGCTTTGCAATGCTTGGAGATATTATCCTTGGAGAGCCAGGTGCGCTCGTAGGATTTGCAGGACCACGAGTTATCAAGCAGACTATTGGTCAGGAGCTTCCAGAGGGCTTCCAGAGATCAGAGTTCCTTGTTGAGCATGGTATCATAGATGGCATAATCACAAGAGACAAGATGAAGGACACAATGTATGATCTCATCGTCACACATAAGCAGAGACAAGGCTATGCTAACTTTGACAGTGCTGTTGAAGATGAGAAATTTGACATAAGCGAGATCCTCAAGGAGAGACTCAAGGATGACGAGCCTAAGACTCCGTGGGAGAAGCTCAGAGGTGCTCGTCAGATGAGCAGACCTTCAGGTTTCGACTATGTGAAGTATATATGCGATGATTTCCGTGAGATCCACGGAGACAGAACCATGAATGATGACAGAGCCATTGTGGGTGGTATCGGTCATATAGATGGACAGCCTGTAACAGTTATATCACAGGTCAAGGGAGCTTCCATGGCAGAGTGCATGGAGAGAAACTTTGGTATGCCTCTTCCTGATGGCTACAGAAAGGCTCTTCGTCTGATGAAGCAGGCTGAGAAGTTCGGCAGACCTATCATTACATTTGTAAATACACCGGGTGCGTTCTGTGGACTTGAGGCTGAGGAGCGAGGAATGGGTGAAGCCATAGCGAGAAATCTCTATGAGATGTCATCACTCAAGGTTCCTGTACTCTGTATCCTTATCGGAGAAGGCGGAAGCGGTGGAGCACTTGCCCTTGCAGTCGGCAATGAGGTATGGATGCTTGAGAATGCGACATACTCAATCCTTTCACCTGAGGGATATGCGTCTATCCTCTGGAAGGACAGCAACAGAGCTGAGGAGGCTGCAGAGGTTATGCAGATCACAGCCCAGGATCTGAAGAGACTGAACGTTATCGAGCAGGTCGTACCTGAGTACGGCGGAGCAGATGAGCAGTCAGTTCCATATATAGGCAAGTACCTTAAGATGAACATTAAGGAATTCCTCAAGAAGTATTCAGACAAGACTCCTGAGGAGATCGCACAGGACAGATACGACAGATTCAGAAATCTGTAGATCACAGATATACTATAGATGAAAGGCATTTCTCAAGTGAGAAATTTATCTCACGGGGAATGCCTTTTATTCATGCATATGTTGAAGTGATGGTGTTTTTTTGGTAAACTTTATGTATATGGCTGAAGATACAGCTTGAATTGGAGGAGCGTTTATGAAGAAACAGATAAAGGTTACTTTGATAGTTATCGTGGCCGCCATCATTGCGGCAGCAATCATATGGTACGTGATGTACCTGCGGGGCAAGGAGCAGGATCTGCTGACACCTGTGGGAACACGTGCAGAATTTATCGGTGATACAGACAAATATCCTACCATGCTTACAGCGAAGGGGACTCAGATCCTGAATGCAGACGGAGAACAGGTTGTTCTCAAGGGTGTGATGGTTCCAGAGTCGCGCAGTCTGTATGAGGAGAAGAAGTTTAATGAGGATTTCTACAAGGATGTATTTGCCAAGGGTGGTAATGCCATAAGGGTGCCAATAAGCCCTGTGGAGTACAAGAATGACGATTACTATATGTGGAGATATCTTGACCGCATAGTTACCTGGGCCGGAGAGAACGATAACTATGTTATTCTCGACTGGGATTATACAGGTAACCCGATAGATGGTTCTGGGGATGAGATGCCGGATCTCGACGAGAATCCGCTGGATTATTCTGCTGAATTCTGGAAGAACATTGCGGATTATTTCAAGAACACTCCAAATGTTATATTTGAGATATACAATGAGCCGGTTGGCATGAGTGATTCAGAGTGGAAGAGATGCGCGGAGAGCCTTATAGGAGTTATAAGGGATGCCGGCGCAAAGCAGCTTATAATCGTTGGAAGTCCGGATTACTGTTATGATCTCGGATGGCTTGACGAGCTCGGAGTGAAGAATGACAATACTGCGTTCTCTGTTCATGTTTATCCGGACAAGGTGTTCTGGCAGAAGTTCCTGTCGGGCTATGTGACAAGTTATCCTCTTATAGTGACAGAGTGGGGATATGCAGACGATGATGTCGAGGTCAAGAATGAGAAGCTGAAGGGCACCAGAAATGTATTTGGAATAAAATTTACCAGATATCTGGAAAAGCATGATATAGGATGGATTGCAGTTGGATATGACGATACGGTGGAGCCATCCATGTTTACTAAGGGATATAAGGAACTCACAAAATGGGGCGAGTATGTGACTGAGCTGCTTGGAGACAAGGAAGAATAAAGAGAATAACGGATAAAAGGGAGAAAATATATAATGGCAATCAGAATATTAGGAACAGGAAGCTACCTTGCGGAGAAAGAGGTATCAAATGATGAGCTTGCAAAGTATGTTGATACATCTGATGAGTGGATATCTTCAAGAACAGGTATAAAGAACAGAAGAATAGCTGTTAAGGAGACAACGACGAGCATGGCTGCTGAGGCTGCTGAGAGAGCACTTGAGATGGCAGGGAAGTCCGCAGAGAATGTGGAGCTTATAGTGCTTGCCACAGTCACTCCGGATTATTACACACCAAGCGGGGCGTGTCAGGTTCAGGCGGCTATAGGTGCGGATAAGGCGATTGCGTTTGATGTGAATGCGGCATGCTCGGGCTTTGTATTTGCCCTCAATGTTGCAAAGATGTATATAGAGACAGGGTTTGTGAAGAATGCTCTTGTAATAGGTTCTGAGACGCTGTCAAAGATACTTGACTGGAATGACAGAGGTACATGCGTATTGTTTGGAGATGGCGCAGGTGCCGCTTATATAGAGGAGTCTGACAAGGGAATCATAAGCATTGTCCAGGGTTCAATCGGCAAGAAGGGTATGGTGCTCAACTGCGAGAGCAGAAAGACCAACAATATATTTGTAAAAGATGAGATCAATCATGACTATCTGTATATGGATGGACAGGAGGTGTACAAGTTTGCGGTGAGACAGTGTCCTAAGTGCCTCCAGGAGGCTCTTGACAAGGCTGGAATGACCGTTGACGATGTGGATTACTTCGTACTCCACCAGGCAAATGTAAGAATTATTGAATCTGTTGCCAAGAGACTTAAGGCACCGCTTGAGAAGTTCCCTACGACTCTCGACTACACAGGAAATATGTCTGCGGCGAGTGTACCTGTACTTCTCGACCAGCTCGTGAGGGAGCACGGCCTGAAGCGCGGCGACAAGATCGCCATGTCGGCATTCGGCGCAGGACTCACATACGGCGCTGTGGTTATGGAGTGGTAGAGGCTTTAACACCTGTAATTTTTGAGGGCGGAACGGAGCTCCTTGTAGTTTGGGAGTACTTTTTCTACCTCGGCCCAGAAAAGTGCGGAGTGGTTCATCTGCTTTCTGTGACACAGCTCGTGGACTACCACGTAGTCTATGATTTCGGGAGTGGTGTTCATCAGTGCACAGTTGAAATTCAGGTTACCGGAGGAGTTGCAGCTTCCCCAGCGGGTCTTCTGATGCCTGATGGTGATCCTTCCGTAGGTCACGCCTATTATCTGAGCAAAATGTTCTACACGTGAAGGAATATATATCCGAGCCTGTTCTGACAGTGCCTTTATATCGGCATCTGTCAGGGCAGTGCTTGGATTTTTTTCGTCTGACATATTGGAAATTCTTTTCTGCATGATTTCCAGATGGCTGCGGATCCAGTTTTGTCTGGAATCCACAAAGCTTTGGATCTGACTGTCGGTCATTCTGAGGGGCGCACGAACCTTTATGTTGAGGTCTCTGTCTATCTCGATACAGATAGATTTGCGCCTGCTCCTGACGACAGAATATTCGAATTTATCAGAATTGTTCATGGCATATTACCTGTCTTTGATAGGTACGTAGTCCTTAGGCTCTACAAGACTTGGATAAGCCGGACGCATTATCTTGTAGCTGTTGATCAGCTCCTCCATACGATGCGCACTCCATCCAACCACTCGGCCAATGGCAAATAGTGGTGTGTAGAGGGCGTAAGGGATCTTGAGCATCTTGTATAACAATCCGCAATAGTAATCTATGTTGATGCACACACCCTTATAGATCTTGCGCTCCTCGGCAATGACCTCAGGTGCGATGTGCTCTATGAGCTCGTATAATTTGAATTCGTCCTTCTCGTGCTTCTCCTCGGCGAGCTTTTCTACATACTCCTTGATAATGACAGCTCTTGGATCTGACAGAGAGTATACAGGCTGGCCCATTCCGTATACCACGCCCGATTTGTCAAATGCTTCGCCGCGCACGATCTTCCTGATGTACTCACGGATCTGCTCCTCGTCCGTAACATCCTCGACATTGCAGTGTATGTCCTTCATCATCTCCATGACCTTGAGGTCTCCACCGCCGTTGAGCGGTCCCTTGAGTGAGCAGAGTGCTGCTGCGACTGTGGCGTATGTATCTGAGCCAGATGATGTGACAACACGTGTTGTAAACGTAGAGTTGCTTCCGCCTCCGTGTTCCATGTGGAGAACAAGGGCAAGATCGAGAACCTTTGCCTCAAGCTGTGTGTACTTTCTGTCTGAACGGAGCATGCTCAGGAT
>ERZ1034781.1289-NODE-1289-length-10909-cov-8.154413_pt1 | contig 10909 bp, 9 predicted proteins | sample MGYA00520700_ERZ1034781 | MGnify/ENA primary metagenome ERZ1034781 (study PRJEB33766, sample SAMN09781709) | gut metagenome | biome: gut microbiome | host: Homo sapiens | place: Madagascar | study: EMG produced TPA metagenomics assembly of the PRJNA485056 data...
GCTTTGGATAAATAATAAGGATAATTTATGCCCCTCTTACACCTGCTCCGCCAGAATCCGGTGATTGCTGCCGTTAAAGATAATGCCAGCCTGCAACTGGCTATCGATTCTGAATGCCAGTTTATTTCCGTGTTGTACGGCAATATCTGCACCATCAGTAATATCGTTAAAAAGATTAAGAACGCCGGGAAATATGCTTTTATTCATGTTGATTTGCTGGAAGGCGCGTCAAATAAAGAAGTCGTTATTCAGTTTTTGAAACTGGTGACCGAGGCGGACGGCATTATCAGTACCAAAGCCTCAATGTTGAAAGCGGCAAGAGCGGAAGGTTTTTTCTGTATTCATCGCCTGTTTATTGTTGATTCAATTTCGTTTCACAACATTGATAAGCAAGTTGCGCAATCGAATCCGGATTGTATTGAGATCCTGCCAGGCTGTATGCCCAAAGTGCTGGGCTGGGTGACAGAGAAAATCCGCCAACCGCTGATTGCCGGTGGGCTGGTGTGCGATGAAGAAGATGCGCGTAATGCGATTAACGCGGGTGTCGTGGCGCTTTCCACCACGAATACCGGGGTCTGGACGTTAGCGAAAAAATTACTTTGACGGGATAATCGTAACCAATTGAATTTGGTTTGATTTGTAGGCCGCACGCCACATCCGACATTCAGCGCCTGATGCGACGCTTGACGCGTCTTATCAGGCCTACAAGTCCCCAGGCCAGAACCGTAGGCAGGATCATCCGGCAACACGTTATTGGCAATCTGCGTGAATGTTTGTCACCAGTGCCTCCAGCACCACTTTCCAGTCATCAACCACGCCAACATCTGCCTGTGAAAATACCGCAGCGCTGGCGTCATGATTAATCGCCACCACAAACTTGCTATTGCGTACGCCCGCCATTAACGCTGCTGCGCCAGAAGCGCCAACAACAATACACACCTCAGGTGCCAGCAGATGTCCGGAAATACCAATCACTTTTTCAGCATCAACGCCACCGTTCATCACTCGCGCCCGACTGTAGCCCACTTCGGCTCCCAGCTTTTCTGCCAGCATAGCGATTTCCTGGTTATCTGCCTCTCCGCCCTGCCCCACCACCAGCACCCGTCTGGCCTCAGCTAATGGGTCGCGAGTAACATTTTTCAGATCCTCTGTGCTAACCAGCCAGTCGGGAAGCGCACCCGGGACAATGTTCAGTTGTTGCATTCCAGAGGGCAACGTGGCGTTTTTCGCTGCTCCCGCCTGACGCGCCAGGGAAAGGCATAGCGGGCGTTTTTCTGTTTGCAGCGTCGCCGTTAGCGCATTTCCCCAGTGGGATTTGCGCACGCTTACGGTTGGAATATCTAACGAAGTCACCTGGCAGATGCTTGCACCATGTAAACGCCAGGCCAGCCGGGTCGACAGTTCATCGCCAAACGTTCCCGGCGGAAAGAGAACAACGTCCGCAGGCGTTCGCTGCCACTGTTCCACCAACGCATCCAGCACCTGTTCCGCCACTACAGGCTGAGGTTCAATCTGCCAGTGCGCCAGGGTACAACCGCTGAAATCCTGCGCCGCCAGCCAGCTTGCTATTGCGGCATTCTCCTGATTTATTGTCACAATTGCGATATTCATGGCTGCATCCTTTGGCGTAAATAGTCCTGCCATAGCTTTTGAGCTTTTTCTGCTACCGTTTGCCCATCAATCAGCGTCGCTCCGCGTCGTTGCTCTGCTCTTGCCAGTTGCAGACACTGCATCGCTGGCATTTCGGCAGCAACAGTTTTACGGATAATTTCTGCTTTCCCCGCAGCCATTCGCTGGCGCATTCCCGGTACTGGCAAGGCCACTTCACCGCACTGACGCACGGCAATCACCGCAGGCAAGCGAACCCGGCAACAACGCAAACCATGTTCAGTACGCTGTTCGAGGGTGATAAACAGCGCGTCGAGAGTGAAACGCTCCACCTGGGTGAAGCAGGGCCAGCCCAGCATTTCCGCCAGCAAAAATGGCGTTTGCCCATTCTGCCCTTCGCTGCTTTGGCAGCCGGTAATTATCAGATCCAGCGGATTCTGATGCTGCCATTCGGCAATATGGCGAGCGACAAATTCCGGCGCAAAGCGCAGATCTGCCGCCGTCTCCAGCAATACAGCTTCCTCAAACCCAAGAGCCATGAGATAGCGCAGCCAGTGCAATGCCCGTTCATCCCCCATGCTCAACGCGGTTAAAGACATCGGCGTACCGTTTTTTCTCTGCGCCAACAGCAGCGCGGCAGCGGCCTGTTCATCAGCACCGAGTAAACTTCGCAGTAGCGAAATATCCGGTCCGCTTTTACCCTGAGCCGCCGCCTGCCACTCTTTTTCCGCCAGCATTCCGGCATCCGGTTCGGCTTTAAACGCTAACAGAATGTTCATTCGCACCTCCTACATTTCCCGCCGCCACCAGCGGGAGGGCTTTAGTTTCTGGTGCCCATAGCCAGGTCACAACAAAACCAACCAACAACACTGTCGCCAGGAGCAATAAGGTGACTTGCATTCCCCACTGCGCCAGCACCCACGGCAGCAGGCCAGTACTTACCGCCGCGCCAAGTCGACTCATGGCGGTGGCAAAACCGACGCCCAGCGAGCGAATGTCAGTAGGAAAACTTTCCGCAGGCAAAATGCCCACCAGATTACTGACTGCCGAAATGGTGGTGCTGAAGAGAACAAAAAGCAGCAGCGTTAATGAACTGCCGGAAGGCAAACAGGCCATTACTACCAGCGTTGCCGCCAGCAGCAAAAAACTTCCCAGCAAAAATTTGCGATGTGCCAGCAGGTGCGTCAGAACTAATCCCAGCAGCGCGCCCACAATTAACAACGCATTAAGCATCAGGCTGGCAGTCAGCGCATCTTCCAGACCAATAGTCTGGGCGATAGTTGGCAGCCAGGTATAAATCACAAACCATGGGATTACGAGGCAGACAAAGAAGACGCTGTTAAACGCCGTGCGCCGCCAGTAACGCGAAGAGAACAAGGTTTTGATGTGTTTATGGGTCGCCGTTACCACTTCATCGCCCAGTAAAACATGGGGACCAAAATAGCGATGCACGATAGCGTGAGCTTCTGCAAAACGCCCCTGGCGCAGTAGCCAGCGTGGTGATTCTGGCGTTCCCCAGCGTAATAACGTAATCAACAACGCGGGCAGAGCTGCCGATGCCAGTAGCCAGCGCCAGGCCTCCGGGTTTTCGGAAATAAAGTGATGTCCGGCAATACTTGCCAGCACATAGCCTACGGTCCACACCACGCTGAATGCGCCCAGCAAAATACCGCGATGGCGGCGCGGGGAAAATTCAGCCAGCAAGGTGTGACCTACTGAATAATCGCCTCCCAGACCAATGCCAATCAAAATGCGCAGTCCAATAAGATGCTCTGGCGTGGTGGCAAAAAATTGTAAAAACGAAGCAAGCGTAATCAGCAAAAAGCTGAAGGTGAAGATTTTTTGCCGACCAATATGGTCGGAGATCCACCCAAGAACCAGGCTGCCAAGGAACAAACCAAGGAGCGCCGAGCCGCCGATCATTCCCGCCATAAACGGCGTCAGTTGCATGGCGGGCGTAAGCTGAATAATGGCGTAACCAATGACGCCGAGAACATAACCGTCGGTCAGGTGTGCGCCGAAAGTGAGCGCAGCAATGCGGCAGTGAAAACGGTTAAGCGGTAAATCATCCATTCGCACCGGTGAAGTGTTCATCTTTACCCCTTCATTGTCCGGTAATAAGAACGGCTTCTCGCCTGAGAAGCCGAAAAGGCAACGCCCCGTCATCGCGGAACGCTGCCTGACACATTATTTTTCAATCGGATAGATAGTACCCGTATTCATAATGCCATTAGGATCGAACTGCTTTTTCAGCCCTTCCAGCAACGCCCACGCGCTGCCGTGTTCCAGTTTGCTCCAGTGAACGCGATGTTTACCGATACCGTGGTGGTGCACCATCGAACCGCCGAGGCGAATGGTTTCTTCACAGATGATCTTGTTGAGCGGATTGTGGTACTTGTCGATTTCCTCTTCCGGCTTACAGTCAACGACGTTGTAATCGTAGACGAAGTACATGTTGGTGCCGTTCTGATAGCTATGAGAGGAATGACCGCCCAGCATGGTGATGTCGTCGGCGTGCGGGAACTCAGTACGAATACGGTTAATAACGCTTTCGTAGATTTCGTGGATGCAGCTCCAGCAGCCGGACACTTCAGTGGTAAAGCCCATGTTGCCGGTTTTGAGGATCTGCACACGTTCGGCAGCCACTTTATCCGGTCCCCAGTTCAGGTTGTTAAACCAGGTTTCGATCAGTTTGCTGTCCACGCGCTGGCACTGCGGGTAGCGGGCAACGATTTCCGCAATCCCTTCGCCCGTCGCCTTCGCAATGCGAGGATTGCCTTCAGCCATAAAGATCAGCACACATTTACCGTCGGCAAAATGGGTGAAGTGTTGGGTGCCATCTTCAGCGTCATACAAACGAGCGATCGACGGACGATACCCTTCCACCATGACTTCACGCAGGATGTTGAAGCCGGTTTTCATGTCTTCCAGGATATAGCCGTAGAAGAGGTTGTTTTCCGGGGTGAATTTAAAGATTTTCACTGTTACTTCAGTGATATAGCAAAGTGCACCTTCGTTACCGATGATGATGTGGCGAATGTCCGGGCCAGCCGCGCGGCGTGGCACGTTTTTAATGCGTGTGACGGTGCCATCAGCCAATACTGCTTCCAGACCAACGACCATATCTTCGATTGCGCCGTAGAGTGTGGAGAACTGCCCGATACTGCGGGTTGCTACCAGGCCGCCCATCTGCGCCAGCGGCTTTGACTGCGGAGAATGCCCCGTGGTGTAACCTTTTTCACGCAACGCATTTTCCAGCACCTCCAGCGGAACGCCACATTGCGCCGTCGCCTGCATATTCTCAATATCAATATTAATGATTTGATTCATGGCGGAGCCGTCGAGCACCACCGAGTTTTCCACAACGGTTTCCAGCCCACCTTCAGTGGCGGAAGCGCCGGTACGCGGCACACCGTTAATTTTGTGCGCATTCATAAAATTCAGCACACGGGAGACTTGTTCTGTGGAACCGAGTTTTACGACCGCTGCCGGAATCGGCAAAGTATAAATACCATGAATATCCGGAAATTTACGAAAACGGTCAATACTGTTCTTCTTTAATACTGTTTCATCGGTAATTACGCGATCTGCACCAACAATTTCCTTTAGTTGGTCGACAATCGCTGCGCGAGATAAAGACATAGTAATTCCTTCCTGATAATAAAAATGGAATAATCATTAATAAGAGAAAACAGAAACCACCGTTATGGATTAGCGCACTAAATAACCACCATCGACCACTAATAAATGCCCATTGACATAATTTGAAGCCGGACTTGCGAGGAATACAGCTGCGCCCATTAAATCCTGAGTATCGCCCCAACGGTTTGCCGGAATATGATCAAGAACGCGCTGATTGGTTTCTGGATTACTGCGTGTCGCCAGCGTAATATCTGTTGCATAATAGCCAGGGGCAATACCATTTACCTGAATATTATATTGACCTAGTTCATCACAATAAGCTTTGGTGAATCCGGCAAGAGCATGTTTAGTGGCAGAATATGCAGGTGACCATTGTCCACCTAAGTAAGAGAACAATGAACAGATATTAATAATTTTGCCGCTTTTCTGCGGGATCATAATTTTTGCCGCTTCATAGCTTAACTCGAATGCGGCGGTCAGGTTCACATCAATCATCGGATCCCAGTCGGCACGACCGAAGTCCAGCACCTTATTCAGCTTACAAATACCGGCATTGTTTACCAGAATATCAACTGTACCGAAACGCTCACAGCAAGCAGCGATAATCTTCTGCGGCGCGCCTTCTGCGGTGATATCCACCTGCATGAAGTCCACCTCAACACCCTGTTTTTCAATCATTTCCTTTGTTTCGCCGTTATCTTTGACGAAACTAGGAATAAAGATATTTGCGCCAGCTTTGGCCAACGCCATGGCAAATGCCTGGCCTAAACCGCTATTCCCACCGGTAACAATTGCGGTTTTACCTTTCAGTGAGAAAAAATCCATTGAGAACGCATTGAGAGATTCGATTGACATAGTTAGCTCCAATTTCCGTAAGGCAAAAAAAAAGAAAGGTAACTTCCCCCGCGAGAGGGAAGTTACCTTTCTCATTATCTCTGGTAACTGGAGATAATTTTTAGCATAACGGCATAACTGCTAATGTGATCGTAATCACAGTGTGATATTCGTATTGTCAAATAGTTTTAAAAAGCAGAAGCGTGATTACTCTCACACAACACCTCTGCTTTCCATGTTATTTCTTATTGCAATTACTAGAGACCTGAGAAAAGTAATCCACCTGAAAGGGCGGCTTACTTTTCTCTTTTTTTTGTCTATTACAAATGGGAATACGATATGCAACACAACTCATATCGCCGTTGGATAACCCTCGCGATAATTAGTTTTAGCGGCGGCGTTAGTTTCGACCTGGCTTATTTACGTTATATTTATCAAATTCCCATGGCGAAATTTATGGGATTCAGCAATACCGAGATAGGTTTAATAATGAGTACCTTTGGTATTGCGGCTATTATTCTTTATGCCCCCAGCGGCGTTATTGCCGATAAATTTTCACACCGCAAAATGATTACTTCCGCGATGATCATTACCGGATTACTGGGTCTGTTAATGGCAACGTATCCACCGCTGTGGGTAATGCTCTGTATTCAGGTCGCCTTTGCGATAACGACGATTTTAATGCTGTGGTCGGTGTCGATTAAAGCCGCCTCGTTGCTGGGCGATCATAGTGAGCAAGGGAAAATTATGGGCTGGATGGAAGGGCTGCGCGGCGTCGGTGTAATGTCGCTGGCGGTGTTTACCATGTGGGTCTTTTCTCGCTTTGCACCGGATGACAGCGCCAGCCTGAAAACAGTCATTATCATCTACAGTGTGGTTTACATCTTGTTGGGGATTCTGTGCTGGTTTTTTGTTAGCGATAACAACAACCTGCGCAGTGCCAATAACGAAGAAAAACAGTCATTCCAGTTTAGCGACATCCTTGCCGTTTTGCGTATCAGCACCACCTGGTATTGCAGCATGGTGATTTTTGGTGTCTTCACAATCTACGCCATTCTGAGTTACTCCACCAACTATCTGACCGAAATGTACGGCATGTCGCTGGTGGCAGCGAGCTACATGGGGATTGTGATCAACAAAATCTTCCGCGCGCTGTGCGGCCCACTTGGCGGCATTATCACCACCTACAGTAAAGTGAAATCCCCTACCCGCGTGATCCAAATCCTTTCCGTACTCGGCCTGCTGGCGTTAACTGCCCTGCTCGTCACGAACTCTAACCCGCAATCGGTCGCGATGGGGATTGGCCTGATTTTACTGCTGGGATTCACCTGTTACGCCTCACGCGGGCTGTACTGGGCCTGCCCTGGCGAAGCGAGAACACCGTCTTACATTATGGGCACCACGGTAGGTATTTGTTCGGTGATTGGATTCCTGCCGGATGTCTTCGTTTACCCGATTATCGGCCACTGGCAAGACACCCTGCCCGCAGCAGAAGCCTACCGCAATATGTGGCTGATGGGAATGGCGGCGCTTGCCATGGTGATTGTCTTTACCTTTTTGCTGTTCCAAAAAATTCGTACTGCTGATAGCGCCCCCGCAATGGCTAGCAGCAAGTAAGCCAGGAAAATTACAGGAGAAAAATCATGTCGAAAAAATACATCATAGGGATTGATGGCGGAAGTCAGAGCACAAAAGTGGTGATGTACGATCTGGAAGGTAACGTGGTTTGCGAAGGCAAAGGCTTATTACAGCCGATGCACACGCCAGATGCCGATACTGCAGAACATCCTGACGACGATTTATGGGCATCATTATGTTTTGCCGGTCACGATTTGATGAGTCAGTTTGCCGGGAATAAAGAAGATATTGTCGGTATTGGTCTGGGATCCATCCGTTGCTGTCGTGCGTTATTGAAAGCCGATGGCACGCTTGCTGCGCCGTTGATTAGCTGGCAGGATGCACGCGTTACACGCCCTTACGAACACACTAATCCTGACGTGGCATATGTCACCTCTTTTTCGGGTTATCTGACGCATCGCTTAACCGGCGAGTTTAAAGACAATATCGCCAACTATTTTGGTCAGTGGCCGGTGGATTATAAGAGCTGGACATGGAGCGAAGATGCTGCGGTAATGGATAAGTTTAATATCCCCCGTCATATGCTGTTTGATGTGCAAATGCCTGGCACCGTCCTCGGACATATCACACCACAAGCCGCACTGGCGACACATTTCCCGGCAGGACTGCCGGTTGTTTGTACCACCAGTGATAAACCGGTAGAAGCTCTGGGGGCCGGATTACTGGATGATGAAACTGCGGTAATTTCTCTTGGCACTTACATCGCATTGATGATGAACGGCAAAGCACTGCCGAAAGATCCGGTGGCGTACTGGCCGATTATGTCTTCTATTCCGCAAACATTGCTGTATGAAGGTTACGGTATTCGCAAAGGTATGTGGACGGTGAGCTGGCTGCGTGACATGTTAGGCGAGTCGTTAATTCAGGATGCCAGGGCGCAGGATCTTTCACCGGAAGATTTACTCAACAAGAAAGCCTCTAGTGTGCCACCTGGCTGTAATGGGCTGATGACGGTGCTGGACTGGCTGACCAATCCGTGGGAACCGTACAAACGCGGGATTATGATCGGCTTTGATTCCAGCATGGATTACGCATGGATATATCGTTCGATATTGGAAAGCGTGGCGCTAACGCTGAAGAACAATTACGACAATATGTGTAATGAAATGAATCACTTTGCGAAGCATGTGATCATTACTGGCGGCGGTTCGAACAGCGATCTGTTTATGCAAATTTTTGCCGACGTGTTCAACCTTCCGGCACGCCGTAACGCCATTAACGGTTGTGCAAGTCTGGGAGCAGCGATTAATACAGCGGTAGGTCTGGGGCTATACCCGGATTACGCAACGGCTGTTGATAAGATGGTTCGCGTGAAAGATATCTTTATACCGATTGAGAGCAATGCCAAACGCTACGACGCGATGAATAAAGGCATTTTCAAAGACCTAACCAAACATACTGATGTGATCCTGAAAAAATCGTATGAAGTGATGCATGGGGAATTGGGGAATGTGGATTCGATCCAGAGCTGGTCGAATGCGTAAGTGAGGAAGGCCGGGCGGGAAACTGCCCGGCCTGAACATACCTTAATGGTTATCCCCGCTGACGCGGGGAACATAAGTTCGACAACTTAAAAAATGATAACAAGTCCGGTTTATCCCCGCTGATGCAGGGAACATAATAAAAACTTTAACTAGTTCGGTTTATCCCTGTTTTTACAAGGAATATTAACTACACTCGATGTCTTTAGAATAAAAGACAATACGAATCGCACTTTATCAATTTTCACTTAAAGTATGAACTGGATATCTTTATTCATAAGAACTATTCATCAACAGCGTATAGAGGCGGTTATGTAAAACCACTCATTAGCCTCAAAACAAAGACAAACTTCCAGATTTATTACTTAACCAATGAATAACAAGCTTAAAAAACATACTGTTATTCTAAAGAAAAAATTAACAGGCATTAATTCAATATTAAAAAAATAATAGATTAAAATTTCTTAACGATTTAAGAATCATACAAATAACACTTTGATTAAATTTAATTTTTGTATCGATAATTGTGAACCTCTCTGGCATGGAGAACTATTTTGAATATGAGGTGTTACGTGGATATGTTGCTTATTACAAGTACTGCTAATATAAAAACTTGAGAAAGAGATAACGGGTTATATGGTGGTTTATCCCCGCTGGCGCGGGGAACACGAAATGCTGGTGAGCGTTAATGCCGCAAACACAGGTTTATCCCCGCTGGCGCGGGGAACACTGCATGGCTTTGGCTTCCTCTTTGACGGACTCCGGTTTATCCCCGCTGGCGCGGGGAACACATATATCAGAGCAAAAAACAAAGCCACAGCCACGGTTTATCCCCGCTGGCGCGGGGAACACATTTATCAAAATATAAGCTTTTATAGTCATGGCGGTTTATCCCCGCTGGCGCGGGGAACACACGCCTGCAGCATTGGATCTGAAAAAGGGGCGCGGTTTATCCCCGCTGGCGCGGGGAACACTCCACGGCTACGCCAGTAGCCAACGGCGCTCGCGGTTTATCCCCGCTGGCGCGGGGAACACGCCGCGATTATTCAAAAGAGGACGCAGGGGATCGGTTTATCCCCGCTGGCGCGGGGAACACCGGCTCTGTTTGCGGCTCTATCGCTGGTGGCGCGGGGAACACTGTTGATGGTGAGTTTTTTATAGCTGGCGCACCGGTTTATCCCCGCTGGCGCGGGGAACACGACAGGCTGCGCCATCTGGCGGTCGCGGATCAAGGTTTATCCCCGCTGGCGCGGGGAACACCCGCCGTTAGCACCGTCAAACTCCGGTACTGTCGGTTTATCCCCGCTGGCGCGGGGAACACTATAGAGATCGTTTTTGGAATTTACAGCGAGGCGGTTTATCCCCGCTGGCGCGGGGAACACAATGAATATTGGTCATCAATATTAATGCGGCGCGGTTTATCCCCGCTGGCGCGGGGAACACCTCACCATCAACACCCGTTTCAAAATTAATTTCGGTTTATCCCCGCTGGCGCGGGGAACACAAAATTTGTTGCAAAACTCGCTGTAAAAATAGCGGTTTATCCCCGCTGGCGCGGGGAACACCACCACCGGTACGCCTGACGCCAGCGCAGCGGCGGTTTATCCCCGCTGGCGCGGGGAACACTCGCGCCAGCACGTCGTCCGGAATCATGATTCCGGTTTATCCCCGCTGGCGCGGGGAACACTCTAAACATAACCTATTAT
>ERZ1034781.1294-NODE-1294-length-10863-cov-4.166358_pt1 | contig 10863 bp, 10 predicted proteins | sample MGYA00520700_ERZ1034781 | MGnify/ENA primary metagenome ERZ1034781 (study PRJEB33766, sample SAMN09781709) | gut metagenome | biome: gut microbiome | host: Homo sapiens | place: Madagascar | study: EMG produced TPA metagenomics assembly of the PRJNA485056 data...
GAAGAGCTGTCCGATGAAGATAAAGCAACGGTTATGAGAGCAAGAAAGATCCAGAAATTCCTGTCACAGCCATTCTTCGTAGCTGAGACATTTACAGGAATTCCTGGAAAATATGTACCATTAAAAGAGACAATCCGTGGATTTAAGATGATCATCGATGGAGAGATGGATGCTTATCCGGAAAACGCTTTCTTCAATGTCGGAACAATTGATGATGTAATTGCCAAGGCAAAAGAGATGGAAGAAGAGTAATTGTTGAAATAGGAGAATGTGCATATGGATACATTTGGTCTGAAAATCATAGCAAGTGATGGTGTATTCTACGAAGGTCGTTGTAAGAAGCTGATCATTCCGGCTCCGGATGGAGAAAAGGGAATTCTTGCAAATCATGAGAATATGGTGATCGCTGTGAATGTCGGAGTTGCACATATGAGTTTGGACGGCGATGAATGGAAAGATATTGCAGTGGGTGTGGGATTTGTTGAAATCGTAAACAATCGAGTCACACTGATTGTTGATACAGCCGAGAAACCAGAAGACATCGATGTGCGACGAGCACAGGAGCAGAAAGAGCGTGCAGAGGAAAGGTTACGTCAGCAGCAGAGTATCCAGCAGTATTATCATACGCAGGCATCTCTGGCAAGAGCGATGAACCGACTTCGTGTTTCACAGGATAAAAAGTGGAATTTATAGATTTCGAGAGCATGTAGATGTGCAGAAATCAGAAATATCTGCAGGATATATCATTTAATTAGAGAAAGAGGGATAGATTTTCTGGAATGGGAAATCACCCTCTTTTTTTACATTTAAAAGTGAATTGCGAAACTTTTTTGTATTGCATTTTAATTCGTAGTATAATACAATAATCTTATCTGAGTGTCTAAAATTATAGAAAGACAGAGGAAAAATGATATGAGTGATAGAAAGAAGCCACGTTCTCTCTCAGAAATCGTAAATGATGTACTTCGTGCGGTACGTGATTATTATGATTCAGAATACGTGTACTATATTGAGAAAGAGTATGGGGATATTGAGACCATCTTTGAGTGGTGTGCAGAGAATGTTCCATGGCAGAGAGATAAGATAAAGATGCTTCCGGAAGAACATCAGCCAAAGTGGATGAAGCAGGAGATTACAAATTCAACAGAGGCCGATTACAGTGTGAGTTTACAGCTGGATGAGAATACAGTAGCAATTCTTGCAGCAGTTGGAGTTCACCGGGGCGGATGTGATGTTGGATTGCTTCGTACGGTGATTCCGTATATACCGCAGGCAATCGCTCTTCATAAACTCCAGAAACAGCAGGAGTATCTCAGTTATCATGATAATCTGACAGGAGTACTTAACAGAAATAGTTTTGTTGCATATCTGGATCATGTGGAACCGGAAGAATTGAAGACATTGGGAGCTCTTTCCGTAGACATTAATGGACTGAAGAATTTTAATAAAGAATTCGGAAGAGATTATGGAGATGAAGTTGTCACCAGAGTTGGTGAAGTGCTTTCGGAGTATTTCCATAATGGTAATGTATACAGAATGACAGGAGATGAGTATCTGGTTCTTGTAGAGAACGCTTCCTATGAAGATTTTACACAACAGGTACATGGTGCATATACAAAACTTGAAAACATAAGTCTGGGACTTGTTTCAGTAGGGTATGCCTGGGGAAAAGTGGACATAGATGTGAATGGTCTTGTGATCAGTGCAGAGAATATGATGCGGGAAGAGAAAAAGAAGTATTATAAAAATCTGCGTAAAGGTCATCATGAGCCAATCATCAAAAAGGATCTTCTAGAGGATATTGAACAGAAGAATTTTATTGTATGTCTGGTACCGAAGATTGATGTGCAGACCGGAGAAATTGCAGGTGCTGAAGCGATTGTCAGATATCATCATAAGGATCTTGGAATTATGGATCCGGGAAGATATATTAATCTTCTGGAAGAGACAAGGCTGTCACATTATCTCGATCTCTATATATTTGAACAGGTATGTCAGATCCTTCATAAGTGGGAGACAGAAGGAATCCAGATGGTGCCGATTTCAGTAAACTTTGCAGGTGAAACATTGAGGCAGGAGAACATTGCGGATCAGATGAGTGCGCTGATTGAGAAATATCAGGTATTATGCGAATATTTGGAAGTAGAAGTCTCCGAATCTTATACAGATACGAACCAGGAGATGCTGGCGGCATCATGCAGTAAAATCAGAAAAGCGAATGTCCGCGTAGTATTGGATCATTTCGGAGCTAAGAATTCCAGCTTTTCGATTCTGTCCATTATGGATTTTGATGGATTGAAGCTGGATGAGAGCCTTATTACAAATCTGGTTGGAAACAGAAGAAGCAGAGTGGTAGCAAAGGCCGTAATTGATATTTGTCATCAATTGGGATGTTCTGTTCTTGCGGAGAGTGTTGAAACACAGGACCAGCTGAATGTTCTTCAGGAATTAGGATGCGATTATGCACAGGGAACATTATTTAATAAACCGATCAAAGTGGAGACATTTGAAGTGCGATATCTGAAGGAATAGGATGATCTGCCGGGGGGAATGAAACGGAAGAGATTCTAAATATTACAGAGGATAAGATGAAAAATACAGATGGAGTTGAAATTAAATAAGATGAATAAAGCATTGTTCAGAGACAGAGCAAAGAAACTAATGCTTACAGGGGTTTTGGCAGGAGTAATTGCAGGAGTGGCAATTACTTCAGGAATCTCCTCAATTACATTGAAAAAAGCGGAAAAGAAGCTGGAAATCAGCAATGCAAAATTACAGGAGCAGACAAAGAAGAACGAAGAACTGCAGGCAGAGTTAGAAAGAGAAGAAGTAACAGAAAATACTGCAGAGTTGCTGGCAAGTGATGATGACAGATGGTGTCTTGCACTTGTGAATGAGAAGCATCCATTGGATACTTCTTATGTGCCGGCGAAGCTGACGGAGATAAGTGGTGGAAAACAGGTAGATTCCAGGATAGCAGACAGTCTGAATAAGATGCTGGATGATGGGAAGAAGGCAGGACTCAGCATGTATGTGACATCAGGATATCGTTCTTATGAGAAACAGAGAGATGTCTTTAATACGACGATGCAGGACTGGATCAATCAGGGATACACACCGTTAAATGCGTATGATGAGACAAAGAAATCAGTTGCAATTCCAGGAACAAGCGAGCATGCAACCGGTCTTGCTGTTGATATTATATCGACAAAGTACGGGGAGCTTGATGAGAAACAGGGAGATACAGAAGAGCAAAAGTGGTTGATGGAACATTGTTCAGAGTATGGTTTTGTTCTTCGGTTTCCGCAGGATAAATCTAATATTACAGGAATTATATATGAGCCGTGGCATTATCGTTATGTGGGAGTAGATGCTGCAAAAGAGATGACAGAGAAAGGACTTACTTTGGAAGAATATGTTTCTGCAAATTAAGTAAAAACCGTTCTGATCGACAGATAAGAGAGAAGTATAAATAATACATAAGGAGGAGAAGTAAATGGAAGATTTAACATTTGGAGAACAGGTGAAAATCGTCCTGGGAAGAAAGGGAATGACGATCAAAGAACTGGCGGAGACGATTGAGAAAGAGACAGGAAAGAAGATGTCACGTCAGAATTTAACACAGCGTCTTGGAAGGGATAATTTTCAGGAACAGGATATGAGACTGATTGCATCTATTCTGGGCTGTCCGTTTCAGCTGAGTATCATGTCAGGAGAGATTACAGAGAGCGCAGCCGGACGTATCAGGAAGCAGGAAGTAAAATGGAATGAACAGGAACAGCCGGAAGAGAGCTTTTCAGAGGAAACGGTGGAGACAGAGAAGGAAGAACAGCAGCTTACGGGTGAAGAACGTGACATGACGATTGGTGAGATTTATGATATGCATGAAGAACTTGCTGAACTTGAAAAGAATGCAGTAGAAGCAGAGCCAACTGAAGATGTCAGAGAAGATCTTCAGACAGAAGAAGAGGAATATAAGGAAGAGCTTCAGGAAGAGCCGGAATCAGATCAGGAAGAAGAAAAATCTGCGGAATCGGAAATTTCTTATACAGAAGATTATGCTCAACCGGCAGAGGAAGAAGCAGAACCATATGAAGAAGCAGAAGTTACATCCTATGAGACACAGCCGGTAGAGCCGGTGCAGGAAGAGGCAACATACGAAGAGCCTGTACAGGAAGAAGTTGGAGACATTAATCCATACACAGGAAGAGAATATGAATCCAACAGCGTACGTATGCATCCGAAAAGAATTGGGTATGTGCAGGTTTATGACCGTGCAAACCATAAATGGACAGATATGACAGAATGGGCATTCCTCGGATATCAGGAACGTAAGAAAGTACTTCTTGGAGAGGATTACGAACCGCCAATTTATCTGGATTAAAATTAAAATTGATAGAGAAAAGAAGTGCATCCGCTGTGAACGCTTCTTTTTCCTTTCTTTTTAAGAATCACATTAAGTATCGACACCAGTGACCGAAAGATTCAGAGTTTTCACATTCATCTTCGGTAAGTTCCAGAATAGAGATGTAAGAACTGGTAAATTGAGGAAAGCCGAACAAGTTAGCCATATGTGCTTCTCTGGGATCGTAAAGGCCGGGAACGCCAAGCCAAAGATGATCCTTTTCTTTGATCAGGAGAAGGTGATGATAATTATGACAGCCATGCAGAAGAAAACTATTGTTGGCAAGTGGCCAGAATCTGCGCGGAAGTGTGGAAATCTCTGCGTGTGTGATTTTTCTGGCTTGAATTGAAGCGTCATGAATTGAAGTATCATCAGCTGAAACATCCTCGGTTAGCGTATCCTCAGTTGGAGCATTCAAAGTTGAAGTGTCAGCAATAGAAGCGTCAGATAATGCTGTTTCGGATACAGTCTCAGATACAGTGTCTTCTGTTATGAGGGATTCTTCCGAAATGGATGGATTCTCAGGTTCAGAGGATAAAATCTCTTCTGTTGATAAAGAGCAATCAGAAAAAGAATAAAAATCCGGCAGAGGTACAGCGGAGGCAATCCAATGCTGTGATCGATTCTGGGTGATGGAGAAAATAATGAACCCATCAATGTGTTTAAGAGTTCTTTTATGTGGAAAACGTTCCCCGGAAATGACCAGTTGTGTGGATAAGTTCTGACCAGAGCACTGAAGAAGTGCAACCGGAGAACCTGTAAGTGTTTGATTTTCGAGAATAAATGCATGGACTTCCAACTGTTCTCCAGGGACAATCGGAAGATTTTTAACATGAAGTGTTAAGAGATAAGAATAATTATGTGATGAAATTTGTAGAAAACCAAGATTTCTGCGGCGGCAGCAGGATTCGTACTCATATAAATAATAACTTCCCGGATTCATAGCAAGCCCCTGAAAAGAATTTTTCTATATAGTTTCTTCAGAATGAAAAGGAATATTAATGCTATTTTTATACAATAAGCGAAAGGAAACAAAATGAGGATGACAACGGATGAAAAATATATGCGTACGGCCTTAAAACAGGCAGAGAAAGCGTATAATCTAGGAGAAACCCCGATTGGTTGCGTGATCGTTCATGAAGATAAGATTATTGCACGCGGTTATAACCGACGGAATACAGACAAGAATCCACTGGCACATGCTGAGGTCGCAGCAATCAAGAAAGCAAGCAAAAAGCTTGGTGACTGGCGTCTGGAAGAATGTACATTGTATGTGACATTAGAGCCATGTCAGATGTGTGCAGGTGCAATTGTCCAGTCCCGTATACCAAGAGTGGTTGTCGGGTGTATGAATCCGAAAGCAGGATGTACAGGTTCCATTCTGAATCTACTGAATATCCAGGCATTTAACCATCAGGCAGATCTTACAACAGGCGTATTGGAAGAAGAATGCAGCCAGTTGATGAAGCAGTTTTTCAGAGAACTCAGGGAAGCCAGGAAGATGAAGAAAAAAGCAGAAGCACAGAGTCTGTAACACAGAGGTATAAAATCATGTGGAATCTTGTGCAAAAGAAAGAGCAGTATACTTGACAAGCATTCATTTATCATGTAAAATAATAATCCGTGCAGCCGGGGTGGTAGCGGTACCTTGAACCTGCAATCCGCTATAGCAGGGGTGATATTGCGCAGAGGGCGACAGTCTGCAGGGCTGCCCCCGGAAAGTGACGTTGACGTCTGGGTCTCACGCGACGGGACTCTGTGAACCGTGTCAGGTCGGGAACGGAGCAGCACTAAGCAGAACCTCTCGGGTGCCGTGAGGGTGCCTGGGCTGAGTTAACTACCGGGGTAACGCTTGTGGGCCAAGTTCGAAGCGCAATGCACGTAAAAAATGAATAGAATGGTATTTATATTGGAAACGATACATTCCCTCCGGAATGATGAACGAACAACACAATCTGTTACGCTTATCATGATAGGAGGATTTTTTTATGCCAAAAAATAAGTTTCAAGAAGTAATTTTCACAATCATGATGGTTTTTGTCATGGTTTATGCAATGATCTGCTACAACATTTCCCTGAATATGGGCGGAATGAGTAATGAGGTCTTTCTGGCAGCATTCCATGAACTTATCATCATGGGACCGATTGCTTTCATTCTGGATTTCTTTCTCGTAGGACCGATTGCAAAGAAGAAAGCATTTATGATCGTGAACCCACAGAAAGATAATCCGTTTATGATCGTGCTGGCGATATCCGTTTTATCCATCATTGGAATGTGCCCGCTGATGAGCCTTGCAGCAACATTGCTCTTTAAGGATGCAGGAAATCAGATGATTGCTGTGTGGTTCCAGACAACAGTATTAAATTTCCCAATGGCATTCTTCTGGCAGCTGTGCTTCGCAGGACCGATTGTCAGAAAAGTATTTGGGGTTATTTTCCGTGAGGAGCAGAAAGAAGAGGTGGCTTTTGATTAAAGCTGCAAAATAAGGGAAAGCTATCGTAAACGATAGCTTTCCCTTTTTATTATATACACAACTTCACATATCTTGACATTTCTCACATCTTCATTCAGAATAGTAAGGTAAGACCTAAAAAAGAAAATGTTTACAAATATACATTATTGACAGGAAAAGAGGTTTATAAAAAGATGAAGATTTTGCTTGCAGCGGTGAATGCAAAGTACATCCACTCAAATCTTGCGGTCTATTGCCTGCGCGCATATGCAAAAGAGCAGCATCCGGCTAGCAATATTACAATTTCTGAATATACGATCAATCAGCCATTTGATGAGATTTTGATGGATATTTATAAGCAGGCACCAGATGTTCTCTGCCTTTCCTGTTATTTATGGAATGTGACAGAAGTAGGACAATTGATACAGGAGATTCCAAAGATTCTGCCGGATACGAAGATCTGGCTTGGTGGTCCGGAAGTTTCTTATAATGCAAGAGAAGTTCTGGAAAAATATCCAATGGCAGAAGGTATCATGCGCGGAGAGGGTGAAGAGACTTTTGCAGAACTTGTGGCATATTATGAAGGCCGTGGTGCAGCTGAGTTGATCAATATTCAGGGAATCACATTTCGGGAAAAGGAAAAACAGATTGCTGCGACACCGTTTCGACAGATCATGGATCTGAGCAAAGTACCGTTTGTCTATGGGGATATTGAGAATTTCAAGAACCGTATCATTTATTATGAGACGAGCAGAGGCTGTCCGTTTTCTTGTAGTTATTGTCTTTCTTCAATTGATAAATGTCTTCGATTCCGTAACCTGGAGCTTGTGAAGAAAGAACTGCAGTTTTTTATTGATCATGAAGTGCCACAGGTTAAGTTTGTTGACAGAACATTTAACTGTAAGCATGATCATGCGATGGCAATCTGGAATTATATCAAAGAGCATGATAAAGGGATTACAAATTTTCATTTTGAAGTGGCAGCAGATCTTCTGAATGAGGAAGAGATTGAGTTGATCCGAAGTTTGCGTCCAGGACTCATTCAGCTGGAAATTGGAATTCAGTCAACGAATAAACAGACGATCAAAGAGATCAACCGTTCCATGAATCTGGAAAAAGTACGTGATAAGGTAGCAAGGATTCATGAGAAGGGAAATGTGCATCAGCATTTAGATTTGATCGCAGGTCTTCCATATGAGAATTATGATAGTTTTGCTCATTCTTTTAATGAAGTTTATGCTATGGAACCGGATCAGTTTCAGCTTGGATTTCTGAAAGTACTGCATGGATCTGTGATGCATGAGAAGATGAAAGAGTATGAGCTGCTTTGCCAGAATCGTCCGCCGTATGAAGTGCTTTCAACAAAATGGCTTCCATACAGTGATGTGATCCGTCTGAAGAAAGTAGAAGAGATGGTGGAAGTTTACTATAACAGTTTTCAGTTTAGTCATACGATGAGGCTTCTTGTGGAATTGTTTCCATCTGCATTTTCCATGTATGAGAAAATGGGCAATTATTATGAGAAGAAAGGCTTGTTTGGGTTGAATCATTCAAGGCTTGCACGTTATGAGATATTGTGGGACTTTGTAGAATCAGAATTAGCAGAATTCACATGTTCGGAGAAAATGCAGAAGAAAGAAGCGGATTTTAAAGAGAAGGTGCTTGAAAGCATGACTTTAGATCTTTACCTGAGAGATAATGTGAAGAATCGTCCGGCATTTCTTGGAGAGAGCAAAGTAGAAAAAGATGTAGCGTCTGAATTTTATAAGAAAGAGGCAGAAGAGCACAAGTATCTGAAGGATTATGAAGGATACGACAGCCGCCAACTGCGAAAGATGACTCATCTGGAGCGATTGAATGGAAAGTTGCATCTTTTTGATTACAGACATAGAAATAAGCTGAATCAGGATGCGGCGATTTATATAATAGAGGACTAGTACAGCGTTGCAGATATTAGAAAGATATTTGCATATGGTTTTGTTAATGGAAATGGAGAAAAAAGATGAATTTTTATGATAAAAAAGTAAGACGTTTGGTGTCAATTATTATTTTGGTGGTTATTGTTGCAATGGTTGCAACGATGGTGATTCCATATCTGGTCTAAGGAGAGTGTGATGCGGACAGGGAGAGTAACGCAGACGATCTGGAATCGTTCTGTAAAGAAACAGATCCAAAAAGGAAACAGGAATTCAACAGGAAAAGCTGCGTGGGAAGAAAGTAGTTCCGAACTGATATCTGACGAAAAGGATTTTGTCTGGAGCAGCGCTTCAGTAAGCGGAAAAGCACCGGCACAAGTGAAATATGCAGTGATTAAAGCAGCAGGAGATCTTGCGGCAAAGAGAGTCAGACCAACAGCGGTTTCAGTACAGATTTTGTTTCCTGAAAGTTCTGACGAGCAGGAATTAAAAGATATTATGAGAATCCTGACAGAGATTTGTGAGGAGACAGGACTTGCCATTACCTGTGTACAGGCTGAAAGTGCGGAGTATGTTTTGCGGACAGTGATTCAGATTACTGCTGTCGGCGTGAAAGAAAACTCAAAACAGCAGATGAAAAAATGGTTTCCGGGAACGGAAATCATTCTTTGCGGTTATACGGGATTAGAAGGAACGTTGCGATTGGTTGAAGAGGCAGAGGCAGATCTTCGTACAAGATTTACACCATCTTTTATAGAAAAAACAAAGCGTTGCAAGGAATCACTTATACTTCCGGAACAGATTTTAAAGCTTCCGGAAGAAGCGAAGAGCAGACAGTGTGGGGATGGAGGTGTACTCTGCGGATTATGGGAACTTGCAGAGGCAGAAAAGACAGGATTTGAGATTTATTTTTCAAAACTTGCACTTAAGCAGGAAACGGTGGAAATCTGTGAATTCTTTCAGCTGAATCCATATCTTCTCACATCAGCCGGAAGTTATCTTGTGCTGACAGAGCATGGAGAAGAGACATTGGAAATCTTGAAGAATGCAGGTGTTCCGGCAGTACGAATCGGATTTGTAAAAGAACAGAATGCAAGAACACTTGTAAATGGAGAAGAAACCCGTTATCTAGATCGTCCGGCACCGGATGAACTGAGCCGCTGGTGGAAAGAACGAAAAGAATCAGAAGAATAAGAAGATAGAAGAGGCGATAATTATGTTAAACATTGTACTTTATGAGCCGGAAATTCCGGCAAATACAGGGAATATCGGAAGAACCTGTGTAGCAACAGGGACAAGGCTTCATTTGATCGAGCCATTGGGATTTAAGCTGAATGAGAAATCATTAAAGCGCGCAGGCATGGATTACTGGAACGATCTTGATGTGACAACTTATATTGATTATCAGGATTTTCTTGAAAAGAATCCGGGAGCAAAAATCTATATGGCAACGACAAAAGCGCACAAAGTCTACACAGAAGTAGATTATGAGCCGGATTGCTATATTATGTTCGGAAAAGAGAGCGCAGGAATCCCGGAAGAGATTCTTGTAGAGCATGAGGAAGACTGTATGAGAATCCCGATGAATGGAGATATCCGCTCATTGAATCTTGGTAATTCGGTGGCAATTGTATTGTATGAAGCACTGCGGCAGAATGGATTCGCAGGGATGAATTTAAGTGGAGAACTGCATGAACTTCATTGGAAATAAAGTGAAAAAGGAACAGGGTCAAATCCAGTTATAAAAGGTTTGATCCTGTTCCTTTTTGACTTGTTTTCTGTTTTTACAGTTTTGGGGTAACAGATCCTATTGCATTCATTGACTAGCTTTGTGTTTTTTGAATTTTCGGGTAACAGTATCCCCGGTCGTTTTTGACCTATCTCCCATTTCTTTAATTCTTGGGTAACGGATCCTGCTGCATTCGTTGACTAGCTTCGCATTTCTGCAGTTTTGGGGTAACAGTATCCCCCTATTTTCATTGACTAGTTTTATATTCTCGCAGATGGAATGGTCTATTTGCTTAACAAGATGTGCAAAATTCGAGAAGATAAGATGTACAAAATCAGATGTCTTATAAACAGAGTGCAG
>ERZ1034781.1295-NODE-1295-length-10855-cov-9.286852_pt1 | contig 10855 bp, 7 predicted proteins | sample MGYA00520700_ERZ1034781 | MGnify/ENA primary metagenome ERZ1034781 (study PRJEB33766, sample SAMN09781709) | gut metagenome | biome: gut microbiome | host: Homo sapiens | place: Madagascar | study: EMG produced TPA metagenomics assembly of the PRJNA485056 data...
TGTGAACAGTTTCTTCATCAACTATGCTGAGGAGAGTATTCATATAGAGAAGCAGGCTGCCAGTCTGTATCTCGCCTTTGGCGGAATGGGTCTGTTCTTTATCGGCAGGTTGGCTGGTGGTGTCATCATGAATTATATCCAGCCAAGGCTGGTGCTGCTGGCCTGTGCTATCCTCACCTTTGTTGCCACATTGATTGTGGTGGTATGCAGCGGTACCTTATCGCTCATAGCGTTCTTCGCCCTGTATCTGGGAGAGAGCATCATGTTTCCGACTATCTTCTCGCTGGCATTGAGGGATGCGGGTACAAAGACCAAGCTTGCCTCTTCGTTGCTTATCATGACGATAGTGGGGGGTGCGGTTGCTCCAGTAATCATGGGGTATATTGCGGATACCACGGGGAGCATGGCGATTGCATTCCTCATACCGTTAGTATGTTATGGGGTGATTGGAACGTATGCGTTATCGAATCGCCACGTTTCTTTTTAGATAAAAGGAGGATTTTTCGAAAACCTACCCGTCCTTCCTTACCGTTAAGGAAGGCTCCACCTCTCTCCCCTGCCCTCTCTCCTCAGGAGCGAGGGAGGAAACCGCCCTACTCGGTGCTCGGAACCGCTTCGCTCTAAGGTTGGCGGACCATCAAAGGTCTCGCCAAGTTGTGCGGGATGGGACCGCCTTACTATAGCTTGCTGATTGGGACCGCCTGAGGACAGCTGATTACAATTTACATATGGGAATTGAAACAGTCTTTCTCAACAAGACGAAAATCTGTAAATGATTAAATGATAGCATATAAGTATTATGATACAAGCATTTGAAATATGGCTCAAACAGAATGAAACATTGTTATATCCCGATGCCATAGGATTATTTAAGGATTCTTTGAAGTGCTTCAAAAATGATATAGACAGGCCATCGTATTTGTTGGCTTATCAGGGAATAATGGTGCAAATAAGGGAAACCATTAGACATAGCAAGATGCCAGAAGGATTTCCGTTGGAAGAATGGAAAAACTTGCAGAAGAAACTAAATGATCCAAATGATTGGGATAATACAAATTATACAGCTGTAGTTAAACAAAAAACACCATTAATATTGGTTATACCTGATAATATAAGAAAAGAGTTTGAGCATTGGAGAAACTTACGAAATGTATGTGCTCATTACAAGGAATACTGTTTTGTAAAAGCTCACACGCTTACTCTTTATGCTTTCATTGTACAATATCTCTTAAATATCAGTGTAGAAGGTGGAATGAACACTTTAATAAAAGAATTTGAAGTGTATTTTGATCCGCTAAAAACATCACCCAATGATCCTATAAAACCTCTTCTTGACAAAATCACCTCAATGGTGCAGCCAAAGGAAATGCTTTCGTTTATTACCGAGTTAAGAAAGGTGATGGAAAAAGCATATCGTTTCGATTTTTATGCGATTCTTAAAAAACTGTATGACAGAACGGATGGAAATATTAAGGAGAGTGTTATTGAGTATCTACAACATGACGAAGAACGAATACAAGGATTCATAGATGAATACCCAGAAACAGTCGTAGAGCTTGTATCGCAAAAAGAAGCTTACTCTTTCGCAAAGAAAAACTTGCTAAAGATAAACAATTGGGGAGCGATATGGGCAAACATGTTGGTTGGAGGAATGATAAAAGATAAAGACTTGGATGAGCTGCAACGAAATCTGATGATTTATATGAAAGAACATAACAAAGGTCTCTACCATATATCGGAAAGTCAAATCGATTCTTTGTACAAACATGGGTATTTCAAGATGTTTATTAATGAATGCTTGGATTCAAATAAAACACAAAAATACGAAGTATATCAGGAGATTAACTATTCAATGTCCTTTTATTCTTCTCATTTTTACAACATTCCTATAGATAAGGAGTTTGTTCAAGCTGTCATTGATGTATTTAGCAATTCAAAACATCCTATAGCTCTTCTGAACTTTGTTTCAGATGAGTATTTTAAAGAAAAGGATATACAAGATAAATTCATGCTGGTGCTAAAAGAATTAGGCGAAGAATTGCCAAAATCATTAAAATAAATATGATGGAACTCAACGAAACTAGTATAGTTGAGAGGTAGTTGAAACGTTTAAATGATAATATAGATTCGATAAATTATATTGTTATGGAAGATACTACAATTACTTTAGGAATTGACTTACATTATTTTATGGATGATGACCAGCGTCATGAAATGGACGCTTCCATTCATAATAAATGTGAGGCAAGTATGATACAAGTTTTAAATCATCTTGGAGATCTTTTTGGTGAAGATATCCAAATAGATGTATCTGCATTAGAGGAAGGTGGTCTCATAGATAAATTTAAAATTGTATTTAAAAGTGAGACTTTCAAAAACTTGTTCATGTTGCTTGCAGGTGCTTTGATAAATCATTTTATCTGTGTCTCTCCATCGTTGGATGAATCTGAAAGACAATTGAATAGGGCTGAATTGTTGAAGAAGATTAAAGAAGGAGATTTTACAAAAGAGGATATACTTTTTTTAATAAAAGGTGATCCTGAAATTTTGACTAATAGAAATAAGTATTATACAGAGTTAGTAAAAGAACCTCATGTTACAAGCGTTTCATGCTCTTCATATAATGATAAAACTCCCGATGATGTTTTTTCGAAAGCAAAAATTTGTAAATCAGATTTCTTTAGTCAAATTATCAAAGGGGATACTAAATGTGTAACTAGCAGCTATAAAGGAACTACTGTTCTTGTTGTTGCTCCAGTGCTTTTGAAAAATAGCCAAGCTAAATGGAAAGGTATATTCAATGGTGAAGAAATCTCATTTAAGATTGTAGATAAGGAATTTCTGGAGCAAGTATATAAGAAAGAAATTGGTTTTACTACTGGAACAACTTTAAAATGTGATTTAAAAGTCACTTCCAAAACAGCTTACGATGCTTACGGTAAACCAACAAAGACTACATATGAACGTCAAATTTCAAATATACTATCTTGGGATGATGGAAAGCAGATTTTGCATGAAACGAAGCGATACAAACGTCTGAAGGTTGAAAAATCTATGCCTTCTTTATTTAAAGATAGTGATTTTGAGTAAAAAAGTATTTTTTATGAAAAGTATTGGTTTCTTTTGGACGAATAATAAGACTGAAAATGAATTCTGTCAGAAGTGTCCTCAACGCAAGGAGGTTTCTGCACAATCGGATTCTGCAGACAAAAAGCAAAGTGAAGATGAATTTGAATTTCAGATAAATCTCTGGAATTCAGATGTGAGATCAACAGTAACGAATAAAAAGTTTAGATTTCGAGCTGTAGATTTTGGTATCGTATGTCCTTTGTCTATTCGAAAGTTTGTCCTTTTACTTCCTTTTAAAGTAGCTATATCGGATTTTCATGACTTGGTTAAATGCTTATCTTTAGATACGGATTTATTGTGCACCGTATTCAATGAGGATCTTAAAAGTACATCTGAACCATCTAAAAGTTATCATAGTATAGAAGGTGAAAAGATAAAACTGTTGATGTATGAGCTATCTAAGGAAAACATTGAGGAATTTAATTATGATGAACAATCTGGTGTCACACAAATAACTATAACTATTAATTCTGATTTTAATACAGACTCTTTTGTAGGTTACCGACTATTTGTTAGATTTCGTATTCGTTTAAACTCCTTTCTGGCTTTCGCAAAAAAGAAAAAAGTATCTAATGATTGGTTACAGTCTGCATTCTCAAGTTCGTATTTGTTTGATATTCGCTTGAATGATGTTAGAGAGTTATCCAAAAAGAAGAAAGAACTAGTTGAGTTTAGAGGTTTTAGATTACCTAAGTTTTCTAAGGTACATTTTTTCTATATGGCTGATTCTGAAGAAAGTGTTGAAAATGGAAGTTCGATAAAGTTGGATAAGCGATTGTTGGAAAACGAAAGATGGCATTCATATTTAGGTAATAAAATCGAATTTGTTTCAGAAAACGCTGCACATCACTGGAAGCGAAAAGAAGAAATTAAATTAGAACTAGAGAGTGCAGGTGTCGAAAATCCGCAAAAGGCAAATGTTAGCTTGAAGCCCGTCCCTCGGCCAGTTCTAAATTTTACGTTATTTTTTAGAACAGAATTCTCTGATTGCCAGAAAAAGCGTTTGTTTATTTATTTACTAATAGTGGTTTTATTGGGGACTGTTGCATCTGCAATTGTTGCATTTGGAGATTCTTTGATTCCAAGCACTTTTGTATATAGCTGGATTGTTTGGTTAGGTGTGGCATTAGGGTTGATCGTAATACTCTGGTATTTTTTATGGCATAGTGTCAAAATATAAGAATAATGGAATATCATATAATAAAAAAAGGAATTGAATCAGAATTAGCCAAAAAACTTTTTTTCAACTTAGAGCTATTTTTAGTCGATTTGGCCTTTGAATATCCTTTTTTTAAGGAATGGTTAAAAGGGGTTTTTGATGAGTTAATTTCAACTGATCAGCGTATTATTGTGCTTTGCTGTGGTAGCAGTAAGTTTGATATAAAAGGTGTTTCTATATTAAAGAAAACTCGAGATGAAAAAAAAATATGTACTTTACGTGTTGATAAGTCATATCGGAATCAAGGAATTGGCTCAGTTTTATTGAGAAAATCAATAGAGATACTGGAAGAGAATAAACCATTAATAACGGTTTCAGGCATACATATGAAAGAATTTTCTCCTTTCTTAAAAAAACATGGATTTGTTCTAAAAGATAAAGTGAAGTCTTTATATCGGAGAGGTTCTTATGAATATTTTTTCAATGTTCCTTATAAGCATAAGTTTGTTTTAATATCTATAAAACCAGAATATGCTTCTGCGATAGCTAAGGGTTGGAAAAAAGTTGAGTTTAGAAAACGGGTTTTTTCTGATACTGTAGAACGGGCTTTTGTATATTCATCTTCACCTGTAAAAAAAATAATTGGTAGCTTTCGTATTACTCATATAGAAAAAGGAACACCAGAGTATATATGGAATAAATATTCTGAATGTGGTTCAATATCTGAATATAAATTTTTTGATTATTTTCAGAACCATAAACTTGCATTTGGAATTGAAATTTCAAGTTTTGATCTTTATGACAATCCAATCGATCCATATTGTATTGATACTAAATTTAGACCTCCACAATCATTCTGTTATATTGATAATGTAGAAATTATTAAACAATTATTTGATGAAGTAAAACACCTATAGTACGTACACTTGATGAAATCTAGAAAAAGGTGTATATCACCATCACAGCGTAATGGTTTTAATACATTAATTAAATACTATTATAGATAACTTGTTCACTTTCAAGTGAATAATCTCGAATAATTGTCATAAACATATTTTATGGAACCAAACAACACCCAACACAAATCATTCCTCTGGCACCTCGACTTCGAGCCATTCACCTGGCACACCTTCTACGGTGAGCAATGTCCGCCATTCGTTACCGAAGAGAATAAGGAGGCATGGAAACGCTATCTGAAAAAAGTCATCAAGAAGCATCTGAAGGCAGAGGTGATGAATACACCTGAGTTCAGGGATATTGAACTCCAGATAAGGGAAGAAAAGCTGTTGCGCATTAAATGGGATGAGCAGAGAAAACGATCCATGGAGAAGCAACGGTATCGCGCTAAGATGGAGCGACCGAGAATCAATTATATTCCCAAAGGACTGAGCGTGGACTATGAAGAGGAATACTCCAAATATCTGATGCAGGAAGTAAGCTTTGAGCCAAGAGACAATGATGACTTCACGGCTCAGCTGCGACTGCTGGAACGATGGCATAAGAAATCCATGCCGCTATATCCAAGAGACGGCTGGACAATACCCCAATCATCGGGGCATGAAGAAGAAATTGATGAACTTGATGCCAGAAACACCATTTGAGGGTGAGCCGATGGCTGTGACTCGTGAGCCAAACGACATGGAGAAATCACTCCTGTAAATCATCAACTACACTAAATAATGAAACAGAAACAATGAGAGAAGCACCAATAATTTTACCAGTGTTCACAACCAGTGTGCCTTTGGATTTTCCATCTGAAGGCACATTTGCGTTCAATAAGAAAACCCATAAGCAGTTGGAAGTGACGGTGAGAATCAACGAGCACCAGTACTTCAACATGAACTTCCTGAACCATGATGGATATATCATGGCATGCTGCAGATGGGCGCATGTGTTGGACTTTGCTGAAAACGGTTATGACCGTTACGAACAGATCATCAAAAAACATTTCCGGAAGAAATATCCTGTCATCAGCAGTCTGTATGGACAACATACCGATACGGCTGAGGACATCCACATCTCCCCCATCGGCTTTGAGGGCAATCCCAAGGAATGGTATATCTCCATGCGCATCTATGGAGAAAAGTTCGATGACCTGCTGCATGGCAATCTGCTGATGAACGTGGCGTTTGCCTCTGCCGTGGGTAATCTGTGCATGGCAAGCGTGGACGTGTTCAAGGAAATCATGAAGAGCGATGCCAAGCAGCCGAAGATATTGCTGAAGGAGTTGACAGGTATCGACGAGATAGATAAGAACTTTGACTTCGGCAATTATCTGGATGCCCGAAATCCTGAGACTGGCGAGATTATATCGACCGCAAGAGAAGACGGTAAGGCTTCGGGAGTGGAATTGCCTGAGGAAATAGAAATACCACAGAATATGGAGATGTACCCAGTCAGTACCTATTTATTTTTCTTCACGAAAACACTGAAAGACATGGACTTTGTCATATTCAGTAATGCCTTGTATTTTGAAATCTATGGCATGATGAGGAAGTTGAAAGAATATGGTTTCTTTACTGACGAAAAGTTGGACGAACTGGAGGAAACCATTTCTATCTTGGGTGATAAGGTGATAGCAGGAGAAGATGCCGGTACTGAGCGACTGCGGATTACAACAACAGTATATTCGATAACGTCGAAGATGCGTACACCATTGTTGGAAGAGAAATACCATGTCAAAGAGACAGAAGAAGGAAAGTTTGCCATGGAACTGGATGGATATATCAAGAAACTGATATGGAGAAAATGGGACACCACCTATCTGGAAGAGCGAATGAAGCAAGAGGATGAGGTCACGGCAAAAGTAGAGGCAGACCAAGCTCTTGTCAAGAAAAAGAGTGAAGAATGGAAAGCCATCATGGAGGGAATGTCGTTCAATGCCTTTCTGTTGTTCCACAGCAAGATGAATGAACTGATGAAGACCAAGAAGGCAACACTCGTCAAGTATGGTTTCCTGGCATCGGAGATGCTGGATAACCATAAGCGCTATTGGGCTAGTTCCTACTATTGGCACAACAAGAAATATGATGAATATGAATATAAGACGTTCAGAAAACAGACTGAAATCATCGTAACTATCTTCTATGAAGGTATTCTGAGAGGAACACAGTATGGCAATCATCCTAGAACAAAATATGCCTTGAAGATTCATCGCATCATCGAGGATTTGATGAATAAAGACTGGAGTAAAGTCAACGAGACACTTAAATAATGAAGAAAATCAAGCTATTTGATTACCAAGAGAATATGAAGGAACGGATTGAGAAGGCGTTGCGCCTTCATCGGTCTGTGATGGCACAAATGCCAACTGGAACAGGAAAAACGGTTCTACTCGCTTCGGTCGTAGAATCGTTTTTGAGGGAACATTCCAATTGCAATGTTTGGATTGTTGCCCATAGAAGGGAGTTGGTTTCTCAGATTCGAGAAACTATAGAAAGAGTTTTTTCGAAAATCACCCCGTCCCTCTTTACCCTTAAAGAGGGCTCCACCTCTCACCCCGACCCTCTCTCCTCAGGAGCGAGGGAGGAAACCGCTCCTCCTCGTCGCTCGGAACCGCTACGTTCTAAGGTTGGCGGACCATCAAAGGTCTCGCCAGATTGTTTGTCGGCTAGCGCATTCAATGTTCCTATCAAGGCTGTGTCGATACAATGGTTGTCGAAGCACTATGACGAGATAGAGGAAGAACCGGGAATAATAGTGATTGACGAGGCGCACCATGCCCTTGCCAAGACCTATAAGGAAATGTGGGAGAGATTCCCTAAAGCCAAGTTCCTGGGACTGACGGCTACCCCTTGCCGATTGAATGGTAAGGGATTCACTGACCTGTTTGATGTATTGGTGCAGTCGTGGGATGTTCCTGAATTTATCAGCAAGGGAAGATTGGCAACATACGATTTCGTGAGCATCAAATCGGATGGTGTGACGCAACGGCTCATCGACTCCTTGCAGAAGCGAGGGGCAGACGGTGACTACCAGAACAAGGAAATGGATATGTTGCTGAATAAGAAACCGAGTATCGAAAGGCTCTATCGGAGCTTGGAAGAATATGGTAAAGATAGAAAGGGCATCGTATATGCTATCAATATTTCTCATGCCCAGAAAATTACAAAACTGTATCAGGAACATGGCGTGAAAGCCATTGCCATAGACTCGAAGACTCCTGCCACGGAAAGACAACAAGACATTGAAGCCTTCAAGAAAGGCGACATCCAAGTGCTGGTGAATGTCGATATTTTCTCGGAGGGATTTGACTGTCCGGATGTAGAGTTTGTACAGTTGGCACGACCTACATTGTCACTTGCCAAGTATCTACAGATGGTGGGACGAGGATTGCGAGTAGCTAAAGGAAAGAAGAACTGCGTGATTATAGATAACGTGGGACTATATCGGGTATTTGGGTTGCCATCGCAAGTATGGAACTGGAAGGCTACATTTGAAGGAAGATTGAGATACAGCAGGAAGAAGGAGACTCCGAAAGAAAGAGATTTCTTCTTGATGTACGGAAAGCAAGAAACTATGCCTGTTGGTCAAGACTCTGAAATGATGATGGTAATGAGCCATGAGGAACTGATGCAGTCATTGCTGTATCGGGAGTTTGTTGATTGCAATGATGATTTTGCCATCGTCAAGTTGAATGATGGAAAGATGACGGTGGTAAACCGCCAAGGCGAACAGGTGATAGAACCAGGCAACTATTATGACATGAAGTTCTTGCAAGGTAATATCTTATCCTATCGACCTCGCAGAAAGACTGTATGTTACTACGACCTCTTGGCGAGAGTTGTCATAGACGAGGACATTCATGCGAAAGATGCTCCCGAGGTAATCACCATCAATAAATGGGAGTTCGTCGAATATAATGGTCTCTTCAGATCTCGTACCTACGAGTACTTTGCTTTACCTTTTCGCCCTTCCCAATATGACCTATGGAATTATGGATATTATTTGATCTACAACTTTCAACGCTCTACAGCCAGTGGTTGTCAGGAATGGATATATAAAGAGGAGGATGGCGGCTCTATGCGTATGTATAAAGAAAACAGTGAAAAGGCTTGTTTTTTACGTGGAGACCATACTCATGTATATTGGCTGTGCGCCGACCTATACGACAATGGCATAGTGGTCATGGACAGTCATGAGGATTATTACTTCGTTGACTCCAGCTTGAAAAAGACCTATATAGGTTGTAATCAACCCAAAACAGAAAGCGAGAATTTGATGGTTGCGATGCCTCGGCTTGGCAAGCAAGTTTATGACATGGAAATGCAGCGCAGAAAAAAACAAGAGGAACAGGAGTTATTGCTGATGCAAGAGAAGTCGGAGGCAGGGCATGTGGAATTGTATCAAGCAGGAAAGAAATGGGGCGTGAAGGTAGATGGCAAAGTTATCGTGCCACCTCTCTACCACCGTATAGCGCAACCAGTCGGTGCTTATTGCGCCTTTGAACAGATACCCCAACATTGGGGTGTTATGACATTAAAAGGAAAAGTGATTGTTGATGCCAAATATGAGAAGGTGGAGATTCGTGACAATGGAATCGCCGTGGTAACAGGTATCACGGGTAAAACACAGACAATCAATCTGAAATGAAGAAGATAAAGCTTTTTGATTATCAGGAGGACATGGTGAAGAGAGTGCAAGAGGCATTCAAACATCATGATGCTGTCATGATACAAATGCCGACTGGAACGGGAAAGACGTATCTGCTTGCCGCCCTCGTAGGTTTGTTCTTGAAAGAGGAAGTGTGGGTGGTAGCCCATCGTCATGAACTCGTTTCACAAATCAAGGACACCTTGGAAAATTTCTTCTCTTCCCTAAAATCCACCTCCATCAAAGTGACATCGATACAATGGCTGTCGAGACACTATGGAGAGATGGAAGAGAAGCCGGGGCTGATAGTGATAGACGAGGCGCACCATGCTTTGGCAGAGACATATGCTGAAGTGATGAATGCCTATCCGAAGGCGAAGAAGTTGGGACTGACGGCTACGCCCTATCGCTTGAACGGCAAGGGATTCACGGATTTGTTTGATACCCTGCTGTGCTCATGGAGCATGGAGAAGTTTATTGCCGAAGGACGGTTGAGCCTTTATGACTACTACTCAATCAAGCCTGATAGTGCAGCCCAGCTGCTGATAGACTCGTTGCAGAAGCGAGGTGCTGATGGTGACTATCAGCAAAAGGAACTGAACGAGGTGATGGATGTGAAGCCATCACTCGAAAGACTATGCCTTACTATCAAGGAGTATGTGCCTGGAAAGAAAGGTATCGTCTATGCTATCAGTATTCAACATGCTGAGCATATTGCGGAGTTCTATCGGGAGAATGGCATCAAGGCTGTGGCGATTTCGAGCAAGACACCGCTTGCTGAACGACAAGAACTTATTGAAAGATTCAAATCTTCCTCGCTCTCCTCTTCCCTAAATTCCGCTTCAAATACTTCCGATGAGATTGAGGTACTGGTAAGTGTGGATTTATTCTCGGAGGGCTTCGACTGTCCTGATGTGGAATTCATACAGTTGGCAAGACCTACGCTGTCATTGGCTAAGTATATGCAGATGGTGG
>ERZ1034781.1309-NODE-1309-length-10782-cov-5.493428_pt1 | contig 10782 bp, 10 predicted proteins | sample MGYA00520700_ERZ1034781 | MGnify/ENA primary metagenome ERZ1034781 (study PRJEB33766, sample SAMN09781709) | gut metagenome | biome: gut microbiome | host: Homo sapiens | place: Madagascar | study: EMG produced TPA metagenomics assembly of the PRJNA485056 data...
TCACAGTTGAATAAGTTCATGTTTGAAGCGAATCCCATTACTGCAATATTAATTGTATAGAGTCCGGTATTCACAATGATTCCTGCAAGAATGGACTGGATTCCCATTTTTGTCTGTAAGAATGCGGTCACAAAACCGGAGCAGACACCTGCTGCCATCGCTGCAAATAATGCTAAGATTGGATGACCGGATAGTGTCACGGATGCGCACACGGCACATCCTAAAGTAAAGCATCCGTCTGTGGAAAGATCCGCAATATTTAAAATACTAAAGGATATAAACAATGCCAGTGCGACCAATGCATAGATAAAACCAAGTTCTAATGCACTTTGTACAATTGATAATGTAATAATGGAACCCATACTTTAATTAAACTCCTCTGCTGTTACTGTTTCGATCAATTCAGAACACATATCTTTAAATACAGAATAATCGATTCCGAGCTTTTCTGCAATCTCTGTATTTACGGTTACGATACCACTGTCTAATGTTTCTACTGCGGTTGCTGCCGGATCTGCGCCGTTTGCAAGAATGTCAACTACCATGTCTGCTGTCTTTGTTCCAAGTGTTTCATAGTTGACACCATATCCTAAGAACGCACCGTTTAATGCAAAGGAATCTGCACTTGTGTAGTGAGGGATACCTGCGTCTGCAAATTTTTCAAAAATTGCAAGTTCTGCTGTCATTACGGTATTGTCCTGTGGAGTGAAGACTGCATCTACTTTTTCAGCTACAAGAGAATCGGCTGCTGCCTGGATTTCTCCGGTTGTTGTTCCTGTTTTCTCTACATAAGAAATTCCTTTTTCATCGCAGTAAGCTTTTGCTGCCTCGATCGCACTTGTGGATGAATCCTGGCTCTTATCGTATAATAATCCGATTTTTGCTGTATCCGGATTGGCTGCTACAATGAAGTCCATAATCTGCGCTACATCGATTGCATCGGATGTTCCTGTGATATTGGCACCCGGTGCATCTGCACTTGCTACAAGTCCTGCGCCGACCGGATCAGATACTGCGGAAAATACTACCGGAATCTGATTATCTTCGGTTGCATTCTGCATGATCATTGCTGCCGGTGTTGCGATCGGGATGATCACATCCACTCCCTCTGCCACAAGATCGGCTGCGATCTGGTTCAATGTGGATGAATCTGCCTGACCATTGTAAGTGTAATCTGCATAATCAAAAGTTACTCCAAGTTCTGCTCCCTTGGCGTCTAACTCTGCCTCGATTGCTTTTTCAATCTGGTTTAAAGATGCATCATCTACATACTGTACGATTCCAACTTTGTACACGGTTCCGTCTGCAGTATTCTGTGCATTGTCTTTTGCGGTTTCTGTTGTTTCTGCGCTTGCTGCTTCGTTCGTGCTGTTACCTGCATTTGCTGTGTCTGTGCTGCTTCCGCATCCACTTACCATTGCTGTTACCATTGCCATTGTTAATACTGCTGCCATCATTTTTCTTCTCATAATTTTTTCCTCCAAATTTTAAAAAATGTTTTTTGAAAGAAATCCGTTTTGAAAGTTTTAAGAATCATGTATTGCGGTTTTGTTTTCAGGTATAAAAAAGAATCTCGCCTGCGAGATTCTCCGCCTGCGGCGGGTCGCAATATGCGACATGTTTCTTATCCGCCGCAGTGCGATCCTCACGGAGTGTTTTTTATGTAATGGAAACGAAGTTTCCTATTACATAAAAAACCGCCTCAAGCTGTTGCTTGAGACGGTAATAAAATCTTATTATCGCGGTACCACTCATCTTGACCATAAGGTCCACTCTCTCATGTACTATCATACACGCCTGATTGATAACGGGTTCGGTTCCCGGTGACTCCTACTGCTCATACATTACTTCGTGTTCTTCATGTATATCGTTCAGGTCACCCTCGAAAGTCCATTCAGTAAAAAGATCCATACTGCAATCTCACCACCTGCAGCTCTCTGAAATATCAACAGATTACTTACTACTCTTTCTCAACGGTTTTTCTTTATGGTGTTACTTTAATACATTAACGTATCTTTGTCAACACCTTTTTTGAAATTTACATAAATAGATTTCCGGTCGCCTGACTATCCCGCTCTTATGAGAAATACACGAGTTCATCTTCCGGTTTTTCTGCAGGAGTAATGGAAACTGGATATAAAACAGGTCCTTTTCCTTTGTACTCTTTTGCGAACTCCACATGAACCTCTGCGGTAATATGAATCCATGATTTGTGTGGAATCTCATTCTCTCTGTCGTACTTTGTCTTGAAGCCGATAAAGGTGACATCCTCCACACAACAGGTCATTGCAAAACGTCCCGGAACCATGATTCCTTTTTTCAATTTATCCGGATTGTATACAAGCGCTAAGAAAGAAACTTTCTTGCCCTCATATTTTTTCGGGTTGTCCTGACAATCCATGTACCAGATTGCGTAATCTGCATCTGTAATTTCGATCTCATCTGCATTAATGTCAAATGGAAGTTCTTCCGGTCTCTCGTCAAGTGAACCGTCAGCGCGCTCATATACAAGCTGTGCCTTGCGGTTTAATGCCTTGACATTCCGGCGGTATTTTCCTTTATCTGTGCTGTCATCACAGCGGTTGAAGATCACGACATCTGCGGAGAAAAGCTGTTCCATGATCATCGTGCGCATGTTTGCCAGGTACATGTCAAAAGTTGTTGCATCCACCGTTGCAAGCTGCTGTACGATCACCCAGTACTTTGGAAGCTCCATATCCATAAGTGTTCCCATCTGCCAGGTTCCGTTATATTCCAGAAAAACCTGCTCCGGCTGGTATTCTGTGTTTACTTTTTTCAAAAAATCTTCCGTAAAATCTGTCTCACTGTCTGCCATGACAAGTTTTACGTTATTTTTTGCAAGTTCTTCCTCGGTAAACTCTGTATCGCCGTCCTCACAGCAGAGCACAAGACTTTTTCCTTCTTTTGCAAAACCCTGCTCAAATAAGGTGTCTTTGATGAGGGAGGTCTTTCCACTGTCCATAAAACCGGTAAATAAATATACTGGTATTTCGTTCATATATATTCTCCCTTATTAAATTCCGAATAACTCTTCTAATCTGTGTTCGTCAATGTTGCAGCCGATCACACAAAGTCTTCCTGTATAGTCAGGCTCGCCGTCACGAAGCTCATATTCACCCGGAACCATGTCAAAGTAAATCCAGGAACCATTCTCATCCTCTACCATTCCTTTGGCACGGAGGATTGTTCCGTAATCATCTGTCTCGCAGAGAGTCTTTAATACATCCTCGATCTTTTCCTTCGTGAATTTGTGAGGCGTCTCTTTGCCCCAGCTTGTAAACACTTCATCTGCATGATGGTGATGATGATCGTGGTCATGGCATCCGCAGGTGCAGTTCTCGTCATGTTCATGATGGTGCTCATGGTCGTGGTCATGGTCTTCATGGTCGTGATGATGTTCATGTTCGTGGTCGTGGTCTTCATGATCGTGATGGTGTTCATGGTCGTGGTCGTGGTCATGCTCTTCGTGATCATGATCGTGGTCGTGGCAGCCACAGGTACAGTTCTCATCATGTTCATGATGATGGTCATGCTCTTCATGATCATGGTCATGATGGTGATGCTCGTGCTCCTCCGCCTCTTCTTTTGCATGCTGCTCAGCCATTAATTTCATCTCAAGGGAATCTGCTCCCTCGATTACTTTTAAGATCTGTTCGCCCTTGATCGCATCCCATGCAGTTGTGATGATCGCAGCCTTTGGATTCAATGTCTGGATCTGTTTTACGCACAGCTCTAACTGCTCAGGTGTTGCATTCTGGCTTCTGCTCAGCACAACAACTGTAGCATATTCAATCTGGTTATTGAAAAATTCACCGAATGCTTTCATCTGTTTGCTCGCTTTTAAAGCATTTACGACAGTTACGAGTCCGTTTAATTTAACGTCTTCCTCTTTCTCGATATCGATCACAGACTTCATGACATCGGATAACTTACCGACACCGGATGGCTCGATCAGAATGCGGTCCGGATGATATTTATCAATCACTTCATGAAGATTCTTTCCGAAATCACCTACTAATGAGCAGCAGATACAGCCGGAATTCATCTCTGTGATCTGGATTCCTGCATCTTTTAAGAAACCGCCATCGATTCCGACTTCACCGAACTCATTCTCGATCAGAACGATCTTCTCGCCCTTAAATACCTCATCGATCATTTTTTTAATAAATGTGGTTTTTCCTGCTCCTAAGAAACCGGAAATAATATCAATTTTTGTCATAATAAATCCACTCCTTTTTATGTCTTGATAATATGCAAAATGCAGATTATCATGGTTACATTGTATTATCTTTGTCTGCCCGGATCACACTTTCTGCCCGAACATTCCTATTTTACTCGATTATTTTACAAAATGCAAATTTTGTGCAATTTTTAATAATTATTTTATACCCTGTTTATTTTTATCCATTATATCCGAAAACACTTCTGCATATCCCTGTATGTACCGAGAACCAAAAGGGTATCTTCACTGCTTAGTTCCATATCCGGACCAATCGCCATATTCATCTTTCCGTCTGTTTTGATCGCCAGAATACTGATGCTGTACTTTTTACGGATATCCAGTTCACCGATCGTTTTTCCGATCCAGCCTCCCGGCACCTCCACCTCAAAAATAGCATGAGAATCATCCACTTCGATATAATCATGGATATGATCTGCCGTATAGCGGATCGCTGCCCAGTTGGCGATCTGTTTTTCCGGATAAATGACCTCGTCTGCTCCGTTGCGAAGCAGGAACTTTGCCTGTACATCCCGCTCTGCACGCGATATGACCATTTTAGCGCCAAGTTCTTTCAAAAGAGAAGTTGTCTCCAGGGAATTCTGGAAATTGCCTCCGATCGTCACAAAACAAATATCATAATTTTTGATTCCAAGCGACTCCAGGAAATTCTCATTGGTACTGTCACCGATCTGTGCGTCTGTAACATACGGAAGAATTTCATTGACAAGATTTTCATTCGAATCCACAGCCATCACTTCATGTCCAAGCTCATTCAACTGGTATGCAACATGCTTTCCAAATCTTCCGAGTCCGATAAGCAAAATATTTTTCATTATAATTTTCTCCTTTATCCAACAGTTATTTTATCAAGCGGTCTTTTTGCCCCACTCTGTATTTTTACTGAAATTGCAGCATATATAAGTGTCAGTCCGCCAACTCTTCCAAGATACATCAAAACAACCAATATCAGATGTGATACCAGTCCAAGCTCCGTTGTGATCCCTAATGTAAGTCCTGCCGTGCCCACTGCCGATGCTGTTTCAAAAAGGCAATCCGATAATGCAACATGTTCTATCTGACTGATTGCAATTCCACCTGTGAAAAACAAAAAGAAATACAAAATAGCGATCGTTGCTGCATTTTTTACCACTGTGTTATCAAATCTTCTTCCAAAAACCTCTGTTTCTGCCTCTCTTCCAAATGTTGCAAATGCATTCAGTATCAGCACTGCGATCGTTGTTGTCTTCATACCTCCTGCCGTTGATCCCGGAGATCCACCGATCAGCATCATCAAAATCATGATTGCTTTGGAAGAATCGTTCATTGCACCAAGATCTGCCGTATTAAATCCTGCTGTTCGAAGAGTTACCGACTGAAAAAGAGAAGCCAGTATTCTTTTTCCCATAGAAAATCCGGCGAAATCACTCAGAAAGAAAAAAATAGCCGGCAGTAAAATCAAAACAGCGGTGGTAACGAGGATAATCTTACTCTGCAGACGGTAACGTTTCAAGTTCCATTTGTTTGTGCAAAAATCATCCCAGGTCAGAAATCCGATGCCACCGATCACGATCAAAAGCATGATCACAAGATTGATCAGTGGATTGGCAATATATCCTGTCAGAGATGGAAATGCCTGTTCCGTTGTTCCAAGTATGTCAAAACCTGCATTGCAAAAAGCTGATACCGAATGGAAGACCGACATCCAGATACCCTTCCATCCATAATCCCTGCAAAATACAGGAAGCATGAAAATGGCACCGACCAATTCGATCAGAAATGTTCCCTGTAGAATAAATTTCGTAAGCCGGACAATTCCACCTACCTTCGGTGCTGAAATTGCATCCTGCATCGTGCTCCGCTGCATTAACGAGATCTTTCTCCCGGAAACCATTGAAAAAGATGCAACCACAGTGATAACTCCCAATCCGCCGGTCTGGATCAGAAGTAAGATCACTGCCTGACCAAACGCCGACCAGTAGCTTCCTGTATCCACGACCACAAGTCCTGTCACGCAGACAGCTGATGTCGCAGTAAATAAAGTCTTATCAAACGGTGTCACAACTCCGGCAGAAGATGAGATCGGAAGCATTAAAATAATTGCTCCAAGTAATATCACACCTGCAAATCCAAATGCGATCATCTCAAACGATGACATTTTCTTTTTTTTACGGATAAGTTCCGGCATATCAATTCTCCTCTTTTTCTGCTGCTTTCATTTTATTTGTGGAACTGCATATTGTAAAGCTTTTCGTAAGTTCCCTTCCTGTCCATCAGTTCTTCATGTGTTCCTGATTCTTCGATACCATCCTCAGATAAAACAATGATCTTCTCTGCGTTTTTGATGGTGGAAAGCCTGTGTGCAATTACAAATGTGGTACGGTTCTTTGCAAGTTTTTCCAGAGAATCCTGCACCACTTTCTCGCTCTCATTGTCAAGTGCGGAGGTTGCCTCATCAAAAATAAGGATCGGTGGATTTTTAAGGAAAACCCTTGCAATGGACAATCGCTGCTTCTGTCCGCCGGAAAGCTTGATCCCACGCTGTCCGATGTCCGTCTCATAACCGTTTGGAAGCGACATGATAAACTCATGCGCATTGGCGTTTTTCGCTGCCTCGATGACTTCCTCTCTTGTCGCATCCGGTTTTCCGTAACGGATATTATCAAAAACAGTTCCAACAAAAAGATACACATCCTGCTGCACAATGCCGATGTGGTCGCGCAGACTCTTTAAGGTGAGATCACGCACATCTTTTCCATCGATTTTTACTGCGCCGCCCGTCACGTCATAGAAACGTGGTATGAGGGAACAGAGCGTACTTTTTCCTGCGCCGGAGGAACCGACTAATGCCATGTAAGCCCCCGCCGGAACATTTAAACTGATATGGTTCAATACTTTTTCCGTGTTTTCCTCATACTGGAATGAAACATTTTCAAAAGTAATATCTCCCTTTACATCCTTAAGTTCCACTGCATCTTTTTTGTCCTCGATATCCGGATGAATGGCGAGGATCTCCTGAAAACGTTCAAACCCGGTATAACCATTCTGAAACTGCTCTGTGAAATCAATGAGGGTGCGGACCGGATCCGTAAACACACTGATATAGAGCATAAATGTGACAAGGTCGCTGACATCCACACTGCCTTTTGCGATCAGCACCGTACCTGTCAGGATCACACTGACCTGAATGAGTGTCGTAAACGCTCCAAGCCCCGCCTGATAACTTCCCATGTAAAAATAGCTGTTTTTCTTGGCTGCAAGGAAACCGTCATTGCCTTGTTTAAACTTGCGGTTTTCAATCTCTTCGTTGGCAAAAGATTTTACCACCCGGATACCGGATAAGTTGTCCTCGATCTGCGCATTGATGTCCGCAATTTTTACACGGTTCTGTTTGAATGCGAGACGCATTTTTTTATTCAGGACAAATGCATAGATCAACATGAACGGCAGAATTGCAAAAGCTGCAACTGCGAGCATCGGGCTGATGTTCACAAGAATGATCAGCGCTCCGGCAATTTTGATCACGGACAGAATGATGTTCTCAGGTCCATGATGCATCAGTTCACTGATATCAAAAAGATCGGTTGTGATACGGCTCATCAGCTGTCCGACTTTCTGGTCATCATAAAAGGAAAAGGACAGTTTCTGGTAATGTGCGAAAATTTCCGCACGCATGTCATACTCGATTTTCGCTCCCATCACATGTCCGTAATTACAAATGTAGAATTTGCTGTAGCAGTCGATCACAACAAGCGTAAACAAGCCAATGGCAATGTAAACTGCCTGATGCAGGATTTCTGCCGGTTCCTTATATACAAGGGTATACGTCACATAGCGCACAACCAACGGTATGATCAGTGCTACTGCCGCAGACAAAGTTGCAAAAAACATATCCGTCCAGAACACACGCATGTAGGGCTTGTAGTAAGACAGCATTTTTTTCATGGTTTTCTTCATAACTGGTCTCCATTCTAATCGAAACAGGACTGATACACCTTATAACTCGTGTGCCAGTCCTTAAAATATACACTGTTCTATTTTATTCCGAAACGTAAAATTGTCAAGTTTTTGCCTTGCCAGCTTCTCGTCGTTTTTAACATATTGTCACAATCGCACTGTCACGGAAAGTTTTCTTCTTGATACGATGCGCTGATTGAGCCATTCATCTGTTCTGCTAATGTCCTTGCAATCGTAAGACCAAGTCCGGTTGATTTTCTTGCCGTTTCTACAGTATAAAAGCGGTCAAATAATTTTCCGACCTGCACCTCGTCCAGTGACTGTGCTGAATTGGTAAATGTGACGACTCCCTCTGTTGTCATGCAAATATTCAGATCTCCGTCACTATATTTTAATGCGTTGTTTAACAGATTGCCGTCAGCGGAGTGCGGAGATCGTTGGAAATGTTTGTGATCGCATTTTTCAGTTCCAGATCTCCCTGTACAAAGCAATGCTCTTTCTCCCGAAGTTTACAAAGCTGCTCATTCAATGTCGCTGCAAGATGATTCAGTGTCGCATCACGACTGGAAATACAGATTGGTGTATTGGTATCCTGCTCGATTTTTTCTGTTAAAGAGTTCTCGATCTCTTTGACAGATTTTCGAAATATGTAAACTTTCCATGCAAGGATCAGAAGGATGATACCTGCCAAAATACCGTGCACCACAACCGGATTTCCATTCGTTTTCCCACCTTTTTTAACTACGCTTGTAATTATTTTGTTTTTTTCCTTTTTAGCTACATTTATGGTTATTTTATATTTTTCCGTTCAAGCACAAATACACCCGCTCCGGTCACCAGAACAATCAGCAGTCCGTCATATACTGCCAGCCTTCCAAATTGATTCACACTTTCCATTCCCACCTGAAAAAGCTGCATAAAGCGGTGCTATCTTCTCCGGTCTTCCATTCCTTTTCACGGCTGCAAATTTTAAGTAAGTAGATGCTTCCTCTTTTTCCCAATTTCCAAGCGGCGTCTCAAAGTTACCCGGTGTAATGCTTAAAACTCTTGCGTTTTTTGCTGCAAAACGTGCTGCGTCCTGCTTTGCAAACCAGATTGTAAAATGTTTACTGATACTGTATGCAACACCTTCTCTTGTTTTCTTTGGAAACATTTTACTTTTTTCATCATCTTTTCCATGATTACATAATATCCCTTTTTTGCCACTTCTTTTGCAGTTGCAAAACCGATACCGGAACCGCCTCCGGTGACAACACATACATTTTTCATCTGATGATAACCTCCTGTTATGAAACATGTTCTTTCTATATAATTGCATTCATATCAGAACCTGTTTTTACGCAATTTTGCCTTCTTCTCTCAGCCATACCGCCTCATCATGCAGTGTCTCTGCATAGCTTCTTGTGTGATAGCCAAGCTCCTTCTGTGCTTTGGAATAATCAAATGCATTATTGCGTTCCAGATTGTAAACAGAAAATGTCGTCATTAATGCTTTTGTTCCGGTTTTTGCAGCTTTTTTCTCCATTTGTTTTGCAAGTAATTTTGCAAGACCAAGTGGAAGATAAAATTTGCAGGTACCGCAATGAAGTTCTTTATCTAATAATTCACACATTTCCTTTAAGGTTACTTCCTCATTGCCAAGAATGTAACATTCTCCTTTGCGTCCTTTGTCGGCTGCCGCAATACAGCCTGCTGCAAGATCACGCACATCACAGAGATTGAAGCTTCCGCCCATACCGATCGGCATTTCTCCATTGATGATTTTGATTACAGTTCCGGTAGTCTCTCCCACTGCATAATCCTGTGGTCCTAAAATTCCGCTTGGATGTACGACACAGGCATTTAAGCCCTGATTTTTCACAGCATCTAACACTGCCTGTGTTGCCATTGCCTTGGTCTTACTGTACCAGCCGACTACTTTTTCTGCATCGAACTGACTTACTTCTTTGATTTTCTGTCCCTTTGGAAGTTCCGGGATTGCTCCGGTGGAGCTTACATATACAAGCTTTTTGCACTCTTTATGCTCCAAACATTTCTGGATGATATTCTTTGTTCCGCCAACGTTTACATCCACAAGCTTTTTGTTGTAATCCGGATTGACACTTACCATGCTCGCTACATGAAGTACGATCGTCTCTGTTCCTTCTTCCACTTTGAAAAACTGTTCCAAGGAATCAATATCACAGAGATCTCCGTTTACAATTGCTGCCTCTTTTGGAATATATTTTACAGCCGGGTCTCCTGCAAGAACAAATGTCCTGACATTTTCTCCACGCTCTAAAATCTGACGACATACATGACTTCCTAAAAAACCTGCGGCTCCTGTTACTAAATATAATGTTTTACTCATTTTTATGTTCCCTCTCTTTTCTATGTTTTCACTTTGTATTGATTCGTGCTTCATTTGATGTCTGTATCATAGAGGGAATATGTTTGTGAATTGCTTCTGTTATGTTTCGGAATTGTTAAAACATGATTTTCAGAAATAAAGAATTGCAACAAAAAACGCCCACATTTCTGCGAGCGTTCTTGTTACTATATTAATTTTTAATCTTTTGGTTCTGGTGTTACCGGCAGATTTGACC
>ERZ1034781.1310-NODE-1310-length-10778-cov-7.981535_pt1 | contig 10778 bp, 10 predicted proteins | sample MGYA00520700_ERZ1034781 | MGnify/ENA primary metagenome ERZ1034781 (study PRJEB33766, sample SAMN09781709) | gut metagenome | biome: gut microbiome | host: Homo sapiens | place: Madagascar | study: EMG produced TPA metagenomics assembly of the PRJNA485056 data...
ATAGCTTTCGTAACTTTGTGGCAGATTATCTACTGCGGCCAAGCTACATCTGCAGTGGATGAGTACTAACCATTTCCTTTATACTTATAATAGGTATCATCAACTACAACAATAATGAAAAAGAATTTTGTTATCGCCCTCGGTTTATGTTCCGTGGTACTTTTTACTGGTTGTAAATCACGTGAAAGCGCTTATCGCCAAGCATGGGAACAAGCCATGGCACAAGATAAGACTCAACATAACGAACAACAAGTTGCAACAGAAGAGACTGCCGCAAACGAAGTTACTCCTGTTACACCCACAACCCCAACTAACACAACTACTACTACAACAACCATTACTACTGACCATAGTGATGTGCGTGAAATTAATGGCAACATGTCGGTAGTAAGTGGCAATCCACTCAAGACCTATAGTGTCGTGGTTGGAAGTTTTGTTACACAAGCCAATGCTGAAGGATTGAGGAACAGATTACAGCAAGACGGCTATGATGCACGTGTTATCAAAACTGACGAGCAAATTAAGGGTGTTACTGGTTGGTTCCGCGTTATTGCATCTTCATACGATGACAAGGCATCGGCAGTCCAATCTCGTAAATCATTGAGTGGCAAATATGCTGGTGCATGGCTGCTCTATCGCAAATAAATATTATAACAAGCTATGACAAAGTGTTGAATTGCAAGTTGTGAACTTGCAATTCGACTCTTTTTGTGTTTTATAGAAATAACAAACTACACGCATTGGATAATTTGACTCCGCTCTTGGGCATGACCCCAAACGAACTTAAAGATGTGGCTGCTGCATTAGGTCTTAAACCTTTTGTTGGCAAGCAAATGGCTGACTGGATTTACAAAAAGCACGTTACCAGTATAGACCAAATGCAGAACATCTCAAAAGACGCAAGGGCTAAAATTAGCGCGCATTATACTATAGGTTGCAGCAAACCCGTTGACGAACAGCGGTCTGTTGATGGAACGATCAAATATTTATACGCCACAACCAAGGGTGATTTTATTGAGACAGTTTATATCCCAGATAAAGAAAGGGCTACACTTTGCGTAAGTTCACAAGTAGGATGCAAAATGGGATGTGCATTTTGCATGACGGGAAGACAGGGATATGCAGCTTCGCTTTCAGCAACTGACATCATAAACCAAATATACTCCCTGCCAGAACGTGACACACTTACGAATGTTGTTTTTATGGGACAAGGCGAACCCTTTGATAATTTAGATAATGTACTGCAGACTACACAAATTCTGACATCTGATTGGGGGTGGGCTTGGAGCCCAAAGCGCATCACTGTGTCAAGCGTAGGACTATCTAAAGGATTGGTAAGGTTCGTTGAAGAAAGTTCGTGCCACTTAGCCATCAGTCTGCATCACCCCATACCAGCAGAGCGTGCAAAAATCATGCCTGCCGAAAAAGCTTTCAGCATCGCAGATATTGTTGCCATTCTAAAACAATATGAAGTTTTTAGAAAGAGCGGGGCCACACATGCAAATAGCGATATTTCGCATCAAAGAAGATTGTCGTTTGAATACATTGTCTTTGATGGAATAAATGATGGCATTAAACATGCTGACGCTTTGATAAACTTGCTGCAAGGACTAGACTGCCGAGTCAATCTTATACGTTTCCATGACATACCAGATACTCCCCTACATGGCGTATCGGACAAGAAAATGACATCCTTTAGAGATTATTTGACCTCTCATGGGTTGTTTACGACAATAAGAGCTTCACGAGGACAGGATATATTTGCAGCTTGTGGATTGCTTAGTACGGCAAAACAAGAAGCCATGAAGCAGACTAATAATGCTAAATATAACACGTAAAAGAATGATTAGTTACGATACAGACATACAGAATACACCCGAAAAGGCACACAATAGTGACTTGATAAAAATCGGTATTAGCCAGGGTGACACCAACGGTGTTGGATACGAATTAATATTAAAAACATTCTCTGACCCTGGAATGCTTGAACTATGTACGCCAATCATTTTTGGCCATGTTAAAGTCGCAAATTTTCACCGTAAAACATTGGGACTCAATACGCCACTTCAGGTCATTGCGCGTGCTGAAGATGCTGTTGCAGGAAAGCTCAATATAGTGAATTGCTCTGATGATGAAATCAACGTCGAATTTGGGAAACCTTGTGCAGAAAGTGGTAAGGCAGCGTTTACTTCGTTAGAAAAAGCTGCTGAATCATACAAAAATGGAGCATTTGACGTGCTTGTAACCGCGCCAATTAGCAAGTCGGACATACAAAACGATGAATTCCGATTTGTTGGACATACCGAATATTTGCAGGATCGCTTTGGGAACGAGACGACTGAACCTCTCATGATTTTATTTAACGATATCATGCGGGTGGCATTGATGACAACTCACGTGCCTATTTCGGAAGTAGCTTTTTCGATAACAGAAGAAAAGATCCAACAAAAAGCCCGTTTACTTTATAATGCGCTAAGACAGGATTTCTGCATTTCAGCACCCCGCATTGCCATATTGGCACTCAATCCACACGCCGGAGAGGAAGGCCTTTTAGGTCACGAAGAAATTGAAATTATCACGCCGACCATCAAGACCTTATCTGACGCGGGTATTCCTTGTTTCGGGCCGTATGCCGCAGACGGATTTTTTGGAACAGCACAATACCGACACTTTGATGGCATACTGGCCATGTATCATGACCAAGGCTTAGCGCCATTCAAGGCTCTTTCGATGAATGACGGAGTAAACTTTACCGCAGGGTTGCCAATTATTCGAACTTCGCCAGATCACGGCACTGCATTCGATATTGCAGGCAAAGGAATAGCAAGTGCAGATTCTTTCCGTCAAGCAGTGTACGCTGCAATCGATATATACAGAAACAGAAAGACCTATATGGAATGTCATGCCAACCCCTTGCCAAAAATATTTCAAGACAAACGAGAAAGATAAGTAATAAATTGTGATACTAAAGATCACATAATCACCTTATACGATTATATGAAATTCGCCATCATAGCAGCAGGTGAAGGATCCAGACTGCAACAAGAAGGTGTTGAACTACCCAAGCCTTTGGTAAAAGTGTGCGGTGAAGCCCTTATTGACAGACTCATAAGAATTTTCCGTAAGAATAACGCCAAGGAAATAGTTATTATTGTCAACCAACTTAATCCGCTAACTGAACAACATATTCTGAAACTAAAAGAAGCTGGACTGGCCTCCGATATTAGAATGGTTGTAAAAACCACGCCAAGTTCCATGCACAGTTTTGCAGAATTGGCTCCTTATCTTGAAAATGAGGAATTTTGTTTAACAACTGTAGACACCATCTTTAATGAAGAGGAATTTGCAAAATATATAGCATATTTCAAAACATGCAATTATGATGGTTGTATGGCTGTTACCAACTACATCGACGATGAAAAGCCATTATATATTGGCACAGATAGCGATTTGAACATAACCGGTTTTTACGATGACAAAAGGACTTGCGAATACATATCTGGCGGCATCTACTGCTTACGTCCAAACGCCCTTAGCACGCTTAAGCATTGTCTGGAACAAGGTATTAGCCGAATGAGAAATTTTCAGCGTGCACTTGTATCGGACGGATTGCGACTCAAAGCATGCCCTTTTTCGAAAATACTTGATGTAGACCACGCAAGTGATATTGCGAAAGCAGAAAGTTTCTTAACAGCCCAATAGCATAATGAAGCACATATTAGGTATAAGCAGATCCACCGTTTACAGCCCCAACTCAACAGACAGAGATTCCGCTATTTTTACTGCGGTTACAAGCCGACTTGAACGAATGGGACATGATGTCTCAATCATTAATGAGGATTTGTTTTTTGCCGTAGATTTATCTGATTTTGACCTCGTGTTTTCAATGGCACGAGGTCATGACGTGTTAAATAAATTAGCCCATTTCGAGCATGAGCACCCAGGACGCGTGATCAATTCCGCTATCGTTTTGTCACAAAACACGAGGGCGGATATTGCCAAGACATTGCAAGCAAACAACATAGCCATGCCGCATGTAGCCATTGCGTCACCAAAAGAACTGCTTAAAACACCTCAATCATACCCCATATGGTTAAAAAGGGCTGACGCTTGTGCCCAAAAAGCCGATGACATTTGTTATATAGACAACGAGTATTCCTATCACGATGCACTCAATGGCTTTGTATCAAAAGGCATAGATATGGTTATTGCAGAGGAGCATCTTGCGGGCGACCTGATTAAGTTCTATGGCATACAGGGAACTGATTTTTTCTATATCACCTACCCTACTGAAAATAAGACTTTTTCAAAATTCGGTTTAGAAGCAACCAACGATGCCATCAAACATTACAATTTTGAAATGTCTAAATTCAAAGAAACAGCCGACAATGCAGCCAGATGCTTAGGCATTGTTGTATATGGAGGCGATGCTGTTGTTGGTAACGATGGAAAATGCCGCATTATTGATTTCAATGATTGGCCAAGTTTTGCACCATGCAGAAAGGAGGCTGCCAAGGCTATCGCATATAAAATAAACAATATCATACTTACATTACATGACATCTCAAAATAAAAGTCAACTACAATCAACATTCAAATCACAAGACACTGAGGAGTGGCTTGATATCCACTTTACTCGACCATTAGGACTGCTTTGGGCCAAAGCATTTGACCACTTCAACATACACCCCAATGTTGTCACAATCTTAAGCATCATTTTAGGTGCTGCAGCCGGCATCATGTTCTATTACCCAGACATGACACATACCATTATAGGTATTTTACTCTTGATTTGGGCCAATTTATACGATAGCGCCGATGGTCAGCTGGCGCGCATGACAGGCAAAAAGACCCGTTGGGGAAGAATCCTTGACGGATTTGCAGGAGATGTATGGTTTTTCACCATATATGCTGCAATCTGTTTGCGCTTGCAGGGCAATTATATTCCTTGCACCACAGTCAAATGGGGATTTTGGATATGGCTATTAGCAGCCATATCTGGTCTCATTTTTCACGGCAAACAATGTCAATTAGCCGATTATTACCGAAACATCCATTTATTTTTTATCAAAGGAAAATCTGGAAGCGAACTTGATAATTTTGAAAAGCTGCGCAAGGAATTCCATTCCCTAAATTGGAAAAAAGATGGCATGTGGAAGTTGTTCCTCTATTTTTACGGCAACTACACCCGTTCGCAAGAAAAGATGACACCAAACTTTCAACTGTTTAAGCTCAAGCTTGGCGATAAATATGGTGACGAACCTGTCTGTCCAGAATTAGCCAACAAATTCAGGAAAGGTAGTCTCCCTCTTATGAAATGGGCTAATATCCTGACATTTAACACGCGTGCTATTGCACTTTACATAAGCCTGCTCATCGGCCAACCTTGGCTATACTTCATATTTGAGATTACAGTAATGAACATAATCTTTGCATATATGAGGCATAAGCATGAGAAACTTTGCAAAAATATGATGCAGCTATTATAAACATGTACTCGGAATAATCTATACATCATCAAGTGCACACACACTACCATTAGACTGAAGTCTCCTTCACTTGCAAATGCGTGGAGACAGCTGACTTCAATACAGGAATGGCATCTGCTGATGGTATAAAATTATTTTGAACACTTATTCAACACAACTATTATTCAATGAAACCACTATATCGAAATTTGTTTTTACTTTTTGGCATAGCGGCCATCATAGTAATGCTCTGTACATTTGACGTTAATTACGCCGAATTGTATAGACACCTCACACGAGCAGGTTTATACTTGCCCGCCGTTATCGGAGTCTGGATATTTGTATATGCCTTCAACGCGTGGGCTTTTCAAATAATTGTAAATAGCGGCACACACTCAAAGCACTTGAGCTATAAACATGCCTACAAGTTGACCGTTTCTGGGTTTGCCTTCAGTTACACCACACCCTTCGGTTTCGGCGGAGGTCCCTATCGTGTAATGGAGCTAAGTTCCTACATAGGCGTACCACGGGCAATGTCATCAGTGGTACTCTATTCTATGATGCACATATTTTCTCATATTTGCTTGTGGAGTACGGCCGCTGTTCTCTTTGCCATTATTTACACCGAAAAAATGACACCCTTCCTATGGACGTTATTCGGCATCTTTACCATCGTCCTAATAGTCGTATTGTTTGTATTTCATTTATGCTATAAAAAAGGCGTAATTGTCAAGCTATTCAAGCCATTGCTTTACTTGCCCATCGCAAAAAAATGGGCACGAAAGTTTTACAATGAACATGCCGACGACATGCAAAAAGTTGACGACAACATAGCTTATTTACATTCGCAACCAAAAGCATTCTATCTATCATTACTATCTGAATATGTTGCAAGAGTTATCAATGCTCTAGAGTATTACTTCATATTACTTTCACTCGGTGTATCACTCACCTTTTGGGATGCCATACTCGTTCTTGCCTTTTCATCACTCATCGGCAACATACTGTTTTTCCTTCCTATGCAACTTGGTGCTCGCGAAGGAGGCCTATCTCTTATTGTCAAAATATTAGACCTAAGCGCCCCAGGGTTAGGTATATTCACGAGTCTATACACACGTGTCAGAGAACTCGTGTGGATATTCATCGGTGTTGGATTGGTAAAGATTGGGAACAAAAAAATCATGCACGACTAAAGACATCTTCACTCTTATGCAAACATTCTTATTCGACTATGGTGGCACTCTCGACACTTCGGCCATACATTGGTATTACATTTTTAAGCAAGCATATGCTAAAAATCCTCTCACCGCGCATATAACTGATGCACAACTGCGACAAGCATATGTCACAGGCGAGCGCACCTTAGCCAGCAAAAGGATCATCGTTCCAACAGACACTTTTCATGATTTGCTACAGAAAAAGGTTACAATACAAGTAAGCGCTTTGAATGAAATGCAAATTCTTGGTCATATAGACACTTCACAATGCAATAGTGTGATAGCAAACATATCCGACTATTGCAACAATATTGCATACCAAACGACACAAAATTCTGCTCAAATACTCAAATATCTGAAACAGCACTACCAGCTTATTATGGTTTCAAATTTCTACGGAAATCTCACCACTGTACTAAATGAATACAAATTGATCAGTTACTTCGATGACATCATCGAAAGTGCCGTAGTAGGCGTACGTAAACCCGATCCTCAAATATGGGCTTTGGGCGTAAAAGCAGCTGGAACAGACAACAAAAGCTGCATAGTAGTTGGCGACAGTTATAATAAAGATATTCAACCTGCAGATAGTATAGGCTGTCAAACAATATGGTTCAAAGGAAAGGAATGGCAAGCAAACAATTTTGATGAAACGCTGCCCACACATGTCATCACATCTTTATCAGATATCAAAAAATGGTATTGAAGCAGATATCTTAAGTCTGTCGCCATAACAGGAACGCATTTTGAGTGCACACTAACCACTCAGTATACACTTTTTTTTGTACATTTGCATGGTCTAATCAGACTATTTAATTTTGATAACTCATTAACAACAGACTTTATAATGAACGCATTCGTATTTCCTGGCCAAGGAGCACAATTCGTAGGTATGGGCAAAGACCTTTATGAAAAGCACCCCATCGCCAAACAATTCTTTGAGAAAGCAAACGACATTCTCGGATTTCGTATCACCGACATCATGTTCAATGGAACTGACGAGGAGCTCAAGCAAACAAAAGTAACACAGCCCGCAATGTTCTTGCACAGTGTTGTTAGTGCGCTTTGCTTAGGTAGTGACTTCCAACCTGCCATGGTCGCTGGTCATTCATTAGGCGAATTGTCTGCACTGACTGCAGCTCGTTGCCTCAGTTTCGAAGATGGTCTGAAATTAGTTGCAGCACGTGCCAAAGCCATGCAAAAAGCATGTGAAGCACAACCTGGAACCATGGCTGCCATCATTGCCCTTGCCGATGAAAAGGTTGAGGAAGTTTGTGCCGAAGTACGTAAAGAAACAGGCAAAGTTGTTGTTCCCGCTAATTACAACTGCCCCGGACAACTTGTAATCTCTGGCGAGGTTGAGGCAATTGAAGTAGCTTGTCAAAAATTGAAAGAAGCTGGTGCCAAGCGCGCATTAGTACTGCCTGTTGGTGGTGCCTTCCATTCACCTCTCATGCAGCCTGCCAAAGACGAACTTGAAGCAGCCATTGCTACGACAGAATTTCACAAGCCAATTTGTCCTGTCTACCAAAATGTTGATGGGAAGCCCCACACCGACCCTGAGGAAATTAAAGCAAACCTCATCGCCCAACTCACAGCCTCTGTGTTGTGGACAAAGGAGGTGAATAACATGGTAGCCGATGGCGCTACAGATTTTACCGAATGTGGCCCAGGAAAGACACTGCAAGGCATGATTGCAAAAATCTGCAAAGGCAATGCCGATGTTAAGGCACATGGCGTAAACGACTAAAGATTACAATGTAAATCAACATCACGGCCAAAGGTTAAAGTACAAGATGCCACACCTTTATTTACGCAAAGGCACCTTATACTTTAACCTTTCTATATTTATAATATCATGAAACCTATAATATATCAAATTTTTACACGCCTATACGGCAACAACAAGCATACAACCAACCTCCCCAATGGTAGCATTGAACAAAACGGCTGCGCAAAAATTAATGACATAACTTCTGCGCAACTCAAACGCATTGCATCATACGGTTTCACACACGTTTGGTTTACGGGACTTATAGAACATGCTACACAGACCGACTATTCTCAATACGGAATAGCAACAGATCACCCTGCTGTTGTCAAAGGGCGTGCCGGCTCCCCATACGCCATAAAAGACTACTACGACATCGACCCCGATTTAGCCACTGATGTGCCTAATAGAATGAGTGAATTCGAATCGTTACTTAAACGCACTCATTTGGCCGGACTTAAAATGGTTATTGACTTCGTTCCTAACCATGTAGCCCGCCAATATCACAGCGATGCAAGCCCCAAGGGGGTACACGATCTTGGTCAGGACGATGACACCTCTCAAAGTTTCTCACCACAGAATAACTTCTACTACATCGAGGGACAAACATTACACACTGACTTCGACACAGAACGCCGGGCACTTCACCCATACAGGGAATACCCTGCCAAAGCTACAGGAAACGACTGTTTCAATGCATGGCCGAGCCGTAACGATTGGTATGAAACTATCAAACTAAATTATGGCATTGACTACATGAACGGTCGCCAAAATCATTTCAACCCCACCCCATCTACTTGGCTCAAGATGAAAGATATATTATTATTTTGGGCTTCAAAAGGAGTTGATGCTTTCCGATGCGACATGGCTGAGATGGTACCAGCTGAATTTTGGCGTTTTGCCATACAAAAGGTACATGACAAATACCCACATGTACTGTTTATTGCCGAAGTATACAATCCTGGCGAATACCGACATTATATTGCCAGCGGATTCAATTATCTGTACGACAAAGTAGGCTTATATGACACCTTGCGTGCTATTATATGTGATGGAAGATCAGCCTCATCTATAACAGGTTGCTGGCAAAGTATCGACGACATACGTGATCACATGCTTAATTTCCTCGAAAATCATGATGAGCAACGCATCGCCTCTGCTTATTTTGCGGGAAACGCACATAAAGCTCTCCCCGCATTAGTAGTTAGCAGCATGATGGGTACAAATCCCTTCATGGTTTATGCTGGCCAAGAAATTGGTGAAACAGGCATGGATGCCGAAGGCTTCAGCGGAAGCGATGGACGGACCTCCATATTCGACTACTGGTCCGTACCCTCACTACGCAAGCTTACATCATCCAACCCCGCTAACGAACTTACAACTGACGAGGCTACCCTCTACAACTATTATTATAAAGTACTCAACCTTTGCAAAAAACAACCTGCCATCACCAATGGCGCTTTTTACGATTTGCAATACGCCAACTATAGCAATAAATATGGGTACAATTGCGACAGGCAATACGCTTTTATCCGCAAATCTGACGATGGGCAAACATTGCTTATCGTTGCAAACTTTGACCCTAACACCGTACACGTTGGAGTGTGCATTCCATCACATGCCATTTCCTTCTTGCGCCTCAGATGTGGACTTACCTCTGCCACCGACCTAATTACTGGCAATTTACAAACAATCGAAGTCAAAGAAGACTCACCAGCATACATACAAGTTCCAGGAAATGGAGCCGTTGTTCTACAAATAGCAGGTAAGGCGAAATAAGAGCAGTGGCAGGCTCAATCAAAAAACAATGCACGATTTTGCTATATAAATATCGCAAATACATATATAATCAAATCTAAGAAGATATTTTTCTAAAAATATCCACAGTATCACTTGGCAGTTATCACAAAACATACTAACTTTGCACTCGCAAACAAGAAATAAGAGCAACAAGCACTTATAAAACTTGACATCGCGGAGTGGAGCAGTTGGTAGCTCGCCAGGCTCATAACCTGGAGGTCGTTCGTTCGAGTCGAGCCTCCGCAACTACAAGAGTTGAAGTTCAAAAGGACTTCAACTCTTTTTTTGTACAACATACCCAACCTCAACAAAAACACTTTAATCGACTTATCCCGCAAATTTACACCTGATATTTGCCCCTGCCCGCTCCAACAAAGAAAATATATTTGCAGAATAATTTGGCCGTTATCACAAAACATGCTAACTTTGCACTCGCAAACAAGAAATAAGAGCAACAAGCACTTATAAAAACTTGACATCGCGGAGTGGAGCAGTTGGTAGCTCGCCAGGCTCATAACCTGG
>ERZ1034781.1321-NODE-1321-length-10715-cov-26.435929_pt1 | contig 10715 bp, 7 predicted proteins | sample MGYA00520700_ERZ1034781 | MGnify/ENA primary metagenome ERZ1034781 (study PRJEB33766, sample SAMN09781709) | gut metagenome | biome: gut microbiome | host: Homo sapiens | place: Madagascar | study: EMG produced TPA metagenomics assembly of the PRJNA485056 data...
AGTATGTGGATGCTGCCCTGGAGAAGGCTCGTGAGCTGAACTGCAGCAACACGATTTGGAAGGGGAAACTGCTGCATCTGGAGTATTCGGCTAGAAAGAAGCTGCATATCGATATCCGTATGCCGATGGGCATGACGATAGAGGAGACGCAGAAGGCGTATTGTGAGGCGGCTGGGATTCCCTACGATAAGAGCTGCATCACGCCGGAGAGAATCATCTTTATCACGGATAAGGACTCGGAGATTTACCGCTCGAAGGAGTGGTATGGGGTTCTGCCGGATGAGGAGATCAAAGCCCGCAGAGAGGCTTTTCTCAAGCGTGGGCTTACTATTGATGGTAAGGGGACGGCTCGCTATAGCTTGCTTGCCGGGGATTGCAAATCCCCGGAACGCCTGGCGGGGGACTTTCAGGGGCAAGTACCTAGCGATAGTAATCATAAAGTTCAAAATTCAAATCTCAAAGTTCAAAGTAATGACGATGCTCAAGACAATCGATTTCAGGGCACTGACAGCCATTCTGCTGTTCCTTCTGGCGCTGCTATTCAGCCTGCCCAACCTGGTGATAGCCATCGTGCTGATGATGATTATATCAGCCATACTGGAGGCTCTCAGAATGCTGATGCCAAAAATCTGATAGCCTTCGACCTCTTCCAGGAATCCGCAGGACTGAAGGGGATGAATATCGATACCATCGGGTCAAGACACTCCTCTCTGCTCGCCATTATGAGCGCTGGCGCTTCTCGTGTGATGAGTGAGGAAGAGCTGATGAAGGTGGTGGCGAAGAGAATGCCGAGCTATTATCAGGAGAATGACTGTCATCAGCTGATTCACGATTTCTATGCGAAATATGGGGATAGCTCCAAGCCGTTTTCGAGGGATGTGATTCGCGTGAATGCTTTGGCGGAACAGGCTGCTAAGAGCTTGCTTGCCGGGGATTGCAAATCCCCGGAACACCTGGCGGGAGACTTTCTTGCTGGACAATATGGTTATAGCTCGCTTGCCGGGGATTGCAAATCCCCGGGACACCTGGCGGATTGCAAATCCCCGGAACGCCTGGCGGGGGCAAATCTCAATGTTCAAAGTAACGCCTGTGTTCAAAGTTCCGAAGACGAGGATTATCCTGCTCCGCCTACGATGCCCAAGAAGCTGCCGAAACTGGTGGAGCTGCTGATATCCAAGACTCCGGAAATCTATCAGTCAGCCGTGGCTTGCGCCATTTTCCCTCCGCTGGCTACCCATCTCTGGAGAACGAAATTCAGATATATCGACAACGTGGAGCACGAAGCTACCCTGATGACCTGTCTGCTTGCCGGCACCGGTGCAGGTAAAAGTTGTGTGCAGAAACCTATCGATTTCATCATGGAGGACATCCGTAAAAGAGATGCCGAAAACCTGAAGCGTGAGAAGGAATGGAAAGAGGAGATGATGCGCAAGGGTGCCAACAAGGATAAGCGCAAACGCCCTGAGAATCTGATTATTCAGGAGATTGATGCGGATATGACCAACCCTGCCTTCGTGATGCGTACCGCTGAAGCCAAGGAACATTTCCTTTATACTTCGCTGAACGAAATTGACCAGTTTGATGCGCTGAGAGGTATCGGCAATCAGCAGTTCCGTATCATGTGCCTCGCCTTTGACCCTAGTAATAAATTCGGACAGTCTCGCGTGGGAATCCAGAGCGTTACCGAGCGTGTCTGCGTCCGCTTCAACTGGAATGCATCCACTACCATCGACAAGGGACAGCGATATTTCTCGAAGGTGCTGACGGATGGTCCGCTGAGCCGTATCAACTTCTGTACCATCCCGGAGCGGGAGATTGGCGAGGATATTCCCATCTATGGCACCTATGATGATGAATTCAGAAATTCTCTGAAACCCTACATCGATAATCTCTGTATGGCGTCGGGATTGGTGGAATGCCAGGAGGCGTATGATCTAGCCGTGGTATTGAAGAATGAGAATGCCGAGTTTGCACGTACTTCGCAGAACCGCATCTTCGAGAATTTCTCGTTCCGTGCCAACGTCATCGCCTACCTCAAGGCGTGCGTGCTCTATGTTGCCAACGGCTACAGATGGGAGCCGGAGATGGATGATTTCATCCGCTGGAGCGAGCGTTACGACCTCTACTGCAAGATGCGTTTCTTCGGCGATATGATAGCCCGGGAGAACAGTGCCGGCGAGAAGAGTTCGAAGCGTGGACCGGAGAATCTGCTTCAGCTGTTGCCCGATATCTTCACCATGCCGCAGTTGGATGCCATCCGTATGGAGCATGGATTGAATGCGAAGGGTACCCGGAATGTGATCAAGCAGTGGATTTACCGAGGGTATATCGAGCGAATCTCTCCGCCCGGCGAGGACGGGAAAAGTGGTTACGGTTACAGTAGTTACAGTTTCAAGAAGCTGAAGTACCGTCATGATGGGCTGGTGCTTGAAGCTTGATTTTTAAATTAATTGAATATTTATGGAAATAGTATTGAAGCGTATAGCCAAGAAGAACAGCTATACCATTGGTCACCTCTATATCCTGAAGGATGAGGAGGTAGAGAGTGTGGTTCACTCTTCATGGATGAACCCACAGTTGAAGCGTTGGTTCGAGCATAAGATAGATGCCGGAAAACTGACGCAGGAGTGTTATTTCTGCGATACCCTGGAGCCTACGTGGCGCAACCTGAAGGGCGTGGAACTCCAGCCCGAGGAGGTGAACGTGCGCCTGGGCAGGGTTTCGGGCAAGAAGGCGCAGAAGATGAAGGGCACTACGGCGATTCCCGAAGGCACCTATCCGTTGTTAGTCACCAAGTCGCCCCGCTTCAAGGAGTGGCTGCCGTATCTGCAAGGTGTTCCTGATTTCGAGGGCATCCGCATCCATGCCGGCAACTACCCCGACGATACCCAGGGCTGCATCCTGGTGGGCGAGAACAAGGTGAAGGGTATGGTGGTGAACTCCCGTATCTGGCTGCATCGCCTGATGAAATGCATCAGCGAAGCGAGAGAAAAGGATGAATCCGTCTGGATTACCATCATCTGATGGGGCTGATGGCTCTTCCGATTGGGGGCAACTGCTATAGATTACTTACAAATATCATCAGGATTCTCGGTCTTTTTTATAATATTGAGGTCGGGAATCCGTTATTATTATCGAAGATAAAAGTAATCAATCAAAAATAATAAAAAAAAGAAAGAAAAGAAGAATCAATGCTCAAGATTGTAATGATCATGCTATGCGGAATTGGTACGGGGTACCTGCTCCGCAACAAGAAAATGAGTTTTATCGGCCGTGTCATCACGGCACTTATCTGGGTACTCCTCTTCCTGCTCGGCATCGAGGTGGGAGCGAACCCTCGTATTATCAATGGTCTTCAGACCCTGGGACTCGAAGCCATCGTGCTTACGGTAGCCGGAAGTCTGGGTAGTGCAATCTTTGCGTGGGCATTGTGGAGATATGTCTGCAGAAAGGAGGCTGGAAATGAAAGGTAGTCTGATTATCGTAGGCTTCTTCGTGCTGGGCATCATCGTGGGAGTGTGGGATGTGATTCCTGCCAGTTTCCTGGCGAGCGACGTGAGCTATTATGCCCTCTGCTGCCTGATGTTCTGCGTGGGTATCAGCATCGGTTGCGATACCTCTATCCTGAAGAGTTTCAGAAAGGTGAATCCCCGGCTGATGATGCTGCCGGTGATGACCATCCTGGGAACCCTTGCCGGATGCGCGGCTGCCTCCTTGATACTGGGACACCGTCAGCTCTCCGACTGTCTCGCCATCGGTTCGGGCTTCGGATACTACTCATTGTCGAGCATCTTCATCACGCAGTATCGGGGTGCCGAGCTGGGAACCATCGCCCTGCTTGCCAACATCTTCCGTGAGATTCTCACCCTGCTCTGTGCGCCTCTGCTGGCGAAGTATTTCGGCAAGCTTGCGCCGATCAGCGTAGGTGGAGCCACCACGATGGATACCACGTTGCCTATCATCACCCGCTATTCGGGCGAGAGCTTCATCATCGTTTCCATCTTCCACGGCTTCTGCGTAGATTTCTCCGTACCATTCCTGGTTACCTTCTTCTGTTCGCTCTAACGGCTTCCTTGCCGCTAGAGCTTTCTTGCTTTATCAGAATCCATCCAGCTCGATGTATTCATCATCGGCTTCAGATTCTGGTGTATTCGAGTCATCGAAGTAAATGCCGGTATCGGTATCTTCTGCTGGCTGGCCCTCGATATCGATTCCATTGTCTTCAGGATTCTTCTTCTGAGAATCATTTTCTTCCTTCCGAGCATCTTCCTCCTTCTGGGAATCCTTATCCACTACGATTTCCGTTGGCTCCATCAGCAGGCGCATCTTGCTGATCTTCAGCGGTGCAAAGTGGCGGGTATAGAACTTGTCGTAATCATCATACGAGAGATTTCTGCCCAGAAGCTCGAGGTTCGGCTCGCTGATCACGTAGCTTCTCGCCTTGGAAATCAGACGGAGGATGCCGGCTTGCTGATGCAGCTCGTTGGCATACTGGCGCGCCTCGTCGAAGTTCTGGAAACCGCTTACCTGCAGGCGATGCAACCCCTGGAGGTCTTCGATGCTGATGTCGAAATTGCGCGCCATATAGGTGGTGAAGTTATACTTGGCTACCTCGAAGAGCAGCTGGTTCTCGTTGACGGAATCTGGACTGTAGGCGAGCAGGAAGACAAAACGGTCGTTGCGGTCGGCTGAGAATCCTTTCTGCTGGGTGGAGTCCTGGGAGCTGAGCACATCGCTGCGTTTCGCCCAGACATTACTCAGGTCGAACTTTCCGCCGTAGAGTCGTCTTCCGGCATTCACGCCGTTTACGATCATTCCCGCCATCTCGCTCAACCGACTGTTGGGATATTGCGCTATCACCTGGTTCATCTTTTCCAGACATTCGAAAACCTTGCCCTCGTTGAGCTGGGTCATACCGCTGATGAAGAGGAACTTGTCGCGGTTGGCGCCAGTAGGGAACCGCTTGTCTGATATTTCCGAGTTGTGCATCACCACCTCGTACTTGCCCTCCTTGAATGCCTGGTAGGTGAGGGTGTAGATGGAATCTTCGATGTGTACACCCATCCTCGCATTCTCCAGATAGTAAGGGTCGGAGAGGAGGGCTGTGAACTGGCTTTCGGGATAATCCTTCTTCAATTTTTCGACATAGCTGTTCGCCATCTGAGTTTGCTTCTTTCGGGAATAGAGCAGATACAGATGGTAATAGGCATCGTCGAGATGTGCGAAATCTGGGTAGTTATCCACCAATCGGAGCAGCATCTTCTCGCTCAGTGCCAGGTTGTCGAGCCGGTCCTTGAAGATGATTCCGGCATGGTATAAGCCATCCGCCAGGAGCTGGTTGCTCGCTGACATCTGCTCTGGGGTGAACGGAATCTGAGCCAGATAATAAGCCCGCTGATGAGGGTCGAGGCTGGCGCTATCGGCAGATGGCTTGCCGGATTCTTTCTGGGATAAAGAATGGGATAGAGCATCTTGTAATGCATCAGGGTGAAGCTTGGAATCTTGATCAGAATTCGTTCCTTGCTCGGAATCTGTTCCTTGAGCGATATCCGTTTCTTGTGCCGAAGCTACAACTGTTTTGTTGATTCGCTGCCAGTTGTCGAGGTTCTTTCGCTTGCCCCAGAGTTTCTCGAAGAGCGCCTTACCCTGGCTTACGGCTACAGGGGAATAGAAATACCAGGTATTGGTGTTCCCGAATCCGTTTCCGGAATCATTTCCGGAATCATTTCCGGAACTATTCCCATCAACTCCTCCTTCATATTCCGAATTCCTCTCTGCACCGTCTTCCCATCTCCTTCTTTCTTCCTCTTTCTCCTTTCTTTTCAGGGCAGCTATCACACGGTCGATGGCTGCATTTCTGTCTCTCTCGTCCATTTTGGCAAGAGACTGCAGGGAATCCTGGAGGGCGATGGCATCGGTATAAGGCACCAGCTCGTCTAGCACCTTGGAGCGATGAGCCAGTTGCGGATAATCCTTTCTGTCCTGATCGAGCAAGCCGATTGCTTCGCCATAGCAGCGCTTGGCATCGACATATCGTCCGGTTTCCCAATACAGATTGCCCAGACGCAGCAGGAGTACACCCTTCTCAATACCGTTTCGGGTAGCCTTCCGGTTGCCTTTTTCGTAGGCATAGATGGCACGCAGGGTATCTTTCTGGGCCAGGTGGATGTTGCCGATGGCATAATATACCTGGTCCTGATATTCCTTGTTCTTATCCGATGCCGCCATGCGCTTGAGTCGGTTGAACATCTTCCTGCTGTTGCCCGAAGCCAAGACCTCGGTGATGGCGATGCGGGCATTAAACTCCAGTTCGTAGGGCGGATTGAGCCGGATGACGTGGCGGAAAGCCTGATAAGCCTCCTGCCGGTTGCCGATGGAAGCCTGCAACTGTCCCATCAGATACCACTGGCGGGCTTTCTGCTTGTGTCGCATCTCATGGCTTATCACCTTCCTGAGATAGGGAATCGCCTTCCGGGCATCCCCCGTGTGGATATAGTAATCGGCGAAGGCATAATCCCATTCCTTCTGGGCACGCCAGTGGATGGAATCGCGCTGGATGTTTCGGATCACATCTTCTGCATCGTAGGTCCATCCCTGCTCGATATAGCATTTGGCAAGCCAGGCGCGCGCCTTGCCGTAGATGGCAGGCTGGGTGGAGTAAAGGCGGCTCATATAGGCGAAGGTGGCAGCGGCCCCCTCGAAATCCCCCTTCTGGAATTGCGATCGGCCCATCAGCATCCACGCTTTCCATAAAAACGGATTGTATTCCCTGCGGCTGAGCCATTCGATATCTTTCGCCGTCTTTCTCTTGCCGGGTTCCCATACGGGGCGGCGCTTGATGCTGTGCTGGTGGATGGCTTTCTCGCATTTCTCGATGGCACGGTCGAAGTTGGCTTTACCCAGATCGCGGCTGTTCTTGTTGCCTACGGTATAGAGCGGAATCTGCTCCGTGAAGTTGTCTTGGTTGCCTTCTTCCTTCTCCAGCGCTCCATCAATATATGCTACGGTGCCATTATAATAGGTATTGTATCGGGCATTAAAGGCATGCCACCACCTGCTCTGCGCCGTATTCTTCTGCGTAGAGCATCCCGTAAGGATCGCTGCAATCACAGCGAGTCCTATCAGAAAAAGGAGCTGGATGGGGCTTTTGCCTTTCATGTTTTCTATTGTTTATCTGGCATCTTTCTCCTGATGCCCAGGACGATTTTGACGAGTGCGAATATCACGATGCTGATGAAGATGATGGTGGCACCCGATGGCACGTTGAGCAGATAACTGATGTAGAGACCGGCGATGCAGTCTATCCATCCCAGGATGATGCTTGCCCATATCATCTGCCTATAGTTATAGGTGAAGAGGTTGGCGGTCATCTGCGGAATGGTGAGCAGGCTGATGGCGAGCACGATGCCCACCATTTTCAGTGTAGCCACGATGGTCATGGCGATGAGCGTCATCATCAGGTATTCGATGGCTGTAACCGGCAGGTGCTGCGAACGGGCGAAGGTACTGTCGAATGCGATGTTCTGGATAGGGCGCAGGAGAAAGGTGAAGAGGAGGGCTACGATGAGGGTGAGCCCGCCCAGCAGCCACAGGTCTGCGCTGTCGATGGCAAGGATGCTTCCGAAGAGGAAGGAGGGCAGGTCGGGCATGAATCCTGGAGTCAGGAAACAGCAGATGATGCCCACGCTCATTCCCAGGGTCCAGAACATGGCGATGGCGGAATCCTTTCGCACATCTTTCTTGCGTGATATCCATTGCACTCCGAAGGCGCTGAGGATGGCGAAAACCATGGCGGAGAGTATCGGATTGATTCCTGTAAACACACCGATGCCGATGCCTCCGAAAGAGGCATGGGTGATGCCGCCGCTGATGAATACCAATCGGCGGGTAACGATGTAGGTTCCGATAAAGCCGCACAGGATGCTTGCCAGAAAGGCGCCTATCAGTGCGTTTTGGAAAAATGTATATTGTAGTATATCCATGCGTTTACTTTGAACTTTGAACTTGGAGCTTTGAACTTTATGATTGGCAAAGCTGCTGATCTTAGAGCTGCAAATTTCTAGCTTAAAAAGCCGATGACTTCATCCTTCAGCTGGTTGGGCAGGTTGATTCCTCTCAGAATCAGGCTTCTGTTCCATCCTGCCACTTCTTCCGGCTGCATGGTATAGAGCACTTCCGAGAATTCCTCAACCTCCTCATCGGTATAGGCGTCGGCATCCCGACCGGCAAAGCGGTCGAGATCCTCATCATCGTAATATTCTATTTCTTTGGTGGCGGCTTCCATCATGCACTCCTGCTCGCACTTCGAGTTCTCACCGTTGCAGGTGTTGCACGATACGCCTTCCTGCAAAGGTTCCTCGTCTTCCCCCCTGCGGTGAGATACGATTCCGAATATGGCGCTGATCAGGCCTAATGCCACCAGGGCTAAAACTAAATATAGCATAAACAATTAACTATCAACTATTAACTTTCAACTATCTCAAACCCTACTTTCTTCAGGTCTTCCCAATAATGAGGATAGGATTTGCTCACTACCTCCGGATTGTTGATCTCAATCTGAGGGAACTTGAAGGCGAGAGGGGCGAATGCCATCGCCATACGATGATCCTCGTAGGTATCGATTGGAGCAAATGAAGGATCGCAGGTTTCGCCATCCCAATACAGAGTGTTGTCGTTTTCATCGTGGATGACATAGCCCACCTTCTTCAACTCTGTCTTCAGTGCCTCGATGCGGTCGGTCTCCTTGATCTTCAAGCTGGCAAGACCCGTGAACTTGAACTTCACACCCAAGGCGCAGCAGGCTACCACGATGGTCTGAGCCAGATCCGGAGAACCGGAGAAATCGTAATCGAATTTCGGCAGAAGACAGCGGTTCGCCTTCAGCATAACATTCGAAAGATGGTCATGGTTCTCAAATTCACTTTTCACTCCCAGCAGACTGAAGATGTATTTCACCACGGAATCTCCCTGCTTCGAGCAGTCCATCAAGCCTTCGAGCTGGATTCTGGAGTCGATGTTGCCATTCAGAGCCATCATCTCATACCAGTAGGAAGAAGCACTCCAGTCGTTCTCTATCATATAAGATGTCTCCTTGTAAGGCTGTGGCTTCACGGTGATGGTGTCCATATCCGTCCAGTCGGCATCGGCACCATATTCCTTCATCGTCCAGAGCGTAAGGTCGATGTAAGGGCGGGATGCAATCTCTCCTGTCAACTTCAGTTCCAGTCCGTTCTTCAGAATCGGACCGATCATCAGAAGCGCCGAGATGTATTGTGAACTGATATTGCCCACTACCTCCAGGTGTCCGCCTTCCAGCGCCTTGCCCCGGATATGGAGTGGGGGATAACCTTCCTTCTTCTCGTAGGTGATGTCGGCACCCAGATAGCGCAGGGCATCTACGAGGATGCCGATAGGGCGGTTCTGCATGCGCTCGGTGCCGGTGATGGTATGTTCGCCTGTGGTGGCAGAGAGATAGGCGGTCATGAAACGCATGGCTGTGCCAGCCGCCTTGATATTGATGACCTCTGGCATATTCTGAAGGGCGGCAACGATTACTTCCGTATCATCGCAGTCGCTCAAGTTGTCGGGATGGATATGGCTTCCAGCCATCGCACTGATTATGAGAGCTCGGTTGCTGATACTCTTGGATGCTGGCAAGTTGATACTTGCGTTCAGTTGGCTTGGTGCCTTGATGGTATATTTTATCATACGCGTACCTTATATTATATATATTTTAGTGCAAAAGTACAAAATAAAAAGTATATACGCTAGTTTTCTTGCGAAAAGTTTTCAAAATATCTCAAAAAAAAGCTTGGGCAGCCGTGCTCTGTTTTCATCTCTTGCTATCAATATGTAAACGAGATAGGGGTATTATGGGGGTATATTGAGATATGCCTATTTCAAAGTGTAAAAAACGACCCCCTAAAATGTCAAATTGTAATTTTGTGTGCGTTTTCTTTCAAAAAGTAAAACCGACCCCAAAAATAACATAAAATAGCGTTAAGGAATGATACAACTTACCGGAATTTGTAGTACCTTTGCATCAGAAAAAAGAAACAACAGACAATAAGTAACAATCTAAAAATAAAGAATATGAAACGAATTATATTATTCTCATTGATGGCTCTCATGACCGTAGCTACTTTCGGTCGCAAGCACGTAGAGAATGCAACAGTAGTAGCAGACACTATTTTCTATGCAGAAAATATGAGTAATGTAGCTAGTGCAGATCAGGCTAGTTATTACAGATTGCTGATGACTACCGGCGCTGGCATCAATAAGAAGGATGTGTTCCAGGACTTCTATATGAACGGTAATCTTCGTGCCGAGGGTGGCTACAGCTTCATCGATCTCGGTAACGACCGCAATACTATCTTTAATGGTGAGGTTACTACTTACTACAAGAATGGTAAGGAGAAGTGGCACGGAAAGTATGTTAACGGCAAGCGTGAGGGATACTTCACTCTCCAACTCCGTGAAGGTGGCGTGGCTATCGTTCAGTTCAAGAATGGTAAGTCTATTCACAATTACTTCATGGTAACATACAAGGATGGTACCACTGAGAAGAGAAATCTCTCTGAGATTCAGTCTTTGATGTAGAAGATCTCTAGAATAGAAAATCTCTCTTAAATTAAATAGAAAAATCTCTCTTAAATTAAATAGAAAAATCTCTCTTATATAAATTAAAATTTTATGTTGATATGACCAATATGGGG
>ERZ1034781.1324-NODE-1324-length-10657-cov-4.885399_pt1 | contig 10657 bp, 11 predicted proteins | sample MGYA00520700_ERZ1034781 | MGnify/ENA primary metagenome ERZ1034781 (study PRJEB33766, sample SAMN09781709) | gut metagenome | biome: gut microbiome | host: Homo sapiens | place: Madagascar | study: EMG produced TPA metagenomics assembly of the PRJNA485056 data...
GTGATAATTTGGTAAACACTCCAATAGGGTATCAGTCCGGCAACCACACTGATGATCGCACATAAGACGGATAGGGCAATCTTGCCCCGGCACTGTGAAGCAAAGGAAAACACAATAGAAATCCAGCTTTTCTGCTTCATTTCCTTTCCTCCTTAAGCAAAATAATAGAGAGTATCAATCGACTTGATACTCTCTAAGTATTGCAGATATTCATGTTGTCTGCCACTCTGCCCAGCTGGGTTTTACTCCATTTAGATTTTTATTTTTCGATATTCCAGCGGCGTTTTTCCCTTTACCTTCTTGAACGCTTCGGAAAACTTGCTGGTGTTCGTATAGCCAACTTTTCCGGCAATCACCGTAATCGGTTCATCTGTCTGTGTTAAAAGTGAAGCAGCCAAGTCCATGCGGTAATTCCGCATATAAGTATAAATGGCGGTACCATACACGCCCTTAAAACACTGCTTTAGGGCAGAAGTAGAAATATCAAACTTTTCAGAAAGTTCCTCCATCGTGAAATGGCGCTCCGGCTCATTTGTCATAAACGACATGATAGCCTTGACTTTCTCCACCTGCGTCTTATAAAAGTAGGGACGCTCCACGCCTAAAACCGTAGGGTCTACCGTCTTGAGCGTAACCAATAACTCTAAAATTTTTACCCTGAGATATTCAAGGCGGATATTATCCGGCACCTGGTACAGCTCCGAAATCACATGATCTGGTACAGAGTTTCCATGCATGATAAAAGGTCGTGTTTTCAGGGCAAATTGTTGCTCGATCTGTTCCAAGTCAATGGAAAACAGGGGCAGGAGATTACCCAATCCCGCTACCGCTTCGGGAACAGAGATCGTAATTGTAATCCCGTGGTAATGGCTTACGGGAAAGCTGCAATGATTGTTTTCAGTAACCGAACTATCCAGCATAATATCCCCGGACGCAAGATAGAGATAAGCGCCATTGCTGACTTCCCACTCAATGCGGCCCTCTCTGCAATGATGAATGGAGATATTGTGAGTGTTGTCAAAGCGTCTTGGCGGGCAACTGGCCATATGAAAATCATTATACATGACACCTATTCCGGGATATACTTCATAATAGGTTGCAGTTCCGTCTCCTGTTTCATTTTTCATTTGGTAGACCGAGCAGGATTCATCCCGGCAGAGCAAATTCATATTTTGCTGCGAGAAAAACAGGTCGCTTCTGTTCAAACTGAAATCACCTCGATTCTATAAAAAAATTTTGGAGGCGCTGAAGCCCTGCGGCATCTAACGCATATTGTTCCTGTACCATACCATGCTCCAAATGCAGAACATGAGTACAGCAACTGACAATCAGTTCATAATCATGGGTGATGACAAGAGATGTCTTTCCCATTTTCTGTATCGTCACAAGTTCATCAGCCACTTCTTTCATGTGCTGTAAATCCAGACCGCTGGTAGGTTCATCCAGCACCAAAATCTTACGCTCAGAAACAAGAGCGGTGGCAATCGCCACCCGCTGCTTCTGCCCGCCGGAGAGCGCCATCGGGTGTCGCTCCTTAAACTGTAACAAATCCAATCGCTCAAGAACTGCATCCGCCTTGTCGGTAGCCGGTTCCGCCATGCTAATGAGCATTTCTTCCTCTGTGCTTTCCGTAAACAACTGATGGTTGACATCCTGCATGACCATATAGCACAGGGACAGCCTTTGCCTTCTATTATACGGTTTTTCATCTATTTTCACAATGCCTTTGCAATGCTTCTCCAATCCGCAGAGGCAACTGGCCAAGGTGGATTTTCCAGCTCCGTTATGACCGATCACTGCGATAATGCCCGCCTGTGGCAGCGAAAGACTGTCAATATCCAGCACATCCCTCTGCTTTGTATAAGCAAAATGAAAGTTCTCACATTTGATAGAACCACTGCTTGCAACAGGATATGCTGTCACAGGGAACGCGCCCAAGTCAAAAGGCCGCAGCCCCATTTCTGCCTGTTGCGTCACGGACAGTTTAAGTGCATCCAGAGCCGAGTAATCTTTTTCAATTTTCCCATCTTTTAGATACACAACACGGTCTATCAACTCTTTCAGATAATAGAGCCGATGTTCCGCAATAATAACTGTTTTCCCCTGCTGTTTCCAAATCTGGATCATCCGGCGTAGATCTTTTGTGGCTGACATATCCAGATTAGAAGATGGTTCGTCCAGCACGATAATGGGCGGATTACTGGCCGACACAGAGGCACAAGCAATTTTCTGCTTTTCTCCGCCGGAAAGAGAAAAAATATTTTTCCCCAGCAGATTGTCCATATCAAACTGCTCCGCAGTCGATTTCACCCGCTGAATGATTTCTTCTTCAGGCAAACCCTGATTTTCACATCCAAAGGCCAGTTCGCTGGTAGAGTCCACCGTAAAAAACTGCGTGCGGGGATTTTGAAAAACGCTCCCCACATATTTTGCTGTTTCATAAAGTGGAAGTCTGCTGATGTTCTTGCCATCCAGCAGGACTTCGCCGCTTAACTCGCCCTCATAATAATTCGGGATCAGCCCATTCACCAACCGGGTCAGGGTTGTTTTTCCGCAGCCAGATTGCCCACACAAAAGGATAACTTGCCCGTCCGGGATGATTAAGTCAATGTTTACAAGCCCACCGGCATCCATTCCCCCGGCATACCGAAAATTGATATTGCGAAGTTCAATCATAGACTCCTTCCTCCTAACAAATAAAGAAACCGACCCAACAGGGTATCGCCAGCAGGAAGAAGAAAATGTCCAAAGGCCCAAAGCCAATTTTGCAAATATTTGTCCGTTTCTGCGGCGCTCCAAGCCCTCGCGTGAGAGCCGCCGCAGACAGTTCTTCTCCGATTTTGGCAAGCGACATCATCAGAGGAACCACCCGGTATTCCAGCATCTTCATGGGACTGCGGAGAGTAGTGATGCCACGCATCTTCATGGGACTGCGGAGAGTAGTGATGCCACGCATCTTCATGGCATCCCGTATAGCCGCATATTCCTCTTTTACCGTTGGGAAGAAACGAAACACCACGGACACGGGGATTACTATTTTCTCGGGAACATGCATCCGTTCCATAGCTGCGACAAATTCACTGACAGTTGTAGTGCTCACCAGATAGTATCCCATGATAAATCCGGGAAGCATGTGTGTATAAATCCCGACCGCAGCTCCCAGGATAAAATTCCATGTACCAGTGAGCAGCGGTAATACCGTTAATTCCAACGCAAACAAAATAGCGTATGTAACTGCAAATCTGGCTGCGGCCACCCATTTCCTTGAAAGGAGCAGGAATACAATCGGGCACGCCATGAGGCACGGACGAACCAGGTTCATAAATTCGCCCGTGCCGCCGGTAATCATAATGGTACTGACAGTTACAGTCAAAAATAGTTTTGTCCTCGGATCGGTGGGAATAACAGCTTTGCTTTCAAATTTTAGCGTTGTAACCGCCGCATCCATCAGGCAATCCCCGCCTTTTCAAAATGTTTCTTCAACACGGCCTTGCCAAGAAGCGCCCCCAAAATGCCGCCGATAAAGGTGACAACAAATAGAACTGGATACATCCAGCCAGGGGTATAGGACATGAGTGCGTCTACATATTCCTGCCCATAGCTGCTTACAAGTGAAGCGAAGAATGTATCACGGGTCAAAAACATCCGGCTCACATAGCCCATGATCCAAAGGGAAAACACTCCGTTACCAAGGAGCGTGCACTTCCAGCTTTGATATTTTCCAGCCCGCAAAATTACATCGCCCAGGACACCAAAGATGATGCCAAAAATCAGAACCAACACACCGCTGCCCATGATTAAATTCAGCAAGCCAAGGATAATGCCGGTCAGTGATACCATGCCAAACTTTTTGACCTTTGTTAAGTACAGCATAAAGGGAATACCGCACAGGATGGGGCACACCAGTCCAAGCAACGGGATAAAGATAGGGATATATCCCAGCATCATACCCGCAAAGAAAATGACAAAATAGATGGCGGTGAAAATACCTACATTGATAAGGTCTTTTGCCTGCAATTTGTTGTTTTTCGATTCCATTCTCTACATACCTCCATTATGGTTAGGGCAAGCTAACTTGAGGCCCTAAGATATTGCGAAACCTGATTTCGCATGATTTGATTTTATCATAAGCCAAATGGGTTGTGCCACTCTGAATAGCTCGAAAATACTCCATTTGGTTTTGCTTTTTCAAAGAATAAATGCGGAGATATGAACCTCCGCATTTACCATCAAATAAAAAGTATTTCTAATCGGATGATTTCCTCCGCCTGCGCTTTCAGCGTGTTCATCATCCCCACCCAGCGCATGGGGTCACGATCTTTCAGTTTCTCGGTGACGCCCGCCGCCTCCATCATGCGGGGCAGCATGGCGTCCATCCGTCCACGCGCCGTCCGGTCAATCTCCAAAAGGTGCGGGTACAGCTTTTCGCTCAAAATCAAGCTGCTGTAAAGGCTGGGCCGGTGTTCCTTCAGGTAGCGTTGCCGCATACGGCCATACTTGCCGATGGGGGCCTCCGGCTGCTCGGAAAGTTTCAGATCGGGGATGTAGTAATCTCCGCAGCGGGTGTAAGCCAATTCGCTCATGTTCGTCCTCCTTTGCACTGTAATGGTTAAACTGCGGCACTGGCCGATACGGTGGCCTTGCGTGGCTCCTGCCTGGGTAACTGGCTGACGGTGGTAAAAATGCCCTTCTCCATGTCCTCAGCCCGGATCGCTGCCTTTGCCGCCTCCACTTGGGCCTTGCGCTTGGCGTTATAGCGTTCTTCCCACTCCTTCTGCTTGCCGTTTGCCTTGCGGCGCAAGTAGTTCTGGTGAAGCCTGTCCTTGCGTTCCTCCTTCTTCCGCAGTTCTTCCTGTTCCTCCGGGGTCAGGGGAACCGGCTGCAAGGCGGGCGGGATATACCGACCCACAAAATTGAAGTAGATTTCAACCTCCTGTGTGGTGTCCTGGCTGCCTTTGCGGGCGCGTTCATGGACAAGGATTTTCTCTACAAACTCGTTGAGCATGGTATTTGTCAGCGTGTCGAAATTCTCATACTTGTCAATCAGGGCTATAAACTTCTCCGCAGATTTCCGGCTCTGCTCATAGCCGGTAACGGCCTTTTCCAGTTCCGTGATTTCCGCATTGAGGGCTTCCTGCTCTTTTGCGTACTGTGCGTCCAGGGCCTCATACCGGGCGTCCGGCAGTTTACCCAGGGCATTGTCCTCATAGATTTTGCAAATCAGCCGTTCCAGTTCTCCGGCTCGCTTTTGGGCGGCGGCCAACCGTTTTCGCTTCTTGGATATGTCGGCGGTCTGCTGGGCGGCCTGCGTTTCCTGGACGGTGCGGATAAACTCGGCCCGGTCATTCTTGGAATACTCCGCGATGGCCCGGAGCATATCGGCAATCAGGGTCAGAACAGCTTCGGCCTTGATACGGTGCTGTGTGCCGCAAAGCGTCCCGCATGGAATTTTGCTGTACTGGCTGCAAGTAAACTGTGGGTCACGCTTGCCGTTATTGACGCGATGGACATACATCTTGCCGCCGCAGTCGGCGCAGTACATCAGGCCGGTCAGAGGGTGGGCCTCGCCCCAGCCGTCCGGGTAACGCCGAACATTTGCCCGGATACGCTGCACATTGTCAAAGGTTTCTTGGTCAATGATGGCCTCATGGGCATTCTCGAAAATTGTCCACTCGCTTTCGTCAACATAGTGGCTTTTCTTGTCCTTGAAGTGCTTGCGGGTCTTGAAATTGATGGTGTGGCCCAGGTATTCCCGCTTTTTCAGGATGTTCACAATGGTGGATGATCCCCAGCCGTAGGGGTCTTTGACCGGCTTCGTCCTGTTTACTCCTTCGTGAAAGCGTGCCAGATGGATAGCGGGGATTTCAACCTTTGCCTCGGATAGCAGCTTGGAAATTTGATAGGGGCCATAGCCCTCCATCGTCAGGGAAAAGATACGGCGTACCACTTCGGCGGCTTCTTCGTCCACAAGCCAGTGTTCCCGCTTTTCGTCCCACAGATAGCCGTAGATAACGGTGCCGGTCAGGTGCTTGCCGCTCATGCCTTTGGACTTGAACACAGAGCGGATTTTCCGGCTGGTGTCGCGGGCGTAAAACTCATTCATAATGTTACGAAAGGGCGTAAAATCGTCATCGCCTTTCAGACTGTCCACACCGTCGTTGATGGCGATCAGCCGGACGCCGCGCTGCCGCAAAATCTCCATGACCTGGCCGACTTTCAGATAATCGCGCCCCAGGCGGCTCATGTCTTTTATGACGATGGCCTCCACCCGTCCGGCCTCGACTTCCTCCATCATCGCCAAAAATCCGGGGCGGTCAAAACGAGTTCCCGATACGCCGTCATCGGTGAAGTGAGTGGGGTTCGGAAGCCCATTCCGGCGGGCGAAGTCCTCCAACATCTTTTTCTGGTTCGATATGGAGTTACTCTCGCCCTGTAACTCATCATCGCGGCTCAAACGCTCATACAGAGGGGTGATTTTCTCGTTTCTCATGGCTGTACCTCCTGAAATGAAAATGCTCTAAGTGGCTGCTTCACTAACCATGACAAAAACCATGATTAAGAAGTCACTTAGAGCATACATCTCCGGCAGCCAATTTATACTTTTTATACTGGCGAACAGCAAAGTGTTCCGGCTTGTCCTTTTCCAATTCCTCAAACAGTTCATCCACAGGATTCTTAAATTCTTCGTCATCCTCGCGGGCTTCGCTGGCGTTTATGAACTCCAGCAGCGTGGAGAAGTTCTGTTCTTCCTCTGGGGCTTCATACCAGATGTAGCCAATCAGTGCGCAGTAAAGCAGGCGTTCTGCCTTGACCCAGAAATCCTCGCCGGACTTTTCTCCATCCCCCTTTGTGTTGGCGATGATGGTATTGACCAGTTTCAGAATATCCTTCTCACTGCGGATGTAATGGAACGGATTGTACCGCATGGATTTTTTGAAGTTGATGGTGTTCAGGACTTTGATTTTATACCCGGCATCCGAGAGCATCTTTCCGCACTCGACAATAATTGTGCCTTTGGGATCGGTCAGGACATAGCTGACCTTTTCGGGCATTTGCATCAAGTTGGGCTTGACGTAAAATCTGGTTTTGCCACTGCCACTACCGCCGATCACAATGACATTTTTGTTCCGAGCATACTTCGGATGCTTTGGTCTACCACTCATCATCAGCCGTTCGGTCTGTGTGAGGATGACGTTGTTCTCGAATACCGGGTCGATAAAAGGTTCGATGTCCTTCTGGTTGCCCCACCGGGCAGAGCCGTATTCCTCGCCTTGCCGATACTTCTTCGCATTCTTCCCTTTGAAGTAAATCACTGCTTTCAGCGCAGCCGCACCGACCAGACCTACCAGCAGATCAAATGGATGAAAACTGGGCAAGACACTTTTGTAGGCCAGGCCAAAGTTCATAAAAAGGATTATCAGCCTGTCCACCACGGAATCGCCTTTGCAATGACGGTAAAGCCACGCGGCTTTCTCCACCATGTAAAAGGCGATGATGTACGGAAAATTCAGCAGGATCAGCTTTTTCATATCTGCTGCCTGCGCCATCCGGCTTATCTCTGCAGCCAGTTTTTTGCCCCATGCCGTACCGCCCGTCTGGTTGGACGGTGCTTTGCGCGGCAGGCGGGCAGGTTTTTTCAGATTCTTCATCGTATCGGTTCCAGCTCCCTCTTCTTTTCTTTCTTGAGCTGACGGTGATTGGAAAGTTCCTCTTTCACCTTTTCCAGCTTTTGACGCACCGATTCGCGTTTCTGCTTTTTCAGCGTTTCGCTGGTGTACTCCTTAAAAGCGGCGGTCATAACATCCACGTCCTTGGCCTTGAAAAAGACCAGATACTCCGTCTTGCCCTCCTGCTCTACCTTTTTCAGACTATAATCAATGCCATATTTCCGGGCTACCCGGTCAAACGACTTGATGTTATTGTCCGTGACAACGATGTTCGTAATCTGCGCGCCGCTCTTTTGCAGGCTCTTGATGCTCTGCCGACCTGTTCTCTTACATTGACCTTTCCCTTTCTCCTGCTGCTTTTTCTTCTTGTCCATCTCTGCCAGCAGCTTTATCAGGGCCGCTTTCAAAATCTTTGCAGTGATTTTTCCTCCTTTGATGCACAGCGAGATGGTTTTCTCGTTGACTTCTTCCTGCACGGTTGCTCACCTCCCATCTATCGCCGCTGCATCAGGGGTGGACTGCCCCAGCTGCAGGCGGTGCGGTATCGCCCAGCACCGAGCGGAACTTCTTGCGGCACTGGTGCAGCAGATAGCCGCACTCCCATTTGTGCCGGCAGTGCTTGCAGGGGTGGCCGCTGTCCGTTCCCGGACGCTGGCGCATCATGCGTTCAAACGGATTGTCGGTAAAATTCATAGGCTTAACCTCCCTGTTCAGCCAGCGGCAGCACACCGCGCCGCTTCAACGTGTGGTAAAGGAACTTCCGGCCTTTCTGCGTCCATGCCGTGTGCAGCTTTTCCACCTCGGAGCCATCGCTGCGCTGGAGCCGGAACGTCAAGCTGGATGTATAGCCCTTACCGTGGTGTTCCGAATACAGCACCCACTGGCCGTTGGCCCGGTACTGGATGCCGTGCAGATGCAGCAGCCGATTGAACACCTTGGCTCCGCAGCCGTACTCTTTGGCGATCTGCGTAGTCGTAACCAGCGAATCGGAATCGCTCAACTGCGCTTCGTAGCTGTTCCGGCGCGGCGGCTTCTTATGCAGCAGGCCCAGCAGCGCATCCCAGTCAAACGGCTGTGGATGGTACGCCGCACCGACTGCCGTATGGTGCAGCTTGCAGAGCTTCTTTGCCATGTCCTGCGTGATGCGGTAGTCTTTCACATACCGCTGGACCGTGCGCCCGCCCTCATCCTGCAGCCGGACACGGGGCATATACTCGTAGTCGCGGCCCTCGATGAAACCATACTGGCACATACGCGGAAACCACTTGCGGAAATCACTGCGAATGTGCATCTGGTCGTACAGATCACGCGCCCACAGCGTAGAGGGCAGCGTGTCCATACTCATGAATACGATGTTCATGGGGTTGTCCTCCTTAATTTTTATCTACCCTGCCGCCCCACCCAAATTCATGCCGAACCTGTGCGGAATAATAGCTATCCACGGTCACAGGCGCATTATAGAGCGTTGCCAGCAGGTATTGCTTGATGTTCCGAATCTGAGTGCTGTTTTCTTTTAAGCACTCCAATATGTACTGGATATGGGAAGAATCCAGCTTCATCAGGCGGCTTTTCACCACCTCTTTCGGCTTTTCCTCGCCACAGATGCGCAGGAACTTCTTTCTGCTGGTGACGGTTTCCACCAGCAGTTCCAGAATCTCATACAGAACCGTTTTATCTGCCGGATAGCCCTGTTCCAGAATTTCCAGTTCCAGAGCCTCCTTGAAATAGCGGCGGTACTGTTCTTCTTCCTGCAGTTCAGCCGGATAGATAAGATCAGTCTCACTACTATCTGTCTTATTTATCTTCTCAGTATTACTTCCGTTTGATTTTAGAACTCCCGGAAGTTCGTTTTTCAAACTGCCGGAAGTATGATTTTCATACTTCCAGTAGTTCGATTGCGAAAGCCCCGCATAAAGGTCTTTCACATACAGCAGATTGGGTTTGCCAAGTCCCTGTCTGCGCCGCTCGATGAGCCGAAACTCCTGTTCCAGTTCATCCAGCAGTTTGACTGCCTTTTGTCTAGCACAATGAATAGAGTCCATGACTTCCTCTATCGTGTAGATAATGTAGGCGTTGCCGTGCTTGTCCTGCCAGCCGTTCTTAATGGAAAGGCTCATACGGTCAAGCAGCACAGCATACAGCAGCTTGGCGTCCCCAGACATCTTCTGAAACAGATCAGCCTTGACCAGTGCCTTCGGCACACGGTAAAAGCTGTATCGGTCTGCTTCCAGACCTTTGAAATACGGGTACTCCATGTAAATTCATCACCTCCCCTCCTGCTGGATTTGCACTATCCAGAACATTGATTTCAGAGTCTGCCATCTCACCCCAATCCTCCGCTACGGCATGATACGAAACACACACTTTGGTCTGACCTACGCCCTCGCACTTCAGCTGCGATTCCTCCGCTCTCCGTTCGCCTTCAAACAGTGCTCTAATGTGCCACTCGCAGTTTTCAAAGTATTCTTCCTTGATCACTTCGCCCTTTCCCTTTGATGCTTCGTAGGTATAGTCCCCACGGCAGTCATGGATATGGAACACAGTGTTTCGCTTTCCCGCAGAAAACCAAACATAGCCGCTGTGATAAAGCGTCAGGTGACTGTCGTGCTCAAATTCTTTACGTAGAAAAATCCGCCCATCTTCTAAAAGCACCTTCGGAGAGGGTACGCGCTTGGTATGTACAGGTGCTTTTACCATTTCCTTGACCTTTTTCAATGTAAGCATTTTGTCCACCTTTCTGCCTTCCGGCTCCGGGTGAACTGAAAAAAGCAGCAAAAGTCGTCTCAGATTCACCCGTTTTTTTGAACGGGAATCTAAGATTCCTCTTGCTGCTTTCTATTTTTTGAAGTCCCTATACTAATATGAATCCGTAGAGCCACCTGGGAATACAGATTTTCGAGAAATTAAAAAAAGCCGGAACAGGATGAGTTACTCACAGGCGCACTACTGCGCTGCATTCGCTCATTCTGTTCCGGCCTATATCACATATT
>ERZ1034781.1331-NODE-1331-length-10598-cov-10.800152_pt1 | contig 10598 bp, 7 predicted proteins | sample MGYA00520700_ERZ1034781 | MGnify/ENA primary metagenome ERZ1034781 (study PRJEB33766, sample SAMN09781709) | gut metagenome | biome: gut microbiome | host: Homo sapiens | place: Madagascar | study: EMG produced TPA metagenomics assembly of the PRJNA485056 data...
CCGGTGGGGATGGTGTTGATGACGGCCTCAAACTTGGGGCTGAAGCTCAGGATGATGGCCAGCACTGCGGCGATGCGGATGACCAGCGGGTCGTAGATGCGGCTCAGGGCCAGAACACCGGTGTTCTCGCCGTAGGTGGTATTGGCCGGGCCGCCCAGCAGACCGGCCATGGTGGTGGCAAGGCCGTCACCCATCAGAGTGCGGTTCAGGCCGGGGTCGTTGATATAGTTGTGGCCAACGGTGGCACTGATGGCAGCGATGTCACCGACATGCTCCATCATGGTCGCCAGCGCGATGGGCAGGATGGTGAAGAGGGCGCTGATGAACTCCGGGCTGCCGTCGATGGCGAACAGGCCCATGGCGCTCTTATGCAGCGGGATGCCGAGCCAATCGGCGGCGGCAATGGCTTGGAAGTCCACCGCACCGGTCACGAGGGCCACCGCATAGGACACCAGAACGCCGATCAGGATGGGCAGGATCTTGACCATACCCTTGCCCCAGATGTTGCAGACGATGACCGTGCCCAGCGCCACAAAGGCCAGCAGCCAGTTGGACTCGCAGTTGGTGATGGCGGAGGGGGCAAGGATCAGGCCGATGGAGATGATGATGGGGCCCGTGACCACCGGCGGGAAGAACCTCATGATGCGGCGGATGCCGAAGGTGGAGATCAGCAGACTGACCACCAGATACAGCACGCCGGAGAAAGCCACGCCCGCACAGGCGTAAGGCAGCATCTTGGTGTTGGCCACGGTCAGGTTGCCGTTGGCATCGGCCAGCATGGGGGCCACGATGGAGAAGCCGCCCAGATAGGCGAAGGACGAGCCAAGGAAGGCCGGGACCTTGCCCTTGGTGATCAGGTGGAACAGCAGCGTGCCCAGACCGGCGCACAGCAGCGTGGTGGAAACGCTCAGACCGGTGAGCAGCGGCACCAGAACGGTGGCACCGAACATGGCGAACATGTGCTGCACGCCGAGGATCAGCATCCGGCCCGTGCCCAGCTGGCGCGCGTCGTAAATGCCCTTGGAGTAGTCGATTTTTTCACTCATAAAAATGAGTCCTCCCTTCGTTTCTGCCCAAAAAAAGAGGCATTGCCGCCCGAAAGCGTCAGTGCCTCAGATTTTTGGGAAATGAATATCAACGGGAACAGAAAAGACGACCGTGTGCTCCGCAAAGTTGAACCACGCATTGCTCTCTCCCCTTCCCGTTTTGACTTTATAGAGTATAGCAGAAACCGCTCCGCCGCGCAACCGGTTTCCAACTTTTTGGCAATATCCCTAAATTCGCCTTCTTTTTTCGGGGTTTCCCGGCGCCCGGCGGCATTTTTGCCCGGCATCTTGAAATCCGGCCAGCGGCGCACTATAATAATACCTATTAAATGGATTGAGATTTGAAGGAGCACTATGATCTATCTGGATTATTCAGCCAATACCCCGGCCGACCCCCGCGTGCTCGACCGGTTTTGTACGGTGGAGCGCAGTTGCATCGGCAACGCGAACTCCCACCATCAGGCGGGGGCAGCCGCCAAGGCAGAAATCGACGCCGCCACGATGAAAATCGCCTCGCTGCTGGGCGTTCAGCCCGCCGAGGTCATCTATACTTCCGGCGCCAGCGAGGCCAACAACTTTGCGCTCAAGGGGCTGGCGCGGCTCTCCCGCCATGTGGGCAAGCACATCATCTCCACTCCGCTGGAGCACTCCTCCGTCAGCGGCACGCTGACCGCTTTGCAGGAGCAGGGCTGCGAGATCGACCTTGTAGACATCCAGCGGGACGGCACCATTGATCTGGAGCATTTGAAAGATCTGCTCCGCCCGGACACCATCGCCGTGGCCGTCACCCTTGTGGATAGTGAACTCGGCGTCGTGCAGCCGGTGGACAAGATTGCCGAGATCCTGAAGGATCACCCCAACTGCCACCTGCATGTGGACGCCACACAGGCCATAGGCAAGATCCCTGTCTCCTTCGAAGGGGTGGACACCATGAGCCTGACGGCCCACAAATTCTACGGCCTGAACGGCATCGGCTTGCTGCTCAAACGGCGGAATCTGGCGCTGGAACCTCTCATCCACGGCGGCGAGAGCACCACCATTTACCGCAGCGGTACCCCCACCGTCGCGCTGGCCTCTTCCCTCGCCTCGGCGCTGGAGCTGGCCGTGAACGAGCTGCCGGAGCGGGCCGCCCATGTGCAGAAGCTGAATGCCGAACTCCGCGCCGCGCTGAGCCGACGCCCGGACGTCCGGATCAACAGCCCGGAACACGCCATCCCCCACATCCTGAACCTCAGCGTCCAGAATGTGAAGGGCACCGTTTTCCAGCGGGAACTGGACGCCCACGGGGTCTGCGTTTCGGTCAAATCGGCCTGTTCGTCGGATGGTCTGCCTTCCCGCGCCGTCTTCGCCGTCAGCCGGGACCGCCGCAACGCCCTTTCGTCGTGGCGCATCAGCCTGAGCCACCTGACCACGGAAGCCGAGATTCAGGAATTTTTACAGGTGTTCGACGTCTGCTGCCAGCAGCTGACCGCCGCACGCTGAACGATACAAGGAGAAATCATGAAACGCGAACTCGAACCTTATCAACTGATCGAACGCAGCATCATCAAAAAATACCGCAAGGAACTCTGGACGCCTTTCATCGTGGCCGTCAAGCGGTACGAGCTGATCCAAGCGGGCGACAAGATCGCCGTCTGCATCTCCGGCGGCAAGGACTCCATGCTGATGGCCAAGCTCATGCAGGAGCTGCAGAAGCACAGCGACGTGCCCTTTGAGCTGGTCTTCCTTGTGATGGACCCCGGCTACAACGAGATCAACCGCCAGAAGATCGAATCCAACGCCGAACTGCTCCACATCCCCGTGACCATTTTCGAGAGCAACATCTTCTCGGTGGCCAACAATACCGAGAAGAACCCCTGCTACCTCTGCGCCCGGATGCGCCGCGGCCACCTGTACAGCAAGGCCAAGGAGCTGGGCTGCAATAAGATCGCGCTGGGCCACCACTTCAACGATGTCATCGAGACCACCGTGATGAGCATGTTCTACGGTTCCCAGCTCCAAGCCATGCCCCCCAAGCTCCACAGCACCAGCTTCCCCGGCATGACCCTCATCCGCCCGATGTACTGCATCCGCGAGGAGGATATTCTGGCGTGGAAGCGCTACAACGACCTTGAGTTCATCCAGTGCGCCTGCCGCTTTACCGAAAACTGCACCATGTGCGACAACGGCGGCGGCGGTTCCAAGCGGCAGGAGACCAAAATTCTGCTCCGCCGCCTCAAGCGCGACAACCCCAACATCGAAAACAGCATCTTCCGCAGCATCCACGCCGTTGCACTGGACACCATGCCGGGCTATAAGTCCGAGGGTGTCGAGCATAGCTTCCTAGAGCGGTTTCATGAGATGGAAGAGCGATAATAAGTCCTCTTTATGCCAAAACCGGCAAGGCAGTTTGTTCTGCTTTGCCGGTTTTATTTGTTACCCGAATGAATTATAATGCAAAATCCAGTCGATGTAAACATCCAAAAAGCCCCACAACAGCACGCTTTTCGCGCACGATTGTGGGGCTTTTCATGCCACCGGCGGGGCTTGAACCCGCACTCTGTCTCCAGAAAGGGATTTTAAGTCCCTCGTGTCTGCCAATTTCACCACAGTGGCACCTAAAGAACTGCCGCCCACAGCAGCTGCAAGCGGCAGTTCATATCATACAATAGAAACGCGGTTTTGTCAAGCTTACACTTTGCCGCCATGCAGCTCGGCATACATACGGGAGCGGCACTCGGCGACGGCGGGGGTCATGTTGACATAGTGCTTGTGGGGGCACTCCAAGCGCAGCTCGCTCTCCCACGTTTCGTCGGTGAGCTGCTTTGCGATGTAGGCCTTTTTCTCTGCGATGGAAGGCAGCTCGATGGCCAATTCACCGTTCAGGATGTGGGGTACCAACAGCTTTTTGACCTTGGTGGGGGTGATGGTCACGGTGCGCTCAATGGCGTCGGAGTCGAGGTTGACCATCGTGACGGGCTTTCCGGCTTCGATCTCCTCGCCGTCCATCGCGATCAGGTCACACTGGGCCTGACCGTTTTCGTCGTAGAGACGCCACGGCATCTTCTTGCCGGGGATGATGGCCTTGCTGGCGGAATCGGAGCACTTCATCTTGGGCTGATAGCTGCCATCCGGGCGCTTGACCGCCACCAGCTTGTACACGCCGCCGAAGACGGGATCGGACGCGGAGGTGATGAGGTTCTCGCCGACGCCGTAAGAGTCGAAGTGGGCGTGCTCATACAGCTCCATGTTTGCGATCTTCTTTTCGTCCAGACCGTTGGAGGCCACCAGCTTGATATAAGGCTTCCCGGCTGCATCCAGCGCCTTGCGCAGACGCTTGGAGCCGCGGGCCAAGTCGCCGGAATCGATGCGGGCGCTCTTCACCCGGCGGTTGGGGTCGTTGGGGTATTTTTCGATGAGGTAGTCGTCCAGTTTGATGAGGTTGGGCAGACCGCTCTCCATGATGTTGTAGGTATCCAGCAGCAGACTGACGGAATCCGGGTAAGTATCCGCAAAGGCCTTGAAGGCGTCGAACTCGGTCGGGAAGAACTCGATAAAGCTGTGGGCCACGGTGCCGACGGCCTTGACGTCCGAACCGTACTTCATCTCAGCCAAGCAGTTGGCGGTGCCGATACAGCCGCCCAGAACCGCCGCATAAGCGCCGTCGTTGCCCGCGCTCTCGCCCTGTGCGCGGCGGGTGCCGAACTCCATGACGCTGCGGGGCGTATGGGTGTTCAGGCCGGTGACGCGGGTAGCCTTCGTGGCGATGAGGCTGTGGAAGTTCATGGTCTGGAGCAGGTAGGTCTCGATCAGGATCGCACCGACCAGATCACATTCGATGCGGACCATCTGCACATGGGGGTAACAGACGGTGCCCTCCGGCAGAGCATACATGTCGCCCTTCCACTTGTAGGTGCGCAGATACTCGCAGAATTCCTCGCTCATGCCCTTGGTGCGCAGCCAGCGGATGTCCTGCTCGTTGAAGTGATAGTTCAGCAAAAAGCGAGTCAGCTTGCGCTGGCCGGCGCTGATGGAATAGCCCTGATTGTCCGGGTTCTTGCGGAAGAACATATCGAACACCAGCGTCGTATTCTTGAAGCCATGCAGGAACAGGCAGTTGGCCATCGTGAACTCGTAAAAATCCACGACCATTGCGGGGTTATCATAATCTTCATCCGGAATATACGGAATAACTTTGATCTCGTCCATGACGGTTTTCCTCTCTTCTGCCCTGTCATGACAGGGTGTTTGTATCATGATAGCATCTTTCCCGTGCGGGTGCAAGTGGTTTTGTAAAATTCCGGCACAAGTGGGTCAAATCTTTTTTCCGAAAGCGGCAAAAAGCCGCCTCCGGAGCGTCCGGAAGCGGCTTGGATGCGGTTGGTTCAGATCAACCGTTGATGATATTCGGGGTGGCGTTCTTCAGCACAACGTCGTGGCTGCCGCCCTCGACGATGGAGGTGGAGGAAACGACGGTGAGCTTTGCCTTCTGCTGCAGTTCGGGGATGGACAGTGCGCCGCAGTTGCACATGGTGCTCTTGACCTTGTACAGGGTGGTCTGGACACCGTCGGACAGGGGGCCGGCGTAAGGAACATAGCTGTCCACGCCTTCCTCGAAGCTCAGCTTGGTGGAGCCGCCGAGGTCATACCGCTGCCAGTTGCGGGCGCGATTGGAGCCCTCGCCCCAATACTCCTTCATATACTGGCCGTTGATGCGGACCTTGTTCGTGGGGCTCTCGTCGAAGCGGGCAAAGTAGCGGCCCAGCATAACGAAATCCGCGCCCATGGCCAGCGCGAGGGTGATGTGATAATCGTGGACGATGCCGCCGTCGGAGCAGATGGGCACATAGATGCCGGTCTCCTTGAAGTACTCGTCACGAGCCTTGGCGACCTCAATGACAGCGGTGGCCTGACCACGGCCGATGCCCTTGGTCTCGCGGGTGATGCAGATGGAACCGCCGCCGATGCCGATCTTCACGAAGTCTGCGCCAGCCTTGGCAAGGAAGCGGAAGCCCTCAGCATCCACGACATTGCCCGCGCCGACCTTCACGGTGTCGCCGTAGTTCTCGCGGATCCAGCCGATCGTGCGGCTCTGCCACTCGGAATAGCCCTCGGAAGAGTCGATGCAGAGGACGTCCACACCGGCATCCACCAGTGCGGGCACGCGCTGGGCATAGTCACGGGTGTTGATGCCCGCGCCGACGACGTAGCTCTTATTCTTGTCCAGCAGCTCGTTGATGTTCTTCTTGTGGGAATCGTAGTCCTTGCGGAAAACGAAATACTTCAGGTTGCCCTCGGCGTCCACCAGCGGCAGGGTGTTGATCTTGTTGTCCCAGATGATGTTGTTGCAGTCATGCAAGGAGGTGTTTTCCGGTGCGGTGACCAGCTTCTCGATGGGGGTCATGAAGGTGGTGACCGATGCGTCGTCGGGGGTGTGGTTGACGCGGTAATCGCGGGAGGCCACGATACCCAGCAGCTTGCCGCCCGGGGTGCCGTCGGCGGTAACAGCGATGGTGGAGTGGCCGGTGCGGGCCTTCAGCTCCAGCACGTCGTGCAGGGTGGCAGTGGGGGCCAGATTGGAGTCGGAAACGACATAACCGGCCTTGTAGCTCTTCACGCGGCGGACCATGGCGGCCTCGTTCTCGATGCTCTGGGAACCGTAAATAAAGGAAACGCCGCCCTCACGAGCCAGTGCGATGGCCAGCTTATCGCCGGAGACCGACTGCATGATGGCGCTGATCATGGGGATGTTCATTTCCAGCGGGCACTCTTCCTCACCCTTGCGGTACTTGACCAACGGGGTCTTCAGACTGACGGCCGTAGGAATATTCTCTGCGGAGGAATACCCCGGAACCAGCAGATATTCGCCAAAGGTGCGGGAAGGTTCTTCATAGAAATAAGCCATACTCAAACTCCTTTTCTCTCGTGCAGTCCGTCAAAACGGCGGCAAATTCATTTCACCTAATGTGCTTGGAACATGCTCAAAATTGCTTGCACTTATTGTAACACAAACCGGCACAAACGCAAGCATTTTGCAAAACAAACTTTCCAAATGACTCCTCGCGAAAACCAGACACTTTGTCTAAGAAAATGACGGAAAGTAACACTTTATTCCCGAATTCTGCTTTTCTTTGCTCTCACCGCGGCCCCGGAGATGCAAAAAAGCCCGCCCCGAAGGGCGAGCTTTTTTGCACACGAAGCGAGGATACCGCCTGTGCGGTGCGCGGCCAGCAGCTGCGAAGGAGTACAGCCGGAGGAGGAGGGGCGGCGCACCCGATATCCACGGATAACAAGAAGAAAAAGATTTCACTCAGAAGCGTCTTACCGCTTTCTGTAACCATATTGTAACTCTTTTGAAACCATTTTGCAAGAGTTTTTGCAAAGAAAATTGTAAAGCTTTTGTAATTCTTTTTCAGACCCTTTGTGCCGCTTCGTCGGCAAACTCCAGATAGCATTCAAATGCCATGTGCTCCTCGCGGCGGCCCACCACATACCAGCCATCCGCCGACGGGGCATAGGACACGGCCACCTCGGCCCCCATGGGGATCTCGCGGTGGTATTTGATGGAGGCGAAGCGCAGAGGCCCTTTGCGGAGCACTTCCAGCGGCAGCGCGTCGCACGCGATGTCCAGATAGCAGGAGTTGTTTACATGGCCGTTCAGGTCGCACAGAGAATAGCGGGCCGTCCAATTGCCCGCAAAGGTCAAGTCCTTCGCTTTGTGCACGAGCTGAGGCAGCTCCTCTTCCAACGTATCATTTTCGTAGTTGGGGGTGCACCAACTGGGCTGGCGCAGGATGCGCTCCGTCTCGGTATCCACCACGATCCAGCGGCAGTCCACCATGGCAAGCTCACGGCCCGCCTCGTCCCGCAGATGGGTGATCCGCTTCATGGAGCCTTTTTTGCAGGGTTCACAGGCCGTATCCAGCGTGACCTTTTCGCCACGGGTGGGCATCCGGTAGATCTCCACCGCCTGTTTGCCCACCAGAAAGGCTGTGTGGCGGGCGGCAAAAAAAGCGTCGTCCATGCCATAGGCGCGGGCGTGGTCCGCTGCCGCCTGTTCCACGTAGCGGAACAGGGCGCTGGGCTTGAGCATCCGGCGGAAGTCGCCGTCTGCGTTCAGAACGGTGAAGGTCTCGGTGAAGTGATTCAGTTCCATTGTCAAACATTCCTTTTCAATCAAAAACAGGCCGCACCAAGGGAGGCGCAGCCTGTATGGGGTCAATACATATTGCGCGATTTTTTGCGCAGCTTCCGCCAGATGTTGAAGCACGCCAGCGCGATCATGGCAAGGAGGAGCAGCAGGAAAATAACGCCGCTGCCGCCCTCGTCGTAGCTCTTCATCTCGCTCCACTTGACGTCGAGTTCGCTGTTCACCTCGTCGCTCAGGTCGGTGAAGACCTTCTCCTTTTCGGCGATCTCCTCCGAGGGGAAAGCGATCTCGCTGTACTTCAGATCCTCGTCCAGCACTTCCCACACGGCCTGCATGGGGGTGGTGTAGCCAATATACTCGGCGTTCGCCTTGCCGATGTCCACTTCGCACATGAAGTTGATGAACATTTCGGCAGCCTCTTGGTTTTCGCTGGTGGCGGGGATGCACATGCTGTCCACCGAGAGGACACTGCCCTCTTCCGGGAAGACCCATGCCAGATCGGGGTTGTCGTCGATCATGGTGATGGCGTCGCCGGAGTAATAGACGCCGATGGCTGCCTCGCCGCCGATCATCTTATCGAAGATCTCGTCCATGACGTAGGCCTGAACAAGGGGCTTCTGGCTCTTGAGCTTCTCGACCACCTCGTCCACCTCCTCGGTAGACTGGGGATTGATGCTGTTCCCGGTGGCAAAAGCGGCGATGGCGTAGGCATCGCGGCTGTTGTTGAACATCAGCATATTGCCGGAATACCGCTCATCCCACAGGTCGGCCCAGCTGGTCGGAGCCTTGTCCACCATGGTGGTATTGTAGATGATGCCGGTGGTGCAGAGCATATAGGGCACCGAATACTCGTTGGTGGGGTCGTAATCGGCGTTGCGGTACTCCTCGTCGATGTTCTGGAAGTTGGGGATGTTGCCATAATCGAGCTTTGCCAGCATCCCTTCCGAGATCATCTTCGCCACCATATAATCCGACGGGATGATCACATCGTAATCTGCCGCGCCGGATCTGAGCTTGGCGTAAAGGGACTCGTTGGAGTCGAAGGTGGTGTAGTTGACATGGATGCCGGTCAGCTTCTGGAACGCCGACACCACGTCCACGCTGTCGTCCGAACCGTTGGAGATGTACTCGCCCCAGTTGTAGACGTTCAGGGTAATGTTCTTTCCCTTGAAGCGGGTCCAGTCGTAGGTGTCGGTCACGGAGACGTCCTCGGTGACCTCGATGGTCCCGGCGGCCAGCGTCGAAAGCGGCAGACTCAGGGCAAGGACCGCCGTCAGCAGCAGCGCCACAAAGCGTTTCATCTGTTTCATGCCACGTCCTCCCCTCTCAGTGCCCTCTGGTCGCGGCGGTACCCGCGGCTTTCCATCGCGTTGGAGATCAGGATGATGGACAGGATGACCACGAACATGATGGTAGACAGGGCGTAGATCTCCGGGCTGACCTTCTTACGGGTCATGGAGTAGATGGCGATGGGCAGGGTCTCGACTGTGCCGCAGTTGAAGTAGGAGATCATGAAGTCATCGATGGAATACGTCAGGCAGATGAGGAAGGCCGACAGGATGGCGGGGCTGATCTCCGGCAGGATGACCTTGAAAAAGGCCTGTTTCGGGTCGCAGCCAAGATCGAGGGCAGCCTCATACAGCTTGATGTCCAGCTGCTTGAGCTTCGGGGACACGTTGAAGATGACATAGGGCACATTGAACGCGATATGCGCGATGAGCAGCGTGGGCAGACCCATGATGCTGTCGGGCAAAAGATCGGTGTGGGCCGCGAAGCGCTGGTATGCCACGAAGAGCAGCATCAGCGAGATACCGGTAATGATCTCCGGGTTGACCACCGGGATATAGGTGATGTTGGTGACCACAAGGCGGCTCTTGCGGCCCATGGACGCGATTCCCAGCGAAGCCGCTGTGCCGAGGATGGTGGCGATGACCGCCGAAGCCAGCGCCACTTCCAGCGAGACGGCCAGCGCCCGCAGGATGGAAGCGTTATGGAACAGGCTGGTGTACCACTTGAGCGTAAAGCCGGTGAACAGCGCGTAGCCCTTGCTCTGGTTGAAGCTGAACACGATCATATACGCGATGGGCAGATACATGAAGCAGAAAAACAGGATGATATAGACCCGCTGCATCAGGCGAAGATGTTTTGTTTTCATCAGGACACACCCTCCATCTCATCCTCATCAAAGCTAGAGGTAAAGCTCATGCAGAGCAGAACGATGATCATCAGCACAAGGCTCATGGCCGAGCCGACGTTCAGGTTGTAGCTGTTGCCAAGGAACTGCATCTCGATCAGATCGCCGATCAGCAGGTTGGAACCGCCGCCCAGCATCCGGCTGATGACGAAGGTAGACACCGCCGGGACGAAGACCATGGTGATGCCGGTGCTGATGCCGGGCACGCTCATGGGGATGAGCACCCGCA
>ERZ1034781.1336-NODE-1336-length-10567-cov-3.558505_pt1 | contig 10567 bp, 10 predicted proteins | sample MGYA00520700_ERZ1034781 | MGnify/ENA primary metagenome ERZ1034781 (study PRJEB33766, sample SAMN09781709) | gut metagenome | biome: gut microbiome | host: Homo sapiens | place: Madagascar | study: EMG produced TPA metagenomics assembly of the PRJNA485056 data...
TGCTTTCCAATGTTTCACTTCTTCTTTGTAAAAGATAATTCCTTCCCGGATAATCTTGAATCCACTGACTTAAAGTTCCGCAATCGTAACAGAACAGTTTGGCGGTACTTCATTTTTCCAGAAATGTTCTACGGAAAGACTACCTCTCATCCTGTTCAGCATTGCTGTCATCGCAGCACCATGTGTAGAAATCAGAAGATTCTTATCCTTCAGCTTCTTACTCTCTTCAAGACTCTTTAAAAACTCTCCGGTTCTCTCATAAAGTTGTTCTACACTTTCAGCATCTTCCGGCGGAATATAATTTCCTGTATCCTGAAAAAATTTCTGGAATGCAAGATTCTCTTCTTTCGTCTTATCTACACAAGACATTCCCTCATACGAGCCAAAAGAAATTTCCTGGATTCTCTGATCTTCATAAAGCGGAATGTTGCGTCCCTCAAGAAGAATCTCCGCTGTTTCTTTTGCACGCCGCAAGGGACTGGTATAAGCCAGATCAATCTGGTATTGTCTCATCCCATAAGAAGTTTCCCGGGCAAGATGACGCCCATATTCATTTAAGGGAATATCCTTTCGTCCCTGTACCAGTTTTTTCTTGTTCCAATCCGTCTCTCCATGACGCACAATATATAGCCTCACTGCTGCCTACACTCCCTCTTCTTATCTTTTTAATATTTCTCTCCTGATATATCTGTAAGTAGTTTCCTCGCCTTCTTCCGCAAGCATATGAAGCAGTTTTTCTAATAATTCTCTTGTATCTTTATGCATCAGTTCATCTGCACGTCCGTTCTCATAATAAGCAAGCGGTGCATCAGAGGTATATGCATCCCCAAGATACACTTTACTTGCTGCAATGCGGTCAAGAAACATCTCTACTACATATCTCACCGGCATCTTCATTCCCGCCAGAAGGTTCGGTCCCTCTAGACTATAATCAATCCAGTATTCATAATGGTGTTTGTTCCTGCCTTTGTGGTGGAGCCATGCGGAAGAATACCCTTTTTCTTCCCGTTCGGCATTATTAGGGCTTCTTGTCCCCTGATAGTATCTGCATCCCACACGGAATTCTGTCCAACTGTATTTTGACATATCATGGAGCAGTCCCTGTTTGTACAAACCAACACGAAAACACTCTTTTAAGACTAGTTTTTTGTGTTTTGTTATGGTACAAAAATGTGCAAATGCCTTCATACTTTTCCCTCTCTAGCCGGCTGTTCTTCTTTACAAAGTTCTTCTGCTTCCTGCCGTTTTTCTATTTTATTTACATTCTGCGTCTTAACTGTATAAATCGGTTTCTTTTCTGAACGACTCTTCTTTTCCTCTATCCTACGTCCAACCAGAATTGCTACGCTACGTTCTTCCAGTAATACCTCTTTCTGATTTTCCAGCTTTTTCGCTTCACAAAGCACGCCATCTTTTGTAGTCATAACAAGATACCATTCTACGTTCTTTCCAATCGTTGGTATTGCGAAGTGATGCGGCAGCCAATGCATATTATACGCTGTAAAACAAGGGAGCTCCCCTTCTTTCGTTCCTGAATACAAAACACCTAACTGACGGCTGGAAACTTCTGCTTTTACCTGCCATGCATTTTCTCCATGATAGGATACGTCCGGTATGCCACATCGCGTGGTATCCATTCCGGATAGTGCTGTACTCTGGTGAAGACAACGATGTTCTTTTCTCAGCCCGATCAGTTTCTTTATATACTGAAACAGCCAGTCATCTTTCTTTAACTGTGTCCAGTTCACCCATCCTGTCTCGTTATCCTGACAATATGCATTGTTATTTCCTCTCTGCGAATTACAGAATTCATCTCCTGCAAGAAGGCATGGAGTTCCCTGAGCTGTCAACAGGAGTTCTAATGCATTCTTCACCTGATTCTTTCTAAGATTGACAACTGTGCGTTTTCTGCTCGGTCCTTCAGCTCCGCAGTTCCAACTATAATTATAGTCTGGTCCATCCAGGTTCTTCTCACCGTTTTCTTCGTTATGTTTACAATCATAAGATACTAAATCCCATAATGTGAATCCTGTCTGTGTTGTAATATAATTGCATTTTCCGTTCTCCGATGAACGATTTTTTAACGCCCAGATCACATCATTTACCATATTCTCGTCACCTTTTAAGAAGCGACGCATCACATTCTGGAAACCATCATCTTTCTGCATCAGCTTGATATCTTTCAAAAAAGGATCTTCTATCAGCTGCTCCCACGGCACGTTATAAGGATTCAGAACAAATCCGTCCACATGATACTCCAGCATATAGAAACGCAGACATTCCGTTACATAATTTGCTGATATTCCCGGAACAAATGGCATCTCCAGTACAACTTCTATGCCCTGACTATGACATGCACGCACCATATCTTTCAACTCAAGAACTGCACTTTTTCCAGATGCATAGGCTTTTTTAGGGGCAAAATAAAAACCTTTACCATATCCCCAATAGTTCACTTTCGTTTTTCCGCACTCTTCAAATTCATAGACCGGCATACACTGAATCTGGTTGACTCCAAGTTCTTTTAAATAATCCAGTTTTTCAACAACCCCCTGGAATGTTCCCTTATGCACCACTTTTGAAGAAGAATGTTTTGTAAATCCACGCACATGCAAACCATAAGCCACTACATCTTCCCATGGGAGATGTAGACGCTGATCTTCCTGCCAGTCATAGTCCTCCATTGAAACAATTTTCCCACGAATCTGATGTTCCTGAAGTTTCCGTTCTACACCAAATTTCTCTTTTCCTGCAAGTTCTTTTACATATGGATCCACACATACTTTCCCATCAATCAGAAAATTGTATTCATATCGATCTGCCTTCAGACCTTCAACAGATAAGAAACGTACTTCTCCAACGCCTTCTTCCTCCGGCATATCAAACTGATATTCCGGAACTTCTTTCCCTCTCTTATACAGTAAAAGTTCACAGGTCTTCCCTTTTGCTACCTGAACGGCAAAATTTATATTTTTACCTTTGATATCCACTCCAAATGGCTGCGGACTCCCCTTTGTCTTCCTCATCTTTAACCCCTTTCTTGAGCAATCAATAAATTACTGCCATCCATCTGTTCCATACATTTCAACATTATCACGATTTATAAAGAAAGTTTCCTCATAATTTTCTTTCTCATAATCTTTGTCTGCCAGTAATGCTGTCGCCACCTTTACTGCTGTCTTTCCCATATTGATCGGGGACTGCGCTCCTATCCCGGTCATTCCTCCTGTACCATTCACCAGTGCTGTCTTTGTCACCGGAGAACCATCCACACTATACACGCAGATATTCGTTCTCTGCACTTCTGTGATCGCTGCCATCACCTGTTCTGCCATCGGATCACTTCCGCACATAACAGCAGCGATCTCACTGTTTTCGTTCAGGACTTGTGTCATCTCATCTTTTACATTGCTGCTGTCTCCCAACGCCTCAATTCTTTTTATCACTTCGAAGCCACTGTTTGCTACAGCTTCTTCGAATCCGGTAATTCTCTCATTCACTGAGTTCACCCCAGGACTTTCTACAATCACAATTTTACCGCCATCTGGTTTCTGAACCAGAAGATCCTGCCCGCACACATATCCCGCATTCTCATTATCTGACCCTACAAATGCAGATACAAGGCTTGTCTCTTTTACTTCTGTATCAAGATTGATCACCGGAATATCTGCCTCTTTTAAGGCTTCAAGTGCGGGAGTGATTTTCTCCCAGTCTACCGGACAAAGAAATACTGCCTGTACCCCTTCGTTGATCAGCTCCCGAATCTGTTCATTCTGCAAATCAGCATCTGATGCCGGATCACGAACCATCAGGCGGTCACCTTGAGCCTCCAATGCTGTCTGGACAGAATTTTTTAATGTGTCATAAAAAGGATTCGACATATCGATCCCACTAAATCCAAACAGTCTGCCACCTTCCTCTGTATTATCATTTTTCTTATCATCCTCTTCTACTACTGCATTGTCTTCCGGTGTTCCAACATTTTTCTTTCCACATCCAAGCAATGCTGCCGCTATACACAAAACTGCCACCATGCACAGTATCCATTTTTTCTTCATATTGTCTATTATCCTTTCACTTCTATCAGTAACACTTTTATTCTACCTTGTTTAACCCGAAAGTCAATCTTATCTTGCTTTTTTCTCCCCTTTTTGTTACCATCAAGATAGCTGATCATTCTCGTTTTGAGCACCTGGCTGGTCAATACGGAATGAAATACAACACAGATTCAAAGGAGAAGATTATGAACGAAAACGAATCCCTCACAGTCACTTTGACACTGGAGAATAATGAGGAACTTGAATGCGCTGTTCTCAATATTTTTGAAGCAGAGGAAAAGGAGTATATTGCACTTCTTCCACTGGATGAAAACGGTGATAACACAGACGGTCAGATCTATCTGTATCGTTTCATTGATAACGGAGAAGAGGAAGAACCTGGACTTGAGAACATCGAAGAAGATGAAGAATTCGACCGTGTTTCCGCTATATTCAACGAATGGCTGGATACACAGGATTTCGGCGATATCGATCTTGATGCATTAGATGACCTGGAGGACTAAGTCTTGAGGATGTCAGCAAAGTGACTGACATCCGGTCAGCTTTTCAATAGTTCGTCTACAAAACGGGAGGGAGTAACTTCTTTCCCGTTTTTTATTTTCACATAACAGATCTTCAAAAAATCTTTTGCCCTTGTCATTGCCACATAGAATAATCTTCTCTCTTCTTCGATCTCCTTGTCTGTCTTTGCCTTCTGATACGGAATCCTTCCTTCATTCGCCGCAATCAGGAATACCTGCTTGAATTCCAGCCCTTTGGAAGCATGTATCGTCATCAGCCGGACACCCGGACGTGGTCTGTTTCTTTCCTTTTCCTTCGCTTTCAAAGTCTCCGTATATTCTTCTACATGTGCAAACCATTCTTCAACACTTGAAAATGCTTTCGCCGCCTCTTCGATCTCTGCCAGTACTTCATTCAGATCAGATCTGTTTATCTGATGTGTAAATGCATACTCTTTCAGAAAATCGTCATAACCAATCCTTTTTCTGATATACTGGATTGCTGCATACGGAGCCATCTTCATAAGCATCTTAACATCCCACTCAAACTGATCAATCCGGTCGATCATCCAGTCTTTATCACAATAGAACTTCCGCATGTCTTCAAAAGAAACCTGACTTCCTGACACGCTGTCTCTTCCAAGATATCGCTTTGGCCGGTTCATCACCTGTAAGAAATCCTGTCTGCGCCGCTTTCCTGTTGCCAGCCTGAAATACGCCATAATATCCTTTGCGATAAAGTGTTCATAGATATTCGGAAGATGTTCTTTCATCTGAAACGGGATCTTCCGTTCCACCATTGCTTCTACCACTGCTCTCGCATCTGTATGAACCCGGAACAGAATCGCAATCTCCTCTTCTTTTATGCCATTCTCCTTACATTTCTGTATCTCTTCAAGAACATATTCTGCCTCTTCCACCGGATCTTTCACTTCCTGAATATGAAGGCAGGAACCGCCTTCACGGTTTGCTTCCAGTTTTTTACTATATCTCTCCACATTATTTTCAATGAGTTTCAAAGAATTCTGTACGATATTTGCTGTCGAACGGTAATTCATTCCAAGCAGAATTTGTTTTGCATCAGGGAAATCCTTTCCAAATCCAAGCATCAATTCCGAATCAGCTCCACGAAATCCGTAGATTGCCTGGTCATCATCCCCCACTACGAACAAATTATTCTCCGGCTGGGCCAGCATACGGATCACATCATACTGAATTCAATTAATATCCTGAAATTCATCAATCAAAACGTATCTGAATTTCTTCTGCCACTGTGCAAGTACATCTGGTCTTGAACGGAACAATTCATAACAAAGTACCAGCATATCATCAAAATCAATCTTTTTCAGTTCTTTTCTATGCCGTTCATAATTACGGTAAATATTGCGAAAAGCATCTGCACTACACTTTTCTGATACAAATTCTTCCAGCGGAATCCGATTATTCTTCACTTTTCCAATTTCTGCCACAATATCCTGAATAAAATCTTCTTCATCAAAGATCTCCATTCTTTCTTTGTTAATCACGCCACGTAAAATCTGATATTTTTCTGTCTCTGAAAGAATATTTTCCTGATTCATCCGATAAGCCCATTTCAGGATTCCATAATAGATTCCATGAAATGTCCCCACTGTAACCGGAAGATCTCTTTTGCCCATAACCAAACAGAGGCGGGATTTCATCTCCGCCGCTGCAAATCTTGTAAAAGTAACGACCAGAATTTCTTCTGGTCTTACTTTCTGTTTCTCTATAAGGTATTTTACTCTGTTTACAATCGTAAGCGTCTTCCCCGATCCCGGGCCTGCCAGTACAAGACATGGGCCGTCTGTGTGCTGGATTGCCTGCGCCTGTGCTTCATTAAATCCCATTGTACCTCTTTTCGCTGTCCTTACTGAAGTTTCTCGATTCCAAGACGGATTCTTCTAAGAGACTCATCTTTTCCGAGTACTTCCATCAGTTCTGTTGCTCCGCCCGGAGTATTCTGCTTTCCGGAAACTGCTGTACGAAGCGGCCACATTACATAACCTACTTTGTATCCTTTTTCTGTTGCAAATGTTTTCAATGTCTCAAACAATGCATCATTGCTAAAGTCCTCCTGCGCCTCAAGAACCGGGAGAACCTCGTTCAGAAGTGCGAGTGACTTCTCAGGATCTGTTTTCATCTTCTTGTGTGTATACAGTGCAATATCATAATCTGGAAGTTCTTCAAAGAAATCCACCTGCTCTTTGATCTCCGGAAGAATCTCAATTCTTGTCTTCACAAGTGTTGCAATCTTCTTCAGATCATAGTCCTTTGTTACTGCCTTTTTCAGATAAGGCTCCGCAAGTGCATAGAACTTATCAAAATCCATTGCCTTGAGATATTCTCCGTTCATCCATTTCAATTTCACTGTATCAAATACAGCCGGAGATTTACTCATATGATGATAATCAAATGCCTCAACAAGCTCTTCCAGAGAGAAGATCTCTCTGTTGTCTGTCGGGCACCATCCAAGCAGTGCAACATAATTCACAACTGCCTCTGAAACATATCCCTGCTCGATCAGATCTTCATAAGAAGAATGTCCACATCTCTTGCTCAATTTCTTATGATTCTCATCTGTGATCAGTGGACAGTGTACATAAACCGGTACTTCCCAGCCAAACGCCTCATAAAGGCGGTTATACTTCGGTGCTGAAGATAAGTACTCATTTCCACGAACAACATGTGAAATCTCCATCAGATGATCGTCAATTACATTTGCAAAATTATATGTCGGGAATCCATCAGATTTGATCAGGATCATATCGTCAAGCTCTGCATTCGGAACTGTGATATCTCCGTAGATCTCATCATGGAATGTTGTCTCACCTTCATTCGGTACATTCAGACGGATAACCCATGGCTTACCTGCTGCCAGATTCGCTTCTACTTCTTCCTTGCTCAGACTTAAGCAGTGCTTATCATAAACAGAAATCTCTACTCCACCTTCAGAAACCTGTGTCTTTAAAGACTCCAGACGCTCTTTGTCACAGAAACAGTAATAAGCGTCTCCCTGCTCTACAAGCTGCTTTGCATATTTAAGATAAAGGCCTGATGCATTACGCTCACTCTGTACATACGGTCCATATCCGGCATCTTTATCCGGTCCTTCATCATGGATAAGACCTGTTTTCTCCATTGTTCTGTAAATGATATCAAGTGCACCTTCCACAAAACGTTCCTGGTCTGTATCCTCTACACGAAGAAGGAAATCTCCCCCTTCATGCTTTGCGATCAGATACGCATAAAGTGCTGTTCTTAAGTTACCCACATGCATTCTTCCTGTCGGGCTTGGTGCAAATCTTGTTCTTACTTTCTTACTCATTCTATCTTCTCCAATTCCTGTTTGTTATTGTTCATATCTCGTCATATTATAGCGCAACTCCCTAGATTCTTCAACAAACAAAATCAATGTTTTTCTTTTACTCCAAAAGTTTCACCGTTTCAGGAATACTTCCCGTCTGTTCAAGTGTGCAGGATCTTGCATCAATACATTCCAGATTTGTTCCATCAAATGCACTTTCCGCAAAACTTTTCACACTTTCCGGCACCTGAAAGGTTCCTGTCCACGCTGCCGGAAATGCAAGAAGAACCGTGCCATCTGCCGTGTAGAGTACACCATCTACCGTAACATAGGCTGGATTTGCTGCATCTGCTTCTATCCATCCCAGGTTACTCAGCCCCGCAAATGCTCCTGACTGAATATTTGTTATATTAACAGGAATTTCAATCTCTTCTACAGCAGAACCAAGATCCGACAGCGCTCCTCCCGCAATTTGGGAACATCCTTCTTCAGGAAAGAGCAGTACTCCATCCTGTATCACTTCTTTGCTTCCTGAAAGTCCATAGATCACACCTTCCGCATTAATAAGATATCCTGTATTTATATTCCCCACCTCTATTGGCTCTTCTTCCTCCTCAGTTTCATTTTTTACATTTTCCATTGAATCAGGATTTGTAATTATCGGTTCACTTGCACCATTTATAGTTGTATCTCTTTTTACACCTGGTTTTTCTGCCACAATCTCTTCTACCACGGGTTCTTCCACCGCAATTTCTTCTACTATAGGTTCTTCCACTAAAATTTCCGCCGGAACAGCCGCTGCCTGGTTAACATCTGTCTGGATAGCTTCTATTGTTACTTTTTCCGGCAGATCATTTCCTGATACATTTATATCCTCTGTTGTCGCACAGACTGCTATTTCAGAAATCAGATTCTTTTCCAAGTATAATGAAACAATTTCCTGTGCAGACATCAGAATCAGCGCACCACTTAATAAAGTCACTCCCACTCTGGCATATGGTTTTCTCACCGTTTCCTGATGCCATTCATTCCAATTCAATGCTATATCCATGTTCTCTTATTCCTTTCTCTTTCCCCCACATTTTAATACACGAAATAATTTTAGTTTATCAAAAGAAAAAGGATGCTGCAACCAAATGCAACATCCCTTTGATTTTTCCGTTTTGTCCTGATAGATTCCAAGGATTCTATACGTTAATTTCAGCCTTCACACCAAGGATTTCTTTATTCTTTTCAAGCAGTGGACGGATCACATTCTTAAGATATGCATCTACCTGCTCACTTGCACGTCCAACATATTTCTCCGGTTTCATTGTCTTCTGAAGATCCTCTAAAGTCAGGTTGAATGCAGGATCAGCTGCGATCAGTTCAAGAAGGTTATTGTCGAGTCCCTTCTCTTTTACATTTCTTCCTGCTTCCATAGAAAGCTCACGGATTCTTTCGTGCAGTTCCTGACGGTCTCCGCCGGCTTTAACAGCATCCATCATAATATTCTCTGTTGCCATGAATGGAAGTTCGGACATCAGACGCTTCTCGATTACTTTCGGGTATACAACCAGTCCGTCTACAACGTTCAGACAAAGATCAAGAATTCCGTCGATTGCAAGGAATCCTTCCGGAACACTCAGACGCTTGTTAGCGGAATCATCAAGTGTTCTCTCAAACCACTGTGTTGCAGATGTAATTGCCGGATTAAGTGCATCGATCATCACATATCTTGAAAGGGAAGCAATTCTCTCACTTCTCATCGGGTTTCTCTTATAAGCCATTGCTGAAGATCCGATCTGTGTCTTCTCAAATGGTTCTTCAATTTCTTTCAAATGCTGAAGCAGACGGATATCATTAGAGAATTTGTGAGCACTTGCAGCGATTCCTGCCAGTACATTCAGTACTCTTGTGTCTACTTTTCTTGAATAAGTCTGTCCGGATACCGGATAACATGCCTTGAATCCCATCTTCTCAGCGATCATCGGATCGATCTTGTCAATTGTCTCCTGATCTCCGTCGAACAGTTCAAGGAAACTTGCCTGTGTTCCTGTTGTTCCTTTAGATCCAAGCAGTTTCAGGCTTCCAAGTACATATTCCAGATCCTCAAGATCCATTTCAAACTCCTGCATCCAGAGAGTCGCTCTCTTTCCAACAGTTGTCGGCTGTGCCGGCTGGAAATGTGTGAAAGCAAGTGTAGGCTGGTTTTTCTGCTCCTCTGCAAACTTCGCAAGCTCTGCAATTACATTCACAAGCTTTGTGCGAACCAGTTTCAGTGCTTCTGCCATAATAATAATATCTGTATTATCTCCTACGTAACAGGATGTAGCTCCAAGATGGATGATTCCTTTTGCTTTTGGGCACTGAACACCATATGCATAAACATGAGACATAACATCATGACGTACAACCTTCTCACGTTCCTTTGCCACCTCAAAGTTAATATCATCCGCATGGCTCTTCATCTCTTCGATCTGCTCGTCTGTGATGTTGAGTCCAAGCTCCTTCTCAGTCTCTGCCAGTGCGATCCAAAGTCTTCTCCATGTTCTGAACTTTTTGTCCGGTGAGAAGATATACTGCATCTCGCGGCTTGCATAACGCTCTGAAAGCGGGCTTACATAACGATCATTACTCATAATTCTTTTCTCCTTGTTTCATATCTTTATCGTAACTGTTTATCTATTATAACACATAAACTG
>ERZ1034781.1340-NODE-1340-length-10535-cov-11.350095_pt1 | contig 10535 bp, 6 predicted proteins | sample MGYA00520700_ERZ1034781 | MGnify/ENA primary metagenome ERZ1034781 (study PRJEB33766, sample SAMN09781709) | gut metagenome | biome: gut microbiome | host: Homo sapiens | place: Madagascar | study: EMG produced TPA metagenomics assembly of the PRJNA485056 data...
AAAGGCAAAAAATAAAAAGGGGTGCGTCACAGACTTATGACACACCCTCCTTTTTGTTTATTCTTCTTATTTTATTTCTTTATTTCAATCCATCAGCATCGCCAGTAGTCTTCAAGCCATTGCTCTTTTCTCTTGGTGTGATATTGACATTCTTCACGATTGTGTTTTCAATGACATCCTTATTGAAAGCCATTTTCTTATCAGTAGATTGGATATTTTCAAAGGTGAAATCCACCAGACGATACTTGTCGCTGGTGCCCACATCAAAGAAGTTGTCGCAATCCATCTGGATGTTCTTGATGGTGATGTTGTTGCACTGACTGAGTGGCATATCCTTGCGGTCGCCTGGTTTGAAGAACTGAGTCCAAGGGCGGACAACCAAGAAACTGCCTGTGGTGCCTGTGATATTATCTACCGTCACATACTCATAGTGCTGAGGAGTGTCAGGGCGCATCTTCAACCAGAGTACGCGCTGCGCATTGCCCACCTTGATGTTTCGCAACACGATGTTGCGATCTTTCACACTCTCGCTGCCCAAAGTCAGACAACCATGCACTCTACCATAGTTGCAGTTCTGGATGAGCACATTATAGACCGGTCCGTTTTCAGGTGCCTTGTCTGCCCAGGTTCCCTTACCGCCCTTGATGGCAATGGCATCATCATTTACGCTCATGAAGCAGCCTTCCACTAATACGTCGTGGCATACGTCGATATCGATAGCATCACTACTTGGTGCACGCATACCACTGGTAGGGGCGAAGATGGTGCATTCCAAGAAGCGGACATGGTCGCAACGATAGATGTGGTTGGTCCAGAAAGGACTGTTCTGGATGTGGACATCCTGTATGGTCACATGGCTCGAATTGCTGATATATACGAGTCGTGGACGCTGTGCATCCTTGTTGGTACACAGGCGGTTCCAGGTACGACGTATCCAGAATTCCTCCCAGTAGTGATAGCCGTTACCATCGATGGTTCCGTTGCCTGCAATGGTAAAACCATCACACTTATCAGCATTGATGAAGGCAGAGAAATACTTGCAGGTTTCCCCCTCGATACGGGTTTCCAAGACAGGAAAGTTGGCAATGCGGTCACTACCTTTCAGTTTACCACCCTCTTCGAGATAGAGATGGGTTTTCGGACGGAAGAATAGGGCACCGCTCTGATAGGTACCGGCAGGAACGACGATGACACCACCGCCATCCTTGGCAGCCTGGTCGATGATAGCCTGTATAGCCTGAGTCTGAATCAGGGTACTGTCGTTTTTGACACCATAATCGGTTATCACGTATTTCTTGCCAAGGGTATCTACATTCACCTTCTGTGCATTGGAGAACCAGGCATCCATCTTCGTACCGTCTGGCCAGAGTTCAGTCTGTGCCTTTTTCGCTTTCTTCAGTTTCTTGGCCGCATTGGTGCTTAATGGCGCAAAAGCCACCAAGCACGCCATCAGCCAGATATATTTTCTCATAACTTTTTTACTTTTTTACCTTTTTACTTTTTTACCTTTAAAAGCTTGTAATACTCTGCCGCACCGAGCAGGAGGCAACCTGTGCCGTAATCTTCAAAGTCTGGAACAGAAGTGAAGGTGACAGGCTGACCGGCAGCAGGATCCTTACCTGTGCCCTGGTTGTATCCGATGAAACCATCCTCGTGAACCGATGCTGCCAATGCCTTCCATGCTTTATCCATTGCTTTCTGATAGGTAGCTCTTGGCAGGATGCCCTGCTGCACACCCCATGCCATGCCATAAAGGAAGAGACCAGTACCAGTCATTTCAGGACCGCCATAGTTGGCAGGACAAACGAGGCTAACGTTCCAATATCCATCCTCACGCTGGCACTTCAATATCGCCTTACTCATAGAGATAAAGTCTTTCTTCAGGTACAGGTAGTTCTTGTCAGTCTTTGGCAAGGTCTGCATCACGCGTACCAATGCAGCATATACCCAACCGTTTCCGCGGCTCCAGTAGCAGTTGCTACCATCTTTCTCCTTGTAAGGTGGCACATAGTCTTTGTCTCTCCACCAGAGTCCTTCTTTCTTATTGAAAAGACCGCCAGCCAAGGTATCACGGCTCCACTTGTAGGAGTTCATTGCATAGTCGAGGTATTTCTTCTCACCGGTCAACTTAGCATATTTGGCATAGACAGGCATTGCCATCTGTATCGCATCAATCCATGTCCAGTATGAAACGCGGTTGGTGCTCATCTGATGGTCGAGGTTCTCCTTTACCTTACTCAGATCCTTTTTGCCGCCAGTCTGGATATAGCGGTCGATATAGGTTTGCTGGCAGCACTGGTTGTCGGCATCGGTATCATTCACGCTGCCACGGGCTGTCCACTTGTGATAGTCTGCCCAGCGGTCGGTATAGTCGAGGTATCGCTGCTGAGGGTCTATCTCGTAGAGTGCCATCAATCCTTCGTAATATACGGCACGGGTCCAAAGGTTGCTCGTGCGTATCTTCTTGACATAGGTGTCGAGGGTTGGGTCACTGTACTTCGTCATGAAGTAGTTGTTGGTGCGCTGTGATACTTCCAGGATTTCCTTCATCAAGGATTCCTTGTCAGATGCAGCTTTCACTGCTGCTGCTTTCACTGCTGCATTCTGGGCAGACACAGAGGTCATGCCCATCAGAATGCAGAGGCTTGTCAGGATTAGTTTCTTCATTTGTACTAATTGATTAATGATTATAATTTTTCAATTCCACGAGTTTTACCGAACTGTTGAGTCCGCTTGGCACAGGAGTCCATTTTTCGTAAGTGGTCTTTTTGTAGTTGATATCCACCACGTTGATTTCCTTCATCTTGCGCCATTTCACACCCTGTCGGTCGAGTTCTGCTATGCGGTTGGCAGGCAGGTTGGTTACCTCGATACGGATGGTATTCTTGCCCTTGTTCAGTGCGTCTTTGCAGTTGAGGATATATGGTACCGCCCATGCGCAGCCCACATATTTATTATTGATATAGACGCGTGCACTTTCACGGACATCACCTAAGTCGATAGCCCACTGTTTCTGCGCATCATCCTTCGACAGTTTGAAGGTGGTTTCATAAACACCTGTTCCCATCATCACCTTAGCCTTTTCGCTGAGATTTTCCCAACTCTTCAAGCCCTTGAGGTTGAAGGTTTCTTCCACCTTAGGAGCCTCCTCGGTGAATGACAGATTCCAGGCATTGGCGGTCAGGTCGATGGTCTTGCTATCCGCAGCAGCGATGGCTTCCTTGCCGCTTACCTTCACCTTGGAACCGAGCTTCCACTCATTTACTGATTTATTCGATGTGATGAGGATACGGCTCTCGCCACTCTTCAGGTTCAGCTGGATGTCTTTATCGCTGAACGAAGCCTCATGATATTCTCCTGTCATAGGGTTGTACCAGATACCGTTCTTCTCGTTTACAGCCAGTGCTACGGTAGAAGTGATATCCTTGCCGGTGAGGTTGGCGATGAAGTAATGATGCCCAATACTGTTTGTACGGCGAATCATCTTCAGTCCGAGCTGTTTTCTCATCAGTTCCGGTTTTGCAGCCTCTTCCATTGCTTCGACATTATCTCCCTTGATAATCTTGGCTCCTTGCGCCTTCAAGTCGGAGATATGCTGGATTACATCGCTTGGCATGATATTGTTGCCTGGGATGATGATGCCCTTGTAGCGGGTACCAGCAGCAGTTTCGATCATACCATCTTTAAAGGTACAGGTGCGCAGGTATTTGTCGCTGATGTAGTCACAGTCGAAACCAGCCTTGTCGATGTCGAGAATCACCTTGATAAATTCCGGTGCTTTCTTCGCCATGGAGTGGATGTCGAACTGCATCAACCAGTTCTTGGTATCCTTGCGCCACATATCTCTTACTGGCAGATAGACCAGAAAGTCGTTATCTGGTTGTCCCCACTGCAGATAGGTCTGGCAGTTGGTGATGTACTTCATCAGTTCCGGTGCGTCGCGCCAGATACTGTTGGTAGGACTCATATCCACAGAAGCATAGAATTTCCATCCTGGCCATGGATCGTTCTTAGGCGAGTAGGCTGTACCATGGAAGAACATGTGGTTGACACCGGCGCAGAACATGAGATCCATATCCGGTTTCATCTGGCTCAGGGAAGTGCGGAAGTGCTCGGTAAGCCAGGTAAACGTCTCGCTGGAGGTATATTTCTTGCCTGTGATGTGCGCGGCTGATGGTGCATACTTGAGCATGCTGAGGTCGCTGAAATTAGGACGGGTCTTGCCCGGATCCTTGCGTAAGCCCTTGATGCCGAAATCTGTAAGACCGAAACCTTCAATCTCCGGGATGTCAACGGCAGCATAACAGTCGATGAGGTTGGCTGGTGAACCATGAGCTTGATTGCGGGTGATAGCACCACGCTTGTTTGCCCACTTGGTCCACTGTTCGGTGAAGTTATGGAGCAGCATATCACCCAATGTTTCACGGTAATCGCTTACCACCACAGCATCACCATCAAGGAATTCAGGGAACTTGTCCTGCAGTTTATATCCGTGCATTTTCTCAAATTCTGTCAGCAGGTTAGGAGTCCAGTTGGCTCCATATACCTCATAACTATCATTGAAGAAGGTATGTGGATAAGGAGTCTGGTTGGCAACGAAGGCACTATCGATATGTGCCAGATAATTAGCCACGGAAGTGGAGTCAAAGTGGTCGATGACGTATCCTTCTCCGCCCGGTGCAGCACGTTTCACCTTCTGTCGGGTGCGGCTTTCGTAGAGAGCGATGACACGCTTTTTCCGGTTCTGTCCCTCAACAGGATATGCCTTGATGACTTTCAATTTAGCAAAGTCACGCTCTTTCTGAGGAACATTGAATTCTATCTCCATCAATTTCTGTTTCACATCAACGATGGTATCCACGAATACAGCCTTGCAGGCAGCTTCATTGATAGGAACCCACGGACCACCGAAAGGCCAGCCGGTACCAGTAGCCATGTCGGTTTCAATACCTACCTTCTTATTTTCTTCTTCTACGAATTTGAGCATCTCCATCCATTTCGGAGAGAGATACGGAATGTCATTCTTGTCATTTCCTTGCACACCATAGAGTGGCGTGATTTCTACGGCTCCAATGCCAGCCTTGGCATATTCGTCGAGGTTCCACTTTAGGTTCTCTTTATCTACAGCAGATCCCATCCACCACCATCTTACACCAGGTTTGGCTTCCTGAGTAGGGGTCGGGAGCGACAGTGCACAAGAATGCGACTGAGCCTGACTGCCGAGAGATGACAGCAGAGCCAATGCAAAGGAAAATCCGACAAATTGCGTTTTTAGTATCTTGTCCATATTGTTGTTGGTTTTTAAGTTTTCCTTATTGATTATTACTTCTTTGTTTATTTCTTCGGATGCAAAGATAGTGAAAAATACTCAATAACATCTGCCTTATGGTCCTTAAAAATGTAAAATAGTGCAAATATGTTAGGTGTTTTGCCAAAAAGTCAAGGAATCGGCAAAATGAAAGTACGATAACCTTAAGAAGAGAATAATAAAACAAGTTATATTGGTTATTTGTCCTTAATTTTGCGGTATGTTTGCAAGAGGGCGATTTTCTTGTGATAAAAACAGTGTTTAAAGGCTTTAGGAAGTATGACCATCTTGAAGTCATTTTCGTATGTTTTCCTCATAATATTTTGGATAATTCAAATAAAAGTTGTAGCTTTGCATCAGAAATCAAAAAAGTATGATATGGAGCAGAATGTGAAAGAATTGCCATACGGTGTACAGGACTTCGTCACCATTGTAGAGCAAAATATATATTATGTCGATAAGACAATGTATATACCAGAATTGGAGAAGCAGGCTCGCAACCTCTTCTTCATTCGCCCTCGCCGTTTTGGTAAGAGCGTATTCCTGAGTATGCTTCATGCTTATTATGATTGCTTGTCCAAAGATAAGTTCCAGGAATGGTTTGGTGATTTGTGGATAGGTAAGCATCCTACCTCCTTGCAAGCTAGGTATCAGATTCTACACCTTGACTTCTCCCAGGTGGGAGGTGACATAGATGAATTGGAAAGAAAGTTCAATTTCTATATGGGAGTGGAATTGGATGCCTTTGTAAGAGATTATCATGGGTTCTATTCAGAAAAGTTGCGTCAGGACGTTTACGCTACAGAAGATGCTACGGGTAAGTTGGCTCTTATTCAGAGTGAGGCAAGGGCAAAGAGATATCCTCTTTATCTCATCATCGATGAATATGACAATTTCACCAATACCGTGCTCAATGAGCAAGGCGAGAAGGTGTATTGGGCAATGACCCATGCCGAGGGATTCTATCGTGACATTTTCAAGAAGTTTAAGGGAACTTTCGAACGTATCTTTATCACGGGAGTGAGTCCTGTGACGCTCGATGATGTGACGAGTGGCTTCAATATCGGTTGGCATATCTCTACCAAGCCTGAGTTCAATCAGATGTTGGGCTTCTCAACCGAAGATGTGCATGAACTATTCAACTATTACAAGAATAAAGGTGAGATACCTGCAGATAGAGATATAGATGCCATCGTCAATGAGATGAAGCCTTGGTATGATAATTACTGTTTCTCCAAGGATGCTTTGCGTACGCAGAGTAAAGTATTTAATTGCGACATGGTATTCTATTATCTTCGCAATTATCTCAGTCGTGGTGAAGGACCCGAGGAGATGCTTGATCCAAATACCAAGACCGACTACAACAAGATGAAGAAACTCTTGCAGCTTGACAAGCTCGATGGCGACCGTAAGGGCGTGATACGTACAATAGCCGAAACAGGAGAAATAGTCGCTTCGCTGCTTGATACCTTCCCTGCGCATGAGATAACAGACCCAGAAGTGTTCCCTAGTTTATTGTTCTATTATGGAATGCTGACGATCAAAGGTACAAGAGGTGCCAAAGTCATACTTGGTATTCCGAACAACAATGTACGCAAGCAATATTATGAGTACTTGTTGGAGTTGATAGATGCCAAGGCATACATTAGCAACAACAAACTGACAGACTATTATTATGATATGGCTTATGACGGCAAGTGGCATGATGCTTTGCAATATATGGCGGATGCCTATGCGCAAGTGTCATCTGTTCGTGATAGCATAGCGGGAGAGCGAAACTTGCAGGGCTTTTTCATGGCATATCTCAATCTGAATGCCTATTATTATACGGCGCCTGAATTGGAGTTGAATCATGGCTATTGCGATTTCTTCCTCTTGCCAGACCTTACGCACTATGCAACCAAGCATAGTTATATTCTGGAGCTCAAACTTGTTCCGAAGAGAGAAAAGGGTATGAGCGAAGAGACATATCAGGCTAACATCAAAAAGCAATGGCAGCAAGCAGAGGTACAAATCAAGCAATATGCCGTTGCTCCAAGGGTTGAGGCTTTGCGTCAAGGCACTACGCTGCATAAGATTATCATGCAGTTTGATGGTTGGAATTTGTTGCACATGGATGAGGTGCATTGATAATTGTAATCCCTGTATTTTATGGTTGAGCCGTAATTAGTCCAAATATGTAAGATGATAGGTCAAAAAATAGGGGAAAGCAGCTCTCCTGAGTGCTTCCCCCGCTTTAGAACGTATATGAATTTAGTATTTTTCCCAAGCTTCCCAAACATTAGTACTGTGTAGTTTGGCTGGTGACTGGCTATCGCCATTACCGCCACCTTCTATTGTTCCACCACCATCCAGACCAGAGTCTGGTGCTTCTGGTGTTACTTCACCATTTGAAAGAGTCAAGAGTAAACTTTCGGACTTGATAGCTATACTCAATGTCTCGGGTGTTATATATATCTTTTTCATCTTCTTACTACATTAAAAATTCATAGTTACTTTAAGCAAAATTCATTATTTTACGATGAACTTCTTGCCGTTCTTTACGTAAATTCCCTGAGGGAGGATAGCTGGGTTGGTACCCACGAACTGTCCGTTGATATTGTAGATGCCCTTGTTGGCAGAACTGTTGGCAGCTTCTTTGTCTGTATAGTCCTTGATGGCTTCAATGCCAGTAGTATTGTTGTCCTGATCGTTGACAGTACTGTCGAATGCAATACTCAATTTTGCACCAGAATTGTTATCAGCTGGCTTCAGGAATGCTTTCAGACCACTGATGTTCTTGGCAGTTGTGATATAGTACAATTTGCCATCGTTGCTACCCAAGAAGTGGCTGTTGGTAGGCATTGTAGTAGGAGCGTATGTTCCTACGAAATCAAATTTCTTGTTAGAATCAACTATGGTCAAAGCCTTTTCTGCATCGATGGTTACACCACTAATAGTATATGTATCGCTTACCTGAGAAGGCTTGATGAGACATGGCTTGCCGGCTGTAATCAACTGGTAGTAGTGCATGCCAAAAGACGCCACAGCTTTCTTTCCGCTTTCATCAACTTTCTTGAATTCTGCAATGCGAGCATTCTCTCCGAACGCATTTCTTACCTGCTGCTCAGTCATACTGAATGGCAGACAGATGGCATTCCATACGTTTGCCTTGAGTGGCTTGGTAAGGGTTACTGTGGCATTGTTCTTTGCCTCATAAGTATAGCCGTTATTCTGGGAGATGCTAACATTGGTTGCTTCTGTGCTTGAAGCACCAAATGTGAATCCGTAGAATCCGAGCGTCTCATTGTTCTGGAATAAAACGTAGGTTTTGCCTGCCTGTACTTCGAAACCATAGCGGCATGCTGCCAACTTGTCGATGATGTATGAAGCATCAGTGCCTTCGGTGAACTTTGCATCGTTGCCTGCCTTGTAATCTATTGACTTTTGTGACTTACCGGTCTCATCCACGAGGTAGAGAGGACTGTTGGCTGCCTGTCTAACATATACATTGAGTGTACCATCCTTGGCAGGTTCAAACTTATAGTAAGTACCGCGGCATGGGATATTTGCTACACTTGGGGTTGCAGAGGATGTCTGTGTAGGATCGAAAGCCTTGCCATATTGATCGGTAGGAACCTGTCCACAACCGGATGTAAACTTAGTATAACCGTCAAGTGTAACCAATTTATCTGTAGTTTCACTTTCAGCTTTTACTTCCTCCCAATTATCTGTTTTCTCATTGCCATTGATAGTATATTTGGTATTGTCTGTACCATTATCATTGAATCCCCAAGTTTTGTTGGCTTCATCCCAGGTTGCAGCTCTTACAGCATTAGGATGATTGGTCCAGCCACCATACATGAATGTGATGTCCTTTACACCAGAAGGAGCATTTCCATCAGCATTTTTCATATTCGCAGGACTTTTCCCGTATTCAATCTGTCTGTGAACAACAGGCTTCCAAGGAGTGAAGAGTTGTGATTCATCTACATCGAAAGTAAAACCGCCGAGGGCGAATTTCTCTGCTTTATACATCCAGATATAATATTCTTCGCCAGCCTCTGCATCAATTTCTATTAGAATAGAGTGGTCTCCAGCTGAGGCATTTATTTTAAAATATCTGTTGTCACCTGATTGTGGTTCTGTAATTGTTGTTCCTGTTGAAGTAACCTTCGTTTTTTCAGAGCTAATGCCTATTTTTGTAGTATAGTTATTACCTTTATTAGTTAAAGTGACATTATTTTTCGTGGGTTTCTCTATATAAAGATATTTATTTGTTTGATTTGCATAGTTCACATTAAAGGCAAGTTTGATTTTACCTTTGGTGTGGAACAGAAAGTGGAAATAGTTACCTGTGTTTGGAAGAGCGATGCAACTTTTGGTTTTATCAAAACCGGCATCTATTTGTTGATTATTATTAGAACTGCCATCTTGTTGGATGCCTGGATTTCCTTGAGAATTGAGGTAGTATTTGCCACCTATTGGTTTAGGATCTTCCCATACCTCATTAGCACCAATGAACAAAGAGATATTTGCACTGGCATAGTATTGGTACTCAGTACTCTGTTTTGGAATACTTGTATTGCTGGTAATCTCAAAAGTCTCAGTACCAGCAGTATAGCTACTTATGCTACCCTGTGCATAAGTCTTGCTTTCCCAAATAGTCAGGAAAATCAAGCATGCTAAAATGCGTGAAGTGGTAAGTAATCTTTTCATATTTTCTTAGAAATTTAAATTTTATGTATAGTGTTATAGTTTGTGTCGATTTGGAGCAGTATCATTTACTGTTTATATCGCAGTATGAATTACTGTTGAATCATCTTTTAACCGGCTGCAAAACTATAAATAATTGATGAAAAGTGTATATTTTCTGTCGATTTTCTTTCGAAAAGTTACGAAAACGTTTGCAGAATATTACAAATCGGTTACAAATATTAACTGTCATGTCGGTAAAAGCTTCGTATCACAATTATAGTTGATTCGCATGGCATTGGAGAATTCCAGCAAATTAAGAAAAATATGAATAAAAAGAAAGCCTATGGTAAATAATGTAAAATACTTTCTTGGTGTCGTGTGGGTGACAAAGGTGACGCAGGATACAGAAAACTCGTGTCACAGGTGTCACCCCACAAACTGGCTCCAATAAAGGGCTCAGCAGAAAACGGTGACAGGTGACACTTTTATATACTCTTTTTTTATGACTTACCGCGCGAAAATAGATAAAAGATTGATAATCAGAGGGAGA
>ERZ1034781.1341-NODE-1341-length-10532-cov-11.774840_pt1 | contig 10532 bp, 3 predicted proteins | sample MGYA00520700_ERZ1034781 | MGnify/ENA primary metagenome ERZ1034781 (study PRJEB33766, sample SAMN09781709) | gut metagenome | biome: gut microbiome | host: Homo sapiens | place: Madagascar | study: EMG produced TPA metagenomics assembly of the PRJNA485056 data...
AGAAATTTTTTAGCATGGTATGTGCTTGCTTGTTGGCGCTAAGTGCCCAGGCAACTGACATCAAGAAGTATGATGCTCTATATGAGAATCTGCCATTCCAGATGGAAAAGGTAACCCGTCCGCAATTCCCAGCCAATGAGGTAAACCTCAAGGACTTTGGTGCTATTGGAGATGGCTCTTCTCTCTGTACCACAGCCTTTGCCAAGGCTATCGATGCGCTGACTCAGAAAGGCGGCGGTAAGCTCATCGTTCCACAGGGCGTATGGTTCACAGGTCCTATCGTATTGAAGAGCAACATCAACCTGCATCTCGAAAAAGGTGCTGTCATCCTTTTCTCACCTGATGATGCTCTCTACCCTTTCATAGATACATCATTCGAGGGTCTGGATACACGCCGCTGCCAGTCGCCTATTTCTGGCCATCATCTTACCAACGTGGCAATTACCGGTCAGGGCTGCATCGACGGAAACGGAGAATACTGGCGTCCATTGAAGAAGCAGAAGGTTACAGCTGCACAGTGGAAGCAGATTACTTCACGTGGCGGTGCGTTCAAGAGAGCCGACTACTGGTTCCCATCAGAAGGTGCATTGAAGGCAGACAACAGTGCCAACATGAATGTGCCTAAGACTCCAGCTTCAGAAGAAGAATGGAACGAGATCAAGCGTTTCCTCCGCCCTGTAATGATCAGTCTCGTAAGCTGCAAGAACGTTTGGCTCAATGGTGTCATCTTCCAGAATTCACCTGCATGGAACATCCATCCGCTGATGTGCGAGAACGTTCTTATAGAAGATGTATTGGTCCGCAACCCTTCATATGCTCAGAATGGTGATGGTCTTGACCTGGAGAGCTGCAAGAATGCACTCATCGTCAATTCTACTTTCGATGTAGGCGATGACGGTATCTGTATCAAGAGCGGTAAGGATGCTGACGGAAGAAAGCGCGGCATTCCTTGCGAGAATGTCATCGTAAACGGCTGTACCGTATTCAAGGGTCATGGCGGTTTCGTTGTTGGTAGCGAGATGAGCGGTGGAGTAAAGAATATCAAGGTGAGCGACTGCCAGTTCCTCGGCACCGATGTAGGTCTCCGTTTCAAGAGTACCCGCGGTCGTGGTGGCGTAGTAGAGAATATCTACATCGACAACATGTCAATGTTTGATATTCAGACAGATGTCATCACCTTCGACCTTTACTACGGTGGCAAGTCTGCCGTTGAGGTTCTCAACGATGGCGATGAGGCTAAGAGCCAGAAGGTACAGAAGTTCAAGGTAGATGAGACAACCCCTTGCTTCCGCAATATCGACATCAACCATGTCATCTGCCGCACTGCCCGTCGTGCTGCTTACTTCAATGGCCTTCCAGAGATGCCGGTAAGCAATATCCACATCAAGGATATGGAGGTAAACAATGCAGAGTATGGTATCGTCATCAACCGTACCGATGGTGTGAAGCTTGAGAACATCAAGGTAAGTGCAAAGACCCACACCTTCGATGCCAAGAACTCAAAGAATGTGACTGTCAACGACAAGACATATAAGAAGATTGACGAGAAGGGTATTACCCTCGATTTCTAATCTCGTTCTGACAAGATAAGACAGATAAGAATATCCGCTGTATCTGTCAGAAACAACAAAGAAGAAACAGGCTGTTGGAGCACAAAGTTCCGACAGCCTGTTTTTAGTTTTATCAGCAACTATTTCCTTACAAAGGCTACACTTTTTGCCAAAAAAAGAAAAAAACACGCTTTTTCTTAAAATAATTTAGTTTTTTCTTGGTAGTATTAAATCTTTTTTATACTTTTGTAGTCGATAAATAAATGACGCAACCTAGAAATTTAAACTTAAGAAACTTTCCTCTTGGATTCTTTTATATAGATTCAGCCGAAGTTTTTTTCAGATGTTAGAAGACGCAATAAATAATTTAAGAAAATTCTGGTAATAGGCTCCTATATATTATATAATAATGTGTAGCATGCTTAAAGGCCTAATTTACATAAACAAAAACAAATAGTAAAATTTTAAAAGTTAGTTACATGGTGAACGCAATCAAAAAATTGTGTAAAGTCTGCCTAGTAACGACAATGGTGTTAACACCATCTTCTGTCCTCGCACAGAACGTCGTGAAAGGTACCGTGCTGGACGCAAACAACGAGCCAGTGATCGGAGCATCTGTCATCGAAAAGGGCAACCCTAAAAATGGCACAGTTACTGACCTCGATGGTAATTTTACGCTTAACCTGAAAGCCGGCAAGACTGCCGTTATCTCTTACATCGGTATGGTGGCACAAGAGGTAAAAGTGGGGGGGCAAGCCCAAACCATCGTATTGAAGGATGACAACAGTCAGCTCAACGAAGTTGTCGTTGTCGGTTATACAAGTAAAGCCCGCAAGGACCTCACCGGTTCTGTAGGTTCAATCTCTGGACAAAAGCTTGCTGTTGTTCCAGTGGCTTCTGCTGCTGAGGCATTGGCAGGTAAGATTGCCGGTGTGCAGGTTACCACAGTCGATGGTGCTCCTGGTGCCGACATCAATATCCGTATTCGTGGTGGTTCAGCCATCTCAAGTTCCCAGGACTCTAAACCTTTGTTTATCGTCGATGGATTCCAGGCTGACAACATCAACGACATCCCTCCTACCGATATTCAGAGCATCGATGTATTGAAGGATGCTTCCCTCACCGCTGTTTATGGTGCACGAGGTGGTAATGGTGTAGTTATCGTTACTACTAAATCTGCACAGGCTGGTAAGGTGAAGGTTGACTTCAATGCCTACGGTCAGCTCTCTTGGTTGGCAGGCAAGCAGGAAATGCTGGATACTTACGAGTTCGTCAAGTATCAGTTGGACGGAACCTATGACAAAAACGACAAGAAGCACGCATTCCGCCGTGACTTCGGTAACCCTAACGACCTTGACATCTACAAGACAAAGACTACCCACGACTGGCAAGACGAGCTGATGGGCGATCCTGCCTTGACCCAGATGTACAATGTTACCGTAAATGGTGGTAACGAGAAGTTGCGTTTCAGCACCTCTCTCACCCAGCACAACCAGGATGGTATCATCTCAAATTCTGGCGTTCGCCGTACCAACATGAACACCAAGATCAATGTCAAGTTGGCTAAGAACGTTAACCTCCTGGTAAACCCTCGTTTCACATATCGTCGTGACCTCGGTGCAGGTGCCAACGGCATCGGTACAGGTGGTTTGGTGGGCGTATTGAACTACAAACCAACCAATGGTCTTCGTGAGTTTACCAACTATGATGACGAGTGGCAGGACTTCTCTGTAGAACGTTACTGGAAACTGGCTAGTCCTTTGGACGACATCAATCAGAATTATCTGCTGAAGCATTCTTACAGTTTCACCAACCAGGCTAGTCTCACATGGGAAATCATTCCTAACCTGACCTTCCGTTCAGACATTGCCCAGTTCTGGTCCTTCTCAGACAACAACCGTTTCTACGGCTATCTGACAAATGAGGCTGCCAAGAACGAGAACATGCCTGTGGCTCAGATTACCAATACCCGTGGTTTCAAGTATACCTGGACAAATACCCTGAACTATAGCTTAACCCTGAAGGAGAAGCATAATTTCTCTTTCTTGCTCGGTCAGGAAGTTCAGCATACACAAACCACAACCAACTATCAGGCATCCCGCTATTTCCCACAGAGCACATCTCCAAGATATGCATTCAACAACATGGGTCTGGGTTCTGCATACGCCAGCACATCAAGCGTAACAACTCCTAACCGTATTGCATCTTACTTCGGTCAGATCAACTACAACTATATGCACAAGTACCTGCTCTCAGGTACCATGCGCGCCGATGGTTCTACCCGATTCGCCCCAGGTAACCAGTGGGGTTACTTCCCTTCTATCTCTGGTGCATGGGTTATCTCTGAAGAGTCTTGGTGGAACAAGGACGTTGTTGATCAGTTGAAGATCCGTGCAGCTTTCGGTCTTTCAGGTAACAACAACATCGGTGATGACCGTTGGCGCTATCAGTATAACATCAATGCACAGGGTGGTCCTAGCTGGGGCGAGAACTCAACAACCCAGAATGGTGACAAGTATTATGCATCAGACGGTTTGTTCCCTAATAACAAGATTAAGTGGGAAACTACAGTAACCCGCAACCTGGCTGCTGATATTTCTCTCTTCAAGGGTCGCATTACGCTTACTCCTGAAATTTACTGGAACACCACACGCGACTTGCTCTACAAGTGCCAGATTCCTACCACAACCGGTTACTCACAGCAGTGGCAGAACGTAGGCCGTGTATCCAACAAGGGTTTTGAGCTTTCTATCAATGGCGATATCCTCCGCGGTAAGGACTATGTTCTCTCTGCTAACTTCAACATGGGTATGAACAAGACCAAGGTAGAGAAGATTAACGGTACAGACGCTTACATCCCTGGTAAGTCATGGGATTCAGAGGATAACTTCCGCCTCGTAGAGGGTAAGGAAGTAGGTCTTATCTATGGTTATGTATACGAAGGCCTTTATGGTTTCAACGAATTCCACAGAAATGGCTTCAACTATGCAGCCAATGATGAGGCATACCTGGCAGAAAACCCAGGCGTACAGGAGAAGCCAACCGTAACAGGTCTGTTTAGTACAGCTCCTGGCAGCATCAAGCTGAAGGATATCAACGGTGATGGCAAGATCGACATCAACGACCGTACTGTAGTTGGTAATACCAACCCTAAGGTACAGGGTGGTTTCGGTTTGTCAGGAAAGTGGAAGAATTTCGACTTCACAGCCAACTTCACCTACATGCTCGACTTCGACGTGATCAACGCTACAGCCTACCAGCTTTCATCAGCAAAGGATGCCAGCCAGACCAACCCTCGCAACGTATTGAAGAAGTTTGACTATAACAACCGTTGGGTTTATCATGGAGATATCTACATCGAGAATGCAGATGGAACCAAGAGTATCTACAACCTCAACGAGTGCCTGTTGGGCAACTCACAGCACATCGATTACCTCGATCTTTACGAAGAGCTCAATGCCGGCAAGACCTTGTGGAACCCACAGGATGTAACCAAGAACTACACCCTCTCTAACTTCGTAGAAGATGGTTCATTCCTCCGTCTTAACGACTTGACAATCGGTTACACATTGCCTACAACCCTTACAAAGAAGTGGGGTATCTCTCGCCTCCGTTTGTATGTTACAGGCTCTAACATCTTCTGCATCACCGGCTACTCAGGCTATGACCCAGAAGTTGATATTCAGAATGGCTTGACACCTAACGTTGACTGGAACCGCTACCCACGTAGCCACAGCTACCTTTTCGGTGTGAACCTTTCATTCTAAACTAGGTATATAATATATAATAAGGAAATACAATATGAAAATTAAAAATATATTGATGTGCAGTCTGTTGCTGGCAGGCTTGTCTTCCTGCAACGACTACTTGGATGTAGATGCTCCTTCTAAGGTGACCGACGGACAAGTGTTCAGCAGTACAGAAGAAGCCGACCGCTTGCTGAATGCGGTTTACCAGTCTACCTGTAGCAGTAACACATACGGCAATGCATACCTCACAACCTTCAATTTCAGCAGCGATGTAGAATTCTCTACTTCAAAAGCTGAAATAAAGAGCGTAAATCACAACGACTGGAAACAGTTTGACGGTGAGGCAGACGGTAGCAGTATCAAGAGCACCTGGGATGCAGCTTACCAGACTATCGAACGTGCCAACAACTTTGTAAATGCAGCAGAGAAGTCATCACTCTACGGCAATGCAGACCTCGACCAGATGATTGGTGAGGCAAAGTGTATCCGTGCCATGAACTATCTCGACATGGTGATTCTCTGGGGAGATATTCCTTTCACCTTCACCCGTACTTACGATCAGGAATCTCTGATCATGCCTATGGGAAACCGTGATGAGATTCTTACAGCTCTTATCAACGACCTGAAGCAGGCTGCGCCAAAGATGAAGAAGGCTAAGGAAATCACAGAAGGCGTAGAGCGCTGCTCTAAGGAGTTTGCATGGTCTCTCATTGCCCGTATCTCCATGTTCCGTGCCGGTTATTCTCTCCGCCATGGCGAAGATACAAAGGCTGCAGGTACCATGGAGCGTGCTGCTGACTACGAGGAGTATTACAAGATTGCCCGCACATACGCTGATTCTGTCATCCAGGAAGGTACTCATGCGTTGACCAACGACTACATGAAGGTATTCAACGATGAGTGTAACTATGCAGTTGTAAGCAACGATGATGTCATCTTCGAAATCCCATTCGTACAGAATGTAAACGGAAACATCGGTTATATCCAAGGTCCTAAGGCAGACTTCTCGAGTGCCGGTGATACCGATCACCCTTGGGGTAAGATGAGTGGTAGCGTAGGTTTGAATGCTTTCTATCGCTTCACATTTGACAAGGAAGACGTACGCCGCAATACGGTAGGCTACTGGTCATACGGTTACAACGGTATTGCAGCATTGCAGAATTCATATACCAACTACTGTCTGAAGTGGTCTAAGCTTTGGGACAGAAGTCATACTCAGGGTAATACCTCTGAAGGCAATACCGGTATCAACTTCCCATACATGCGCTATGCTGACGTTCTCCTGATGTATGCAGAGGCAGAAAACGAATTGAACGGTCCTACCGATGCAGCCAAGAATGCATTGAAGCAGGTTCGTGAACGTGCGTTCCGTGGTGCAGCCAACAAGGCTGAAAAGGTAGACGGCTATGTAAGTGCACTCGGAACCAAGGATGAGTTCTTCAAAGCTATCGTTGACGAGCGTGCCTGGGAATTTGGCGGTGAGAATATCCGCTGGAAGGATCTTGTTCGCTGGAACCTCTACAGCCAGGTGCTCTACAAGAACTTCTGGAAGTATTATGGTATGGGTTGTGACCGTGATGACAGCTACGACGTAGATGGTAACTTCAATGATTTACCAAACGACTTCTTCTACAGAACCCGTACAAGATCTCAGTGGAACCAGCAGGTAGCAGAAAACCCAGAGAAGTATAATGCAGCCAACTATCCAGAGGTATTCAACTTCGCCAATACAGATGCCAGCCTCGGTATCATTGAGGTTTACAAGACTCAGGGCGATGACTTCAGCATCGATAACCTTTGGGAGAACTGGGGACTCAACGGTAAGCTGATGCCTCAGGAAGGTGGAGAAGCCGACTGGAAGAAAGCATATCTTTTCAACTGGCTTGATGATGACACAGGTATAGCTAAGGCTGAGTGCAGATGCTCTATCAGAGGTTACATCTACATCGACCAGCTGGGAGTTATGCAGACGACCAATATTCCTGAGTATAACAGCGAAGTAAACTTGTCTACTCTCCCATCCGTAAGATACATCCTGCCAATTCCAAAAGATGTAATCAGCCGCAGTCTGGGACAGTACAAGAATTATTATGGTTATTAATCAATGACTTAGAATCATAAAAGATATGAAGAAATTATTTATATTTTCAATGATATTAGCTGCAACCATGTCGTTCTTTGCTTCGTGCAAAGACGACGATGGCTACAACGATGCAGACGCAGACCGTCTGCCTATGCCTATGTTCCGCAGCTCACAGAACACGGCATCAAAAACTACTCCATATTATTGTGACATTGCTTCAAGAGTAGATCCAAACATCGCACTCTACCTGCAGCAGCACGGCTATAAGGCAAGTACACACGTCAATGATATGCGCCTGTTCTGGTACGGTGTAGATGGTGCAGATGCATACGAATTGAAAGCAAAAGTAATGGGAACCTCATGGGACAAGGCAGAAAATCCCAATCTTCTGGATACCATATTGACTGCTGACCAGCTTTCTTTCCTGCACGAAGACTTGCAGTATAGCACAGGTTATCTGTATGCCATCCGTGCACTCGTTGACAGAAACGACCTGAACAATCCTCATAACTCTAAATGGTATGGTATGGGTGATGGTTCTCATCAGGTAGACCAGTCACGTGATGATGACCGTAACCAGATCGGTTCCTTGACAACAGGTATGCGCTACGATGTACCAAGCGTATTCTGGACAGAGAATGTAACCAAGACTTCTATGGATGTGTGCTTCATGCCACAGACAGAAGGCAATTACGAGAAGGATTACAAGGAGTTCTTCAATGCAGGTGCTGAGGTAAAGGATGGAGAGTGGGTATTCGATGAAATCCGCGTGGTTCCATCTGCTGATAATGCGCAGCTTGCAGAACACATCATCAAGCCTACTGCAGAACAGCGTGCTGCTGGTCGTGTTCATATTGAAGGTCTGGAATCTAACGCTGCTTATATCGTAAGCGGACAGAACAACAACATCAAGCGCTACTACGACCGCCAGTACAACTCTACAATGGTACGTATGGAAGGTGACCCAGGCGAGCCTATCCTCATCAAGGCAAACACAGCAGAAGAGGCTAAGCGCGATACCTTGTTGCAGAACATGGGCTTACAGAAGGGTAAGATCTTCGGTTGCGAGGACCTTGTTGCCACCCGTATCGATACCATCCTGACCAACTATATGTCTGACAATAAGATTGCAGAAGGTCAGGTATTCTATCTCGAAGGTGGCAAGACCTACTACTGCTCTTCAACAGTTGAAATGACCAAGGGCTTTACCATTGCAACCAATCCTGCGGATATTGCTGCCGGTAAGGGTCGTGCAACCATTCTTCAGGGAATCGGTTACAACAGCGAGGCTAAGACCGCAGCAAATGCCGTGAACTGGGGATTGTGCCGCAATGCACGCTCTGGTGCTGAGAACGGTGTGACATTGGCTATCCAGCCTATCATCATGCAGGACATCAACTTCCACCCAATGGCTTGGTTCAACTACTTCGACCAGAAGGGAGAAAACGGTAATCCACAATGTACCATTACCCAGAACTACTTCATGAATATGTACAGCCAGGGATTGTCATTCTCACTCTCAGAATTGCGCATCGAAAGATGTACATTCAGTGGTCACGTTCGTGGTTTCATCCGTTTCCAGGGTCCTAACCGTCAGATTATCGAGAAGTTGACCGTCAACGATTGTGTATTCTACGATGAAGGTGGTTATGATACCAACGGCCGTGGTTACTCATGGTTCGCAGGTCCTGGTAACAACCGCAAGTCAAACTTCTACAAGAATTTGACCTTTACCAATAATACCATCATCAACAGTCCACGCCACGCCCTGATTACAGAGGCAAAGAACCTGGCTTGGCCTGATGGTACAAAATGGAACATCAATGTATCTAACAATACATTCGTCAACTTCTCACCACGCTCTAACAACAAGAGCCACGGTTTGATGTTCGAAATCCAGTATGCTCCAGGTGGTTCTAAGATTACCTGCAAGAAGAACCTCTTCGTATTTGCCGGTAACAAGAATGATAGTGGACGTGACTACTTCCAGAAGGGTATGATCATCAATACCAAGGATATTACTTACGACTTTGCAGACAACTACTCTACCGTAGTTCCTGCTTACGACAAGTATAAGACATCTACAGACCCTAAGTCAAACCTCCTGGATGGTATGTTCATGCAGAACGCATTCTCTAACTCTAAGACTGGTGCCGGCTACAACAAGGGAGCTCTCAACATCGGTGGTGAAGGTGAAACCCAAATTAAGTTTGGTGACAACCATAACAAGAATGAGGCAGACGCTGTAGGCTATCAGCTTGAGGCTGGCGAGCTCTTCAAGAGCCCTTGGACTATCGGTACAGTAAATGCCAAGGAGAAGTTCCAGAAGGATGCTTACCGTTACTCAGACATCAGTGGTTTCTACTATAATGCATCAGACAAGGTGAAGAAACATCCTATCTATACCAAGGAAATCGGTGACCCACGCTGGCGCACTGGTAAGTCTTGGGATGGTGGCAAGAACCACACAGTAAAGAGTGGTGATCTGACTTACTAAATTATATTATCAGATATACATATTTAATAAAAAACAAAGAGGGCGAGCCTGTGAAGGTTCGTCCTCTTACGTTTTTAGCAAAACCGCCCTAAAAAATGAAACAGGCTTCGATGGCAAACGAAGCCTGTTTCGTTTGCCATCGAAGCCTGTTTCATTGACCATCGAAGCCTGTTTCATAAAAAGGGGCATAACAGGGGGGCTCTAATCCTTGAAATCTATACTCAATTCGCCAGTGCCTAAAAGATTATAGCTCATACGATGATAAGGTGTAACACCAAATTCCCTAATGGCAGCACGATGCTTCTTGGTAGGATAACCCTTGTTGCCTTTCCAGTCGTATTGCGGATATTCTTCTGCCAGCGCATCCATATAATCATCACGATAGGTCTTGGCAAGGATGCTTGCCGCAGCAATTGCCAGATACTTGCCGTCGCCTTTTACGATGGTTGTATAAGGCAAATCCTTGTAGGGTTTGAAACGGTTGCCATCCACGATAACTGCTTCCGGACGAACCTTGAGCTGGTCCAGGGCTCGGTGCATAGCCAGGATACTGGCATTGAGGATATTGATTTTATCGATTTCTTCGGGAGTTACAATACCCACAGCCCAAGCTACAGCATCACGCTCTATCTGCTCGCGGAGCGCCTTGCGCT
>ERZ1034781.1343-NODE-1343-length-10521-cov-21.266769_pt1 | contig 10521 bp, 10 predicted proteins | sample MGYA00520700_ERZ1034781 | MGnify/ENA primary metagenome ERZ1034781 (study PRJEB33766, sample SAMN09781709) | gut metagenome | biome: gut microbiome | host: Homo sapiens | place: Madagascar | study: EMG produced TPA metagenomics assembly of the PRJNA485056 data...
CGTAGGATTGATAATCGAAATCTACGCTGAAGTGATGCCATTCCGGTGTGTTTCCGATGGCTGTCTTTCCGTTGTCATCGCGGGTTTCGCCTACCAGTGCGAGAGCTACTATCTGCTTGCTGCTCTGTACGTTATCGCCATAGAGCATTACTGCATTTCCATTCTCGTCGATGTTCTCGTAGAGCACGGCGTAGATGGTTCCGTAGTCATGTCGGTTCAGTTCGTTCATATCCTTGTCGGTGAATTTCTCGCCAGCCTGATACTTGTACCAGCCTTCCAGCTTCTCCGGTTTGGCGCTGAAGCTGAATGGGCGACCGAACTTGGTGGCCTTCATCGCATCACGCAGGGCATCGGTGGCATCAAACTGTCCGATGAAGAGGTTGCCGGCAGCGATAGGCTTGTGTACCATATCAGCGAGCTTGCTTGTGCGCTGGGTGGTGAGCTTCACGCCCTTGCCCTGATAGCCGTTTTCTATCATCACGGTAGGATATTCCTCCGGTTTTGCTGATGGGTTGCTGATTTTGAAACCAGGGTTTCCGGTTGCCCAGATGTCGAGGAGGTCACCATTCCAGTTTTCCTGCCAGTTGTAGTATCCCTTGCTGAGGTATGTGTTTTCGAAATCGAATTCAAACTCCTTGCTCATGGTGGTCTGACCCTTCTTGATGCTTACCTGATAGGTGCGACTCCATTGCTTGTCTTCCGATGTAACCACGTATGTAACAGGACCTTTGGAGAAATCGTGCACGCTTCCGCTTTCCGGCTGGATGGTGGCTCCCGGGGTGAGCCGGAACATCGGTGCCTGCTTCTTGAGACTGGCGAATGGCTTCATGGTGAATTCTATCTTGTCCTGGTCGCTCTGCACGTTGACGAGCGTATCAGATGCGTTTGTGAACCACAGCTTCAGCCAGTTTCCTGGGTGGATGTATGCCTGCTCGATGTCGCATTCGGCATTGAGGGGTTCATCCTTGAAGCATGAACTGAGTGATAGGGCGCAAACCGTCGATAAAGATAGCGTTATAAATTTTCTAAAACCCATTGTCTTCATATCCTTTCCTTTATTATATAAGAGCGTTATCTTTTTGGGATATCCGCTGATGATTCAATTTTCTGGTTGCAAAGTTACGCAGAAAACTTGAAAGCACCAAACATTTTCCACTTTATTTGCATATTATTTATGTTTCTGATTATTTGTTAGATGGGGTAGGAAAAAAAGAAGACTGGGCATCCCTTTTGGAATGCTCAGTCTTGATTTTAGAAATTTACATTGTCGCCTCCGCCGCCTTCACCGTCTCCGGTGTTATCCTTTCCGGTGTCTCCTGATGGGGTGTTGCCGCCGCTTGGGTTGTCCTTGTCGGTGCCGCCGGAGGTATCACCGGTATTGTCCTTATCGGTTCCACCAGAAGTTCCGCCGCCTGAAGTTCCACCTGAAGTTCCTCCGCCATTTTCCTTGTCTTCGATGCCGTTGTACTCGGTCATCTCCTCCATCTTGATGCCACTGAGCATCGGCTTTACTCGCTTGCCCTGGTCCATGACAGAGTAAGGTGAGTAGATGATGTACATAGCCTTGATGTTGGCTTGGGTGAACTTCTTGGCGCTTACGGCTGGGGAAGTTCTGATGCCGAGCTTGAAGCTTCCGAAGTTGTCGAGCACCACCTTGTTGCCTTCGGAGATGTTGGCTGAGATCTCTGTCATCAGGGCGTTGATCACGGCCAGGATGTCTGGTTCGGTAACGGTGCATCGCTCGGTAATCTTCTTGGCGATGGCGCTGGTGTGCACCACTCTGTTCACTACTGCTCTACCGTAGATCATTCCCCTGGTAGGGGAGTTCTTGCGGTTGTTTTTCACTTTTCTGAATTTTGCCATACTCATTTAGATTTAAAGGGTTAAACATTCATTTTTCTTTCTTCATCGTTTTTTTGTCACGCAGATTTCGCAGATGACGCAGATTTCTCTGCGTTAGCTACCCATGCACGAGGTTACCCCCAGGGTGGTGGCAATCGCCGTGAGAATAGAAATCGCAATCTGGATAACGGTTTTCCATGTGTCTTTCTTCATTTTGTATCTCCTTTCTGTTTATTTTAATGTTATTAGAAAAAATCATCTCTTTTTATCAGGTTATTAGAAAATTTTACATCAATACCTGCTGACGATTCTTCCGCCGCATGGTGTAGCTTACGTGCAGCCAGCGGTGATTGCCGGGAGAGGCGCCGCGAGGCTCCAGGATCAGCTGGTCGAAGGTGCAGCTCGATTCTATGAATTTTCTGTACTTCGCCAGAATCTCCTCGTTCGGGATGAAGATGTCGGCAGCCTCGCCCAGGGTGTGCTGACTTCCCGGTACGCCATGTACGGCGAGGTTGAGCTGCGGACAGCGATACCCGCTCGTGATGGTGATGATGCCGCAATGCAGACGAAGTGGTTCCAGCACCTGCTCGCACAGCATCATCAGACGGATGATGACCATGGAGCTTTGTGGAGTGTTGTCGATGCCATACTTGATGGCGGTGCCTGAGCGGAGAAACTCTCCGAGGGCGAAGTGAGTGGAGAGGAGCATCTGCTGCATCCTCTCCAGTTCTAACATTGTGTGTGTTTCCATAAGCATTATTGATTGGTTTACGATGCAAAGATACGAAATTTTTTCGGGTTTGTCAAGGGTTTGGGGGTTACTGCGAGGGTTACATTGAGGGTTACCCCGTTTGGGAAATCATTAGAGCCTCTTTTGGGTCAGAAATGAGCCTAACGTAACGTTTGTTTTAGGCTCATTTCATCGCCAAAAGAGGCTCTATTGCAGGGTAAAAGAGGCTCTATTCCAGACCAATAGAGGCTCTTTTCAGCTTTCTCCTCCTTCCATGATCAGCAGCTCGATGATTCGGCAGGGAGGATTCTTCTGCAGCTGCTCCATGTAGAATCTCGTGATGCTGTCGGGGTAGATGCTGTTGCGCTGCTCCATGCCCCTGAGCTTGCTCAGCGCCTTATCTGGATGATTGGGTGGGGGAATGCAGCTCTTCTGGAAGAACTGGCGGTAGAGCTTCTGCAGGGGGATGGGGCGCAGGAAATCATCGTGCCACTCATCGCCCACGTCCTCCTCGCCGCTACTCCTCACCATCACATAGTCGCTCACATCGTGTACGAACTCGATGATCCATCTCTTGGGACATCGCCACTCCCGGATGCCCGATTCCTGATCCAGCATCCACTTATAGTCGTCGAGCATCTGCTCGTGGGCACGGGCTCTCAGCTCGTTGTACTCTTCTCTTGTCATAGGCGTATTATTTTAGAAAAATATGATTGCTGGCGCAAAATATGAATCACTATTCACTATCTCCAGGGTTCATCGTCCTTCGCCAGCACCTTGCCCTGCATCGCCTCGGCTATGCAGTCGTTCTCCGATTCCCTTTCGTCGTATCTGCCGCAGGGCTGGCGCACGTAGTACACCTTTCCGGGATGACAGAACTCCTGGTCTCTCACCTTCAGCATCTCTACGATGGTAAACATCTTGCCCTCTTCGGGCTTCGAGATTCGGTTTACGGTGAGCAGAAAGTCGGCGAGGTTAGCCCACTGGGCACTGCCCGCTACGGAGTAGATATCCAGTGGCGGAAATGCCTCGTGACCGTCCTTGTACTGTATTCTCGGGTGAGCCACCACCACCGTCCAGATGTGGCGCGTACGGCTCCATGCCTGCAGCTTCGTCAGCATCAGTCTCACCTTCTCCGTCTCTGTGGCACGGCTGCCGCCCTCGGTCATGTTGATGAATACATACGGGTCTATCACCAGATAATCTATCTTCTGCTTCTTGCGGTTCATCATCGCCTCCATCATTCCGATGATGTAGTTGCTGTCGGGCAGGCGGGTCTTCGTGTCGAAATCCACCATGTGCTCCGACAGGTAATCCAGCACCTTCTGGTTCTCCTGTCTTGCCTCTTCGGGCGATTCTGCACCGTCCATATTCTCCGTGTTCCTCACCCCCAGGGCAATGCGGGCAATCTCCCTCACGTGCTTGCCCTTGATAGGTTTCTCGAACGAGAAGAACGCCACGCACTTCTGGTTGTGGTACATCAGATGCGCCATCAGACAGTTGAGGAAATCCGTCTTTCCCGAGTTAGGGCGACCGGTGAGGATGATGAGTCCGCCCTCGGAAGTGGGGTGGAAGATGCCGTCGGTGAGTCCGCCCATCCCCACCTCGTAGCCACGGTCGTAGTTGCCCATCATGATGTCGAGGATGTCTTCCTTGTGCTCCGAGAGGTCGTAGATGTCGGCATCGCTGATGCCCTGCGCTTCGGCTATGATTCGCTGCACCTCGCGGCTTCCGAAGGCATCATATACCTCGCTGATGTCCTTCTTGCCCTGCGGCAGCGTGGTAACCTTGGCGCGGGTCTGGTATTGCTCTATCAGGAGTTTCACCAGTCGGCGGCCCGGGCGGTCGGTATCGCCGCAGATGATGATCTCGCCCGCCTGCTGAATCCACTCGTCGAAAGCCTCGTGACTCTCCTCGATGTTGGTGCTGGCGCCGTTGGCGATGCTCAGCACGTAGGGGAATCCGCAGGTCATCAGCGTGAGCCGGTCCTTTTCGCCCTCGGTGATGATGAGCTGTCGGATGGGCTGTGCGTCGGGTCGGAGCAGGTTGATGCTGTCGATGCCGTAGGGGGCGCAGGGCTTGGTGGGGGAAACCTGGCAGAAGAGCTTGCTCCACTCGCCGGTGACGGGGTGCTGCTGCACGGAGCGGAACTTCACGTTGATGATCTTTCCGTCCAGGTAGTTGCAGTAGGCGATGGCAGGCACCATCTCCACGCCTTTCGGGTCCTCGCTTTTGGTGTCATCCGCCGTCTGCTTCATCCATGCGCACATCACTCCTTCCTGGACGATGATGTCGGGCGAGAGCTTCATTGCCTGGATGTATCGCTGCACCATCGACTGGAGCGAGGCGAGTTCGCTGGCGGTAATCAGGGGACGGGCCTTGGGATGGCGCGAGAGGAGGTTGGCGGGGTGGAAGTGGTCGATGAACTGCTGCTGCTCTTCCTGGGTCTTGAAGGGGTAGATGGGGTAGAGCCAGGAGCGGGTTTCGGCATCTATCTCGTGGAAGTCGTCGGGCAGCATGGGTACGTAGTCTTTGGCCTTGTGTTCATCCTGCTGCTTTTTCTGGGCATTGGCGTAGTAGTTTCCGTTCACCTTACCGCTGCCCTTTCCGAGGAGCGATTTCATCTCCTCCAGGTATCCGCTCCAGTTGCACGACCAGCAGTGGATCAATCCGTTATCCACCTTGATGAAGCAGCGTGTCTTTCCGCATTTCGGGCAGGTAACTTGGATATCGAGCTTTCCTCCAGCCATCAGCTTCATGGTTTTCTGGCTGATGTTCTTCAGGTGATTGAGGAGATCCTTGGTGGATGGAGCATCGTTTGCAGGAGCTGATGAAGCTGATGTGAATGCATCATCGTTTGAAGGGGATGATGAAGCTGAATCTGCAGGGATGATGCCGCTCAGCATTTCCTTGTATCTCTCGAAGAGCAGCTTCTCTTCATCAGAGAGATTTTCCTTGATTTCATTGAAGTCGGTAGCATAGTAACGTGGCTTCTCATTTTTGTTTTGATTTTGTTGGTCTTCTTCCATGTTTTTAGGATTTTTATGTTGTTGTTTTATTGTTTGTTTGACTGTGGTTTACTTTGGAACAACCCAGGTGTGCGAGAATTTGTTCCAGGCAGCGTTGCCGGATGGTCTCGGAGCAGCATCCTGTGGTATTCGATGCTGCTCCTGGGTGCCATCCTCTCGTGTCGTATCATAGAATCGCTGTTTCGACGCCTTGTCCTGATACTCGAAATTCGAGATAGGTCGATACTGCCGCATCATTTCAGCTGCATGCAACTTGAGGTACTTGGTGGCATCATTCACGGCACGCATGATGTTCTTCTGCATGAAATCGTATTTGATGAGATTGGCGAGCCAGCAGCTTTTGCCCACCGGGTTCTTGATGTTCATCATCACCTTGCTGTTCTTGAGCAGATAGGGATACAGATAGTCGTTGAAGAATGTGTTTGTAGCCATGTTGGTAGGGCAGGCTTCCTCCGGATTTATGTAGAGATTCGGATTAAGCTTTTGCGTTATTTCATTCACGGGCTTTACCACCTTGGCGTAAGCATCCGGGTCGGTTCCGATGTAATTGAGGAGCGCCTTGGCTGCAGCTTCCACTTCCTTCTCGTGCTCAGCCGAGCAAGTTTTGCACCCCGTTACATTCTTGCTTAAATTTTTCTTTTTATTAGTTTTCTTTTCAATATATATATTATTATTAATAACGGGGTGCAAGGTTTGCACGCTTGAGTTCAAATCGGGGTTGTTTCCCATATCTTTCTCGTCGCTGACATGCCAGATAGGAGTGTAAAACGCCATGAGATTCTGGTCGGTATGAGGCTTCTCATCATTTTTCCAGATGAATCCGAATCCTGTGCATCTGAGCAGGATTTCCACGAAATCATGTCGGCTATGGAATCGCAGTCCCTCTACGATGTCCTTAAATCTATAACTGTCATACAGTTTCTGCTGGTTCATCCATGCTGGTTCTCCGAAGTAGAGCATCAGCATTTTGCGGATCTGCGTATCCGTCAGCCCGCTGGTATGCCAGCTGGCGATGAGTCTTCGCTCCGTCTTGATATCGATGCAGGTGGTAAGCGGCTGGATGGTGTAGCAGGTGTCATTGCTGGTTGTGTTGTTTTTCATTTCAATTTACCATTTACGTTAGTGAATTTGTTGAAGTAGAATACATTCAGTTCGTTAAGCTCATCCAGGCTCTCGATAGAGTGTGTCAGATGATAACCGAACGTTCCGAATACTTTACGAAAATCCTTTCTCATATCTTCGATATTTTCATCACTCATGTTGGCAATCACCCCACGGAAGCCTCCTTTCTTTTTCTCGCAGTCGGCTTCAAAATCTGGGTGTGCGTTGAGGGGTGGCTCCAGGAGGAGGATGCATACGGCAATGCGCTCGATAGCTTCCGTTGACAGGCTGCAGTTGTCGGGTACGTTCAGGTATTTGTTGAATACCTTGTTGTGTATTCCACTTGTCTCGTGAAAGGCTGATTTCGTAATCTTGTATTGCTCATTCAACTCTCGGATGAAGAGGCTGATGTTCAAGGTTTCCTTTCTCTGCATTTTCCATCTTGTGGTGTAACCAGTGAATTTTTCTGCCTTCTCTGCATCATATTGAATGTAGATGGTAGCCTTGGGTCTTGGTCTGTTTTCTGTGTTCTTTTTCATTACTTTTGTTTAATGCAAAGGCGACATTGCCTTACGCATTGCAAAAAAATGAAAATTCCGTGACATAACCAAGGAGATGAATACTTCGTGACTATAGTAGATGAAGTGATAAAAATATTTTTTTGCCACTTAATACTGCGAGATTTAACAGAAATAATTTGGTGGTTTCGGATAATTGGCGTATATTTGCAGGATAGGAGTTAAAACAATTCTTTCAATTAATAAATAGTAAGTTATGATGGTATATGTTGCAAATCCACTTTATGATGCCGTGTTCAAATACCTGATGGAGGACGAGCGCATCGCCAAGACCATTCTTTCGGCACTCTTGCAGAAGGAGGTGCTGGAGGTAAAGATGCGCCGCAACGAATACAGCAATATCAATCGCAATGCCATTTCCATGTTCAGAATCGACTTCGCCGCCAAGGTGAAGGAGAAGGATGGTTCACAGAAACTGATTCTTATCGAACTGCAGAAGACATGGCTTGAGACGGAAACTTTACGCTTCCGCCAATATCTCGCCTTGCAATATAACAACAAGGAGAATATGACGAAAGAATCTGACAATAAGTATGCTCTTCCTACTGTTGCCGTGTATCTGTTGGGTCATCGTGTAGGTGAAATCAATGAGCCTGTGGTCTATGCCCAGCATCGCATTTACGACTACGAGGGGAAGGAGGTTGTGCTTGATCAGCCAGATCCGTTTGTGGAGAGTCTGCAGCACGACAGCATCATCGTACAGATTCCTTTGCTAAGAGGCAAGGTGAATAATCACTTGGAGAGAGTGCTGAGTGTCTTCGACCAGACTCTTGCTTACGAGGAGGATAGGAGAGTATTGAGAGTAGATGAATCGCAGTATGCTGGTGATGGTGAAATGGAATATATTGTTCATAGACTTCAGTCGGCTGCCGCTGATCCTGAAATGCGTTATCAGATGAATGCTGAGGAATATTTCATTCCACCATTGCAGGATCGTGATACTACGATCATGGAACAGGCAAAACATATTGAAAAGAAGGATGCCGACCTTCTAGAATTACAGACTGCCGTAATTTGAAACACGACAGTTTTCATATAATGATAGGAACATAGTTAATAGATTTCTGAGCCCCTGGTGCGTGACGCATCGGGGGCTTTATCGTAGCCAAATGTTAAAGTTTAGTTAATATAGCGAAAAAGCTACCTAAATATTTCGTGGTTTGTAGCTTTTTTGCTACCTTTGCAGTGTCGAAATGACAAAGAGTTCTTTCACTTAATTAAATACAATGAAGTATAATCAATTGTACAATGAGTTGACTAAGGCGGGATGCTTTATCACTCTACATGGTGCCGAGCATGACGAATGGTTTAGTCCCAAGACTGGGGCGAAAATCAGAGTGCCAAGACACGGTAGCCATGAGGTTAGACCAGGGTTGCTAAGACGCATTAAAAAGGCTTTGCTCGGACGATAAGTCCGGGCACCTGCCCTTAACCTTACAATTGTATTGTCTCATGTTTTTTAATGTGTGAGGAACTCTTTTATTATTAATTATATTATGACATAAAAATATGACTAAGAAAGTTGTACTAATTTTGGAATATGGCAATGGCGGTTACTCTTGCTACAATGACGATCCGATAGGCAAGTATGCAGTGATAGACGGAGATGGGGCAACTGCAGAGGAGGCAAAGGCAGACTTCATGCGAGCCTTGGCGGAATGCCGACAGGCTTCTCCCGAAGACAAGGATATTAACCAGGATATGGAGTTTACCTACAAGTATGATATACAAGCCTTCTTCAAGGAGTTCTCCTTCCTCAATGCTACTGACATAGCTCGCCGTGCAGGTATCAACCCATCGCTTATGCGGCAATACACCAGTGGAGTTAAAAAAGCAGGAGAGAAAACTTACAATAAGCTCAATGCTTGTTTGAGCAATATCAAGAATGATTTACAAGCAGCCGTGTTCTAACACCGGTTGTACTTCATAGATTAAAAATTTAAAGTGAAAGAACTATGAGCCCTCCGTGCGTGACGCATCGGGGGCTTTTTCCCGTTAGGCGTTTCGACGGATTTGCAATCCGTCGTTAAAATTGTCCTAACCTCTTTGTGCCTTTTGTGTTCAGGGGATTTGCAATCCCCGGTAATCGGTTCAGGCTCATTTGTTATTGGGGGATTACAAATCCCCCGTTTTCATAGGTCGAACTTTTTTTTACGGCGGATTTCAAATCCGCTGGGACGGGATACAACCTCTTCTCTATGGCTTGCCACGCTCGATATAGATAACAGTTAAGAAACCTCCATATATTCAGTGAAAGTTCAAAATCTATTTGATTTTTCAACATGTTCTGAAACTTTTCCCCGATTTCCTTGCGTGTTTCAAAATAAAAACTTATCTTTGCGGTGACGTTTTAAAAAGAAAATAAAGAATAATACTCATTAATAAATTATATGATTATGATGGATTTTACTTTATCAAATTGTAAGGACTTGGATGTTCGCAAAGGTACTTGCGGCATCACGAAGCGTTTTGCCATCCTGCTGGTCATGATGGTTATGATTACGAGCAAAGCATTGGCTGGTGCCAGCTTTGAAGTGATTGATGGTTTTAAGTATTTACTGGATTCGGATACTAAAACGGCAACACTTATGCCTAATACAGAGAAGTATGCAGGAGATGTTGTGATTCCTGAAAGCGTGAAAGCGAAAGATGGTAATGATTATAAGGTTACGGCTTTTGGTGAAAGATGCTTCAGAGACTGTAGCGGCTTAACTTCCATCACGATTCCTTCATCAGTTACTTCGTTGGGTGTTCTGTGCTTCGGTGACTGTCGTGGTTTAACTTCCATCACAATTCCTTCGTCTGTAACTTCGTTGGGGGAATCTTGCTTCATTGGTTGTTTCGGCTTAACTTCCGTCACTATTCCTTCATCTGTCACTTCGTTGGGGAAATCTTGCTTCAGTGTGTGTAACCGCTTAACTTCCGTTACTATTCCTTCTTCTATTACAACATTGGAGGAATCTTGCTTCGCTGACTGCTATAGTTTGACTTCCATCAACATTCCTTCATCCGTTACTGCTATTGGTGACAATTGCTTCGCATATTGTCAGAGCTTAACTTCCGTCACGATTCCTTCATCTGTTACTTCATTAGGGGAAAAGTGTTTCGATAGTTGTATTTAGAGCCTTATAACTAACCATAACTTACTACGACCAACTAAACATAAAGCCTTGATTTTCAATACTATTTGATTTTTAACACTTTCTGAGTGCTTTTTGGCAGTTCCCGATTTTCCACATAT
>ERZ1034781.1348-NODE-1348-length-10488-cov-4.713697_pt1 | contig 10488 bp, 8 predicted proteins | sample MGYA00520700_ERZ1034781 | MGnify/ENA primary metagenome ERZ1034781 (study PRJEB33766, sample SAMN09781709) | gut metagenome | biome: gut microbiome | host: Homo sapiens | place: Madagascar | study: EMG produced TPA metagenomics assembly of the PRJNA485056 data...
GCATTGGAAATAAGCTTAGAGCTTCTTACATAACTTGACTATTCTGGAGCAAAATGGTATTATTTCAAATGTTTTAGTACAATTACAAGGCAATGAGGAGGATTTATGGACGATGGTGGCAGTCCCACTACCGGGATGAAAAAATTCAGCAACAGACTTATGAAGCTGTTTGGAGTAGACACCGATGATGTGACAGAAGAAGAGATTATCTCAATGGTGAATGAAGGACATGAACAGGGTGTCCTGCAGGCAAATGAAGCGGAGATGATCCATAATATTTTCGAGTTTGGAGATAAAGATGCGAAAGATATTATGGTGCACCGCAAGAACATCATAGCCATTGACGGAACGATGACGTTCCTTGAAATGCTGGATTTCACGATTGCTAATAACTATTCGCGATATCCGGTATACATAGATGATATTGATAATATTATTGGAGTGCTTCATATTAAGGAAGTGCTTGCTTTATGCCAGAAACAGGAGATTTATCATACTCCGATCAAAGATATCGAGGGGTTGGTGCGTGAGGTTGATTTTATCCCGGAAACGAGAAATATCAACACATTATTTACCATGATGCAGAATGCAAAAACACATATGGTCATCGTGGTAGATGAATACGGACAGACTTCCGGGATCGTTGCAATGGAAGATATCCTTGAGGAGATCGTAGGAAATATCGAAGATGAGCACGATCAGGAAGAAAAAATGATCGAGAAGCTGCCGGATGGAAGTTATCTGATGGATGGCATGACTTCTGCGGAGGAAGCGTTAGAGATTTTGAAGGTTCATATTCCGGATGAGGACGAATATGAAACGTTAAATGGTATACTGATCTCTCTGTTAGACCGTATTCCGAATAATGACGAGAAGTTTGAGACAGATGCCTTCGGGTATCATTTTGAAGTGTTGCAGGTGGAAAATAAGATGATCAAAAAAGTGAAGATCACAAAGCTTCCAGAGGGGACTTCCACAGACAAAGACGAGAACTCTTGCCAGAAAGAGGAAACGGTGCTAGAATAATGATTCTGAGAGATTTTGTAATTGTGTGCAAAATACATACAATATAGAAGCGTTTGACAGACGAAAAAATAGAAAAAGAGAGGATAAAAGTTATGTCAGGACATTCAAAGTTTGCCAATATTAAACATAAGAAAGAAAAGAATGATGCTGCAAAAGGTAAGATCTTTACAATTATCGGTAGAGAGATCGCAGTTGCAGTAAAAGAGGGTGGTCCGGATCCGTCCAACAACTTCAAACTTGCACAGGTTATCGCAAAAGCAAAGAGCAGCAATATGCCAAACGATACGATCGAGCGTGGTATCAAAAAAGCTGCAGGTGATGGAAACTCAGTCAATTACGAATTCTGTACATACGAAGGCTATGGACCAAGCGGAACTGCTATCATTGTAAAATGTTTAACAGATAACAAGAACCGTACTGCTGCAAATGTAAGAAATGCATTTACAAAAGGTCACGGAAGCATTGGTACACAGGGATGCGTATCTTATATGTTTGATGAAAAAGGTCAGATCATTATCGCAAAAGAAGACTGCGAGATGGATGCAGATGATCTTATGATGATCGCATTAGATGCAGGTGCGGAAGATTTTAATGAGGAGGATGACTGCTTTGAAGTATTGACAACACCGGATGCTTTTGAAGCTGTCAGAACTGCTTTGGAAGGCGAGAACATTCCAATGGCAGAAGCAGAAGTAACCATGATCCCTCAGAATTATGTTGAGTTATCCGCAGAGGAAGATATCACAAATATCAACCGTATCTTAGATCTTTTGGATGACGATGATGATGTTCAGCAGGTTTATCATAACTGGGATGAATAAATAAAAGAAAGAAACTCTGGTTTTCAGGTTCTCATCTGGAAAATCAGAGTTTTTTTGCGCACTTTTTTATGATAAAGTGGTAGAAATCCGAGGGAAAATGGTATATCATAAAAAGTATAAGGATAATGAGGAGGTATCATTCATGAAGCGGATTCTTTTTGCAGCGTCAGAGTGCGTTCCATTTATAAAAACAGGGGGACTTGCGGACGTATGTGGCGCATTACCTAAGGAATTTTCAAAAGAGGAATGGGATGTCAGAGTCGTAATTCCAAATTATAGCTGTATTCCGGAAAAGTACAGAAGCCAGTTTGAGTATGTGACACATTTTTATATGTGTGCAGGAAATTATATCCAGAATAAATACGTGGGGATTTTAAAATACGAGCTGGATGGAATTACCTATTATTTTATCGATAATCAGGAATATTTTACCTGCGATACACCATATGGGGATATCCGTTATGATATTGAAAAGTTTGTTTTCTTTGACAAGGCTGTTTTATCTATGTTGAAGCAGATTGATTTCAGACCGGATCTGATCCACTGTCATGACTGGGAGACCGGACTGATCCCGGTGTATCTGAAAAATGAATTTCAGGCAGATTCCTTCTACTGGGGAATGAAGTCTGTCATTACAATACATAATCTGAAATTCCAGGGTGTCTGGGATGTCAAGACCATGAAGGGACTGACCGGATTTGGAGCAGATCTTTTTGCACCGGACAAGTTAGAGTTCCACAAAGACGCTAATATGTTAAAGGGCGGTCTGGTATATGCAGATTATATTACAACTGTAAGTGACTCTTATGCGCAGGAGATTCAGACCGATTATTATGGGGAAGGACTGGACGGTCTGCTGGCTGCAAGACATTTTGACATGCAGGGAATCGTGAACGGAATTGATTATAAGGCATATGATCCGGAGACAGATCCGAAGATCTATACTAATTATAACGCATCTAATTTCCGTAAGAAAAAGGTGAATAATAAATTAAAGCTGCAGGAAGAATTAGATCTTACTGTTGATAAGAAGAAATTTATGATCGGTCTGATCTCAAGACTTACCGACCAGAAAGGATTAGATCTGATCAATTATGTGATCGACCGTCTGGTAGATGATTTCACGCAGATCGTTGTGATCGGAACCGGAGATCCACAGTATGAGAATATGTTCCGTCATTATGCATGGAAATACGGAGACAGGGTTTCTGCAAATATTTGTTATTCGGATGATCTGGCACATAAGCTTTATGCCGCAGCGGATGCATTTTTAATGCCTTCACGGTTTGAGCCTTGTGGACTGACGCAGCTGATCTCGTTCCGCTATGGAACCGTTCCGATTGTCCGGGAGACAGGAGGACTGAAAGACACTGTAAAACCTTACAACGAATACGAAAATACCGGTGACGGTTTCTCCTTTGCAAACTACAATGGAGAAGAAATGCTTAATGTTGTCAACTACGCAAAGCATATTTATTTTGATAAGAAAAAACAGTGGAACCAGATCGTTGACCGGGGCATGGCAAACGATTACTCCTGGAAGTCATCCAAAGGAAAATACGAGGGACTTTACAATTATCTGCTTGGATATACCGTATAAAAACAGCATAATTTCCAATACTAAAGAACAGGACAGCATAGCTGCCCTGTTCTTTTGCAATTCTCTAAATACGAAGGGAGAGCGTATGGCTGATAAAAACGAAAAAGAAAAGGAAATAAACGAGCAGATCAAAGATTTTGGGCAGGTGGAGTTAAAGCACGGGGAAGACAGGATTTCCATGCTGACGATCATCGGTGAAATTGAGGGGCATGAGTGCCTTCCGGCAGCGACAAAGACAACAAAGTATGAACATGTACTTCCAAAACTTGCAGAGGTGGAAGAAAACAAAGAGGTCGACGGTTTGCTGCTTCTTTTAAATACAGTGGGAGGAGATGTGGAGAGCGGACTTGCCATTGCAGAGATGATCGCATCCATTCATAAGCCGACCGTCTCGCTGGTGCTTGGTGGAAGTCATTCCATTGGTGTTCCATTAGCTGTTTCAACCGATTACTCTTTTATCGTGCCTTCCGGCACGATGGTGATCCACCCGGTGCGGATGAATGGAACTGTGATCGGGGCGCAGCCAACGTATGATTATTTTAAGCAGATGCAGGATCGCATTTTAAAATTCATTGCCACACATTCCAAAGCAAATGCGAATCGTCTGGAAGAACTTATGATGAATACCGGCATCCTCACGAAAGACCTCGGAACGATCCTTGTCGGGCAACAGGCGGTGGAGGAAGGACTGATCGATTCTACAGGTGGAATCCATGAAGCGTTTGCAAAACTGCATCAGCTGATCCGGGATTCATGTTTTTTAGTGAATGACAAGTAATCAAAATTATGGTATACTGAAAAATAGGTGGCTTATGGAGAAAAAATCCTATTTCTTTCTGGAAACAGGAGTTACGATACAGCGGAGGAAATGATTTATGACGTTATTACAGGCGATTCTCATGGGAATCATTCAGGGACTGACAGAGTTCCTTCCGGTCAGCAGTTCCGGACATCTTGCACTTTTTAAAATATTATTCCATGTCGAGACGGATACAGGGATGTTATTTGATGTGCTGCTGCATGTTGGAACGCTGATCGCAATCTGTGCGGTTTATTATAAAGATATTATAAAGCTTTTTGTGGAGGGACTTTGCATTGTGAGAGATGTATGCATTAATTTCGCAGCTCTTATGAAGAATCTGTTCCTTCTGATCCGTGACCGTGGCAGGGACAATGCTGATTACAGTCCTTACCGCAGGATCGTTAACAGCAGCTATCGCAAGTTCGTTGTTTTGATCATTGTGTCAACCATTCCAACCGGAATCATTGGTTTTGTCGGAAAAGATGTTGTGGAGCAGGCATCGGAACTTCTGATCGTGCCGGGTATCTGCCTGATCGCAACGGCTATTCTGCTTTTTGTCGCAGACCGCTGCAAAGGAGGCGATAAGCTTCCGAAGGATATTACATATACGAATGCATTTGTCATTGGTATCGCACAGGGGGTGGCAACACTGCCGGGTTTATCCCGCAGTGGAACAACGATCACAGCCTGCCTGCTCAGTGGATTTAACCGGAAATTTGCAGTAAAATATTCATTTATCATGTCAATACCGGCAATTTTAGGTGCTATGGTATTGGAACTGAAAGATTTTGCAGATATTTCTGTAAGCGGCATGGATATTACATGCTATGTAGTGGGAATGGTGATCGCTGCTGTGATCGGATATATCTGTATTAAGACAATGCTTGTCATTGTGCGCAATCAGAAATTCCGCGTATTCGCTATCTACTGTCTGATCGTAGGAGCAATCTCAATCGGCGGATTTTTCTATACATTATAGACAGGACTTTTTTGGAGGTAATACTTTGGCAACAGGGAAAAGAAAGAGTTCCTCTGGCAGAAAAACTTCTGGCAGAAAAACGAATTCAGGACGTAAGAAGAATGATATGCAGCAGGAGAGCTTTACAGAGGAAGTGATTCTGTGGGTGATCCTTGCAATTTCCATTTTATTATTTATCAGTAATTTTGGAATCGGCGGGGCGATTGGAAGCGCAGTCAGCAGTTTCTTTTTTGGAGTATTTGGCTTAATTGCATATGTTTTTCCAATTGTTTTAGTAATTGGTACTTTTTTTGCAGCATCCAATAAGGGCAACCGGATTGCAACGGTCAAAATAGTTGCAACGGTCTTTTTTGTACTTTTTTTATGTATGTTTATCGAGGTTTTACGCTGTGGTTCTGAAGTGGCAGGAGCAGTTGGGGCGTATCAGTATTGCTCGGTACATAAAATTGGCGGTGGATTTTTAGGCGGACTGCTTGCTGGAATCTTCTGCCCGAATTTTGGACTGGTCGGCTCCTATGTGATCGATGTTGTGGCAATGATCATTTGTCTGGTGCTTATCACAGAGCGTTCGGCATTAAAAGGCGTTCAGAAGGGAAGCCGTAAGGTTTATGAATCTGCTAAGGAGAGCAATGAACGTCATAGAGAACTTGCGGAACAGCGCAGGGAAGAACGAGAACTGCGTCGTATGGACCGCAAAGTTGAGGGTGTGGCATTCGACACACGGGTACTTCCGGATAAAAAGACAGACAGCAGAAATTCAGATGAAGTCAGCGAAATTAATATTGATAAGCTTTTGAATCAGTCGAATACACCGTTGCCGGAGATTAAGGAAGAAAAACATGTGACACTGACCGCGGAAGGATCAGAACCATATGTTGCACCTTCTGCATTTTCAGAGGAAGCATTTGAAGCAAAAAGTGTGATGACGGATACATCCATTTTCCATACAGAGCCGGCATATCAGGAGAATGTTTCTACAGAGATACCATATCGTGAAAATACGAAGAAAAATGCAAAACCGACAGAGGATGAAATCCAAAGTGATGTTTCTTTGATTGAGGAAGAAATTCATTTAGAAGCACAGAAGGAAAGAAAGTATGTGTTCCCGCCTGTGCCTTTATTGAAACCGCCAAGCAATAAGCAGGGCGATTCCAAACAGCATCTTCAGGAGACAGCCCAGAAATTACAGCAGACATTAAAGAATTTTGGCGTTAATGTCACAATCACGAATATCAGCTGCGGTCCTTCTGTAACACGCTATGAGATCCAGCCGGAAATGGGCGTGAAAGTAAGCAAGATTGTCAATCTCGCAGATGATATCAAATTAAACCTTGCAGCGGCAGATATCCGAATCGAGGCACCAATCCCTGGAAAGGCTGCGGTAGGAATCGAAGTTCCGAACAAGGAGACGTTAATGGTTTCTTTCCGTGAACTTGTGGATTCTCCGGAATTTAAAAACCATAAGTCAAACATTTCTTTCTGCGTTGGAAAGGACATTGGCGGAAATGTAACAGTTGCAGATATTGCAAAAATGCCGCATTTGCTGATCGCAGGAGCGACAGGCTCCGGTAAATCTGTCTGCATCAATACGATCATCATGAGCATTTTGTATAAAGCAGATCCAAAAGATGTAAAATTGATCATGGTAGACCCGAAAGTAGTTGAACTTAGTGTATACAACGGAATACCACATCTTTTGATCCCGGTTGTGACAGATCCGAAAAAAGCGGCAGGCGCACTTCACTGGGCGGTCGGAGAAATGACGGACCGTTATCAGAAGTTTGCGGAAGCAAATGTGCGTGACCTGAAGGGTTACAATGCAAAAATCGACGAACTGCCGGATGGCGAAGATAAACCGGAAAAATTACCGCAGATCGTGATTATCGTAGACGAGCTGGCGGATCTGATGATGGTGGCTCCCGGGGATGTAGAGGAATCAATCTGTCGTCTGGCACAGCTTGCAAGAGCCTGTGGAATCCATCTGATCATTGCAACGCAGCGTCCGTCGGTCAATGTCATTACAGGACTGATCAAGGCGAATATGCCAAGCCGGATTGCTTTTGCGGTAACATCCGGAATTGATTCAAGAACGATCCTCGATATGAATGGAGCGGAAAAGCTTCTTGGAAAAGGTGATATGTTATTCAATCCGCAGGGTGTTCCAAAGCCGCTTCGTGTGCAGGGAGCTTTTGTTTCGGACAAGGAAGTGTCGGATGTGGTTGCCTACATAAAAGACGAAAACGGACAGGTAAGTTACAATTCATCGGTGGAAGAGCAGATGAACAGTATCGAGTCCGGTAATACAACCGTAAGCATTGATTCCGGACAGACAGGGGATGGAAGAGATCCTTATTTTGCAGATGCAGCAAAACTTCTGATTGATAAGGAAAAAGGTTCCATTGGAATGCTGCAGCGCTATTTCAAAGTCGGCTTTAACCGTGCAGCGCGTATTATGGATCAGCTTGAAGAAGCTGGAATCGTAGGACCAGAGGAAGGAACAAAGCCGAGAAAAGTGTTAATGTCTCCAGAACAGTTTGAACAGTACGAGGAAGAATATCTGTAATTAATATTTGCTTATCAATAAGACTTGTACTATAATAACTACTTATAAACTAAAACTATAAAAATATGCGAAAGAGAATCGCAGGAATGGAGTTTGGAATGAAAAGTGATATTCAGATTGCACAGGAAGCAGAAATGCTCCCAATTAAGGAAGTGGCAGAAAAGCTTGGAATTGGAGAGGATGATCTGGAATTATACGGAAAGTATAAGGCAAAATTATCGGATGAACTGATCAACCGTGTGAAGGACAACCCGGATGGCAAGCTGATCCTTGTGACTGCGATCAATCCAACTCCGGCAGGAGAAGGAAAAACAACGACAAGTGTTGGATTAGGACAGGCGTTCGGACGCCTCGGCAAGAAGGCAGTGATCGCATTGCGTGAGCCGTCCTTAGGACCATGTTTTGGAATTAAAGGAGGAGCTGCAGGAGGCGGATATGCACAGGTAGTGCCAATGGAGGATTTAAACCTGCATTTTACCGGAGATTTTCATGCGATTACTTCTGCTAATAACCTGTTGGCAGCTTTATTGGATAACCACATCCAGCAGGGAAATGAACTTGGCATTGATACAAGACAGGTCGTATGGAAACGCTGCCTTGACATGAATGATCGTGTACTTCGCAATACGGTAGTCGGACTTGGAAGCAAAATGGACGGTGTTGTGAGAGAGGATCACTTTGTGATCACAGTTGCATCTGAGATTATGGCAATTCTTTGTCTCGCAACAGATATGCATGATTTAAAAAGAAGATTAGGACGCATTATTGTTGCCTATACTTATGAAGGAAAGCCTGTGACTGCAGATGACCTTCAGGCAACCGGTGCAATGGCAGCTTTATTAAAGGATGCTTTAAAACCAAACCTGATCCAGACATTAGAGCATACACCTGCAATTGTACATGGCGGACCTTTCGCTAACATTGCACACGGATGTAATTCTGTCCGCGCTACAAAGACAGCTTTAAAACTTGCAGACTACGTTATCACTGAGGCTGGTTTCGGTGCAGATCTTGGCGCAGAGAAGTTCTTTGATATCAAATGCAGAAAAGCAGATTTAAAACCGGATGCAGTTGTTTTAGTTGCAACAATCCGCGCTTTGAAATATAATGGTGGAGTTGCGAAGACTGATCTTGCAGAAGAGAACTTAGATGCTTTGAAAAAAGGTATCGTAAATCTGGAGAAACATATCGAAAATCTTCAGAAATATGGTGTTCCGGTTGTCGTAACATTGAATTCCTTTGTGACAGATACCAAGGCAGAAACAGATTTTGTCGAGCAGTTCTGCCATGAGAGAGACTGCGAGTTTGCACTTTCCGAGGTATGGGAAAAAGGTGGCGAGGGCGGTATCGCACTTGCCAATAAAGTACTTGAGACATTAGAGAAGAAGGAAAGCCATTTCAAAGTCTTATATGAAAATGAACTTTCGCTTGAAGAGAAGATCGAGACGATCGCAAAAGAGATTTATGGTGCAGACGGAGTTACTTACGCTCCGGCAGCAAAAAAAGAATTAAAGAGAATTACAGATATGGGACTTTCCAATTTCCCTGTCTGCATGGCAAAAACACAGTATTCTCTTTCCGATGACCAGACAAAGCTTGGACGTCCGGAAGGATTTACGATCAACGTAAGAGAAGTATATGTTTCTGCAGGTGCAGGATTTGTCGTTGCTGTAACAGGAGCAATCATGACAATGCCTGGTCTGCCGAAAAAACCTGCTGCATATGGAATTGACGTAAATGACGAGGGTGTTATTACTGGTTTATTCTAAAAGCAAATTGCAGTAGAAACAGATTGAGAGGAACTATGGCACAGATTATTGACGGGAAGAAAATTTCACAGGACATCAAAGATGAATTAAAAGAGAAAGTGACAGCATTAAAAGAAGCAGGTACAGAGGTTGCACTTGCCGTGATCCAGGTAGGGAATGATCCTGCTTCTTCGGTATATGTAAGAAACAAAAAGAGAGCCTGCGAGTATATTGGGATCAGATCTTTATCTTATGAGCTTCCGGAGGAGACAACAGAAGCAGAACTGATCGAGCTGATTGAAAAACTGAATGAGGATAAGACGGTAAATGGAATTTTGGTCCAGCTTCCGGTACCGAAACATATTGATCCGGATAAGATTATCCGGACGATTTCCCCGGAAAAAGACGTAGACGGTTTCCACCCACAGAATGTTGGAAAACTGGTGATCGGGGAGGAAGGTTTTGTATCCTGTACTCCGGCTGGCGTGATCGAACTTTTGAAACGTTCTGGAATTGATATTTCCGGAAAAAACTGTGTGGTTGTTGGAAGAAGCAACATTGTTGGTAAGCCAATGGCACTTTTGATGCTTCGTGAGAATGCGACTGTAACGATCGCTCATTCCAAAACGGAAAATCTGAAAGGATTATGTAAGACCGCAGACATTCTGATTGTTGCGATCGGTAAGCCACAGTTTATCACCGCAGATTATGTGAAAGAGGGAGCTGTTGTAATCGACGTCGGAATCCACAGAGACGAGAATAATAAGCTTTGTGGCGATGTGCGTTATGATGAGGTTGCAGAAAAAGCATCTGCGATCACACCTGTTCCGGGTGGAGTCGGACCAATGACAATTGCGATGCTGATGCGCAACTGTGTGGAGAGTCTTGACAGACAATAAGATTGGTAGAGATAGAAAGGGTTTCATATGAAATGTGCAAAGTGTGGAGC
>ERZ1034781.1352-NODE-1352-length-10468-cov-9.969557_pt1 | contig 10468 bp, 10 predicted proteins | sample MGYA00520700_ERZ1034781 | MGnify/ENA primary metagenome ERZ1034781 (study PRJEB33766, sample SAMN09781709) | gut metagenome | biome: gut microbiome | host: Homo sapiens | place: Madagascar | study: EMG produced TPA metagenomics assembly of the PRJNA485056 data...
TGGCCATCATTTTCTGTGTCAGCCATATATTTTCATCCTCATAGCGCATCTCTATCCCCTTCTTTCTTTATCAATAAACATTATTTTGCCTTACTTGTTTTAAGGTTACTCTTGAATAGTTGAGCCATTGTTTCCTTACCTTTTTTCGTACCAATATCATCAATACTCATATCACCTTTAAATACAAGTTCCATTATGCCTATGTATGCTTCTCCTAAAGCCGCAGTAATAACACCTGCTGTCCCTGCAGAAATTGCTCCGCCTGCCACAGTTCCAACTCCCGGAATAAACTTCAATATATTGGTGACAACAGTTTTGCCTAATAAGGTCGCGCCACCGGTCCCAATGGTTGAAGACAATAATGCTGTGATGATGCTCTTATTTACATCAAATCCAAATATTACAGTAATTGAAGCAATCATACCTAATTGCGTAGGTATCATCAAGGCACAGTCAGAGAACGGGATAGGTGCTGCTCCTTCACCTGCCGCTGCAAGCGTTGCTGTTGCTACCGCTGCCTGTGCTTGACGCTTTTTTTCTTCTAAACTCACTATCTGTAAATTTTGAAGTGTATCCATCAGTTCTTCAGGTAAAGCTTCTCCCATTACTTTAATTAGTACGTCCAAACCATAGACCTTAGCCGTTCCTAAATCCTCGATTTCATAATCCTCCGCTAGAACGGGAATAACCTGAATAATGTCAAGATTTTCATTCAAAAGCATCTGTCTCAGCTCTTGTGCCTTCTTTTTGGAGAATGCTTGTGTCAAGACGACGATAATCGGAACCTGAGTTATTTGGTTATCCATTGAAAGCTCTTTAAGCCACTCTATTTCTTCTGGCTCTATTCTATTTGAAGCTGTGTTAATGCAATACCAAATGCAGTGAATAGCCTTATTAATATCTTGCGTTGCTAATCCCTTGCTGATGGTTTCAGTAACTTCTTTTTTTACCTCAGTTTGTACTTCTTTACCAAGTTCAAAACCTCTCGTATCATAGATTGCAAGAGGTACACCCTTCTTTGTGATTTTTCTCATATGCTGAGTCACTGGTTTGCCCATTCCGGTCTCAGCAAGTTTCTCTCTAAACACAGAATTAATCAAAGTGCTCTTACCGACACCAGTTTTTCCGGCAACAATTATATTCAGGGTGTTAAGATTTTTGATTTTTTCTGCGATTGCGTTTATTGCATCTTGCGCAATCTTATCAGCATCAATCGCCATTTTTCTCATCCTCCTTTGCTTTTGATGGAACTATTTCTGGTCCCATATTGTTAAAATCAATCTCTTCTTTTTTTAAAGAAAACTTGTATGCTTTATTAGCATACTTATCGAGCAAGTGCGGAATCACAATAAAACCAACTGCAGTCAGCACTATTCCACCAGCAATTATCAGAGTTTTTTTGCCTTTGCCCTTATTCTTTTCTTCTACCATGCAAACCTCCTTTATAGTACATGTTTATTTTGCGAATTTCTCACGACATCTATTTCACAATCACAACCCGCTGTTATCTAATCCGGGGTCTCGAAACTACCACTTTTAGGTTGGGACTATAATATTGTTGTCAGCTATTTTTTTACTCAATTTTACCTTCCAAAAGGCGCTCTCGTTTTTTACATCTAATCCGAGGTCACAACCTGACACACATTTGCAGTAGATATGTTTTCATATAAGAAAACCGAGCTTTTTCAGAAGTCTGGTTTCAAATCCAAACCTCCGAAAAAGCGCCGCTTTTTGGCACTTATTTATCTTCCCCTGACATCAATACTACCGTCTCCCATGGCACGATACGTTAGTAAGTACGTCATATCCACCTATTTGTTCAAGGGAACATATCTACAAACCCTTTAACGATTGCACTGGATTCTCATATAATGATTTACAATTCAAACAAGGAATAAACATCCTCTATAAAAGTCTTACTTTTTGCGATTCTGCTATTTCCTCCGAGCTCCTTATACTTCTCGTAAATCCTATTCGCAACAGACAAAACCTCTTCATTTGTTATAGATTCTAGATCTAATTCTTTAATATCCGAAAAGGTAAGTTCTTTTTTCTTTATTTTGTCTGCCACAGTAGCGTAAATAACATAGAATAATATATCATTCACCTCTGTATTTGACATACTTTCATTGCTTTTTAATGCGTTTTGGATTTTTCTTCCGATTTTGGCAGCCTTGTAATATGCTTCTAGTTCCTGATTCTCTTCATACAAAAACTTGTAAGTTTCCTCATCAGTTAATAACGTTGATGGTCTTGCTCTGGCAAAATCCGGTTTTCTCAATACAAGAGAAATTAAACACTGAGCAAGAAAGGATACGCTTATTATATCGGAAGCTTTCTTTTTTTGATTCTTATAATAGTTTTTTCTTCTATCATAGTAAAGCCCGCGATTTTTAAAGTACATTTCAATCTGTAAATGTATAGTATCAGTTACTCTAAGCGATGACTTTGGAATACTTGTCTGGTTATTTGTCGAGAAGATAATATTATCTCTAGACTCCTCACTTTCTGGTTTTATTACACGAACCAATATTGTCCTTTTATCTTCATCTATCTTTTCTAACTTATCGGAAAAATAATTATATATCTCCCTAGAAGTTTGTAACCCATTCACTATCTCAGGATTAACAACCTGCAATGATTTATTGGTAATAAGCTTTATGTCTGTTGAAAGTATAGTAACCCCATTATTAAGCCACCAAAAATCTTCGTTTCCAGATCCTTCTAAAGTATCTGCAATACTTGAGTTGACACTGTTATGCCCTTGATAATCTCTAACATTAGCCTCGAAAAAAGATTTTCTTAAATTGTGATTTTCATCAATTATAAAATTAAAATATGTACCAAGTTTTACAAGGCTTATGTATTCATTTTCACTCAATGATATCGGCTGATCTGCAAGGTCTAAGTTAACCCTAATTTCGCTATCAGTATTATACATATCCATCAATTGATCTACTGTTACAAAAATAACTTTTACTTCTGATGATGGATAATACTTTTTAATAATATTCTTAAGCTCAGAAGCCTGCCCTTCGACATTCGGGTGAACTTCAGTTCCGAGAGTAATATAATAATAGAAAAATCTAACTTTCACTTGGCTTCTAACCAATTTGGCCATAGCATCTCTAAATATACCAAATGCTTCTATTGTAGTTTCATTGTATCTGTCAATATATGATTCTAATGCATTAGACATATTGAGAAGATTATCCGAAACGGTTTTCCACTTCATTATCGCATCCTCGCCAAAAGAAGTTACATTTTTTGTCTGTAAAATATAAAAATCAAGATACGATCCCTTTGCGGCATTCAAATTTTCTATTTGATCTGCTGTTATCAATTCATCATTTAAGAAAACATATAAGTTGTCACAGCCTCCATCATTTCCACCACCAGAATTACCATTATCAATTTCTTCATCGCTAAGATTAAAATCCTTAAGTACCTGCGACGCAGCAAAGTGTTCAAAATAGTTGTTCATATCACTATAGCCTGTTGCATCTTCATATTCTTGCTTTATGCACTCTTTTAATAACAATTGGTTATTTGTCAATTGTGAAGCCATCCACTGTACCTCCATTTAACTTTTACTTGTGTTCTGCTTTCTTTTATCTCTTCTTTTCTATTTCAGATATAAATCTTATTTCATCAAATGAATTCAAGCATCTTTTTTTCCATGCAGGATTCATATCCCATCTTCTTTAATCCAACTATGTCAAAGTTTACCGCAATAGAGGTTCCTTCGATTGCAGTAATAGTTCCAATTCCAAATGCCTTATGTTTTACTTGCTTACCTATAATATCCACAGGAATTACAACTGGTGGCTTTGGTTCTGCCTTTGGAATAACTGGTGGAACATACGCAGATTTGCTGCCCGACTTTTTCTTAGCAGCAATCATCTTAATATACTGTTCATCCGCGTCCTTACCACGCGCTTTGAAATCTTCCATATCCTTAAATACAAACATGGCCGGTTTCTTTACATCATTATCAGGCACCGGACTGATAGGAAACATCCAAACTTTACGAGGAACTCCATCCTCGCCAGGCTGAGTTTCGGTGTAAGGTTTATCAACAAGCTCTATCCTTCCGCAGTACACATACTCGCTTGCATCCATTACTTCGAAAAGGTGGACATCGACGCCATTGTAACCGCTTGCTGCAAGAGTCGCATTCTGGGACCAGTTAATATCCTGATCTCCATTCTTCCCCATACCAGTGTAGTGGAAAACTCCACTAATCTACTTATCATGGTAAATACCTTTAGTATAATCTGATACAATCACCAAAGTATTAGTAGCTTTTGAACGACGCATGCCGCCCATATTGCCACACTTAAATGTATCGACCACGTCTGCATTTTTTAGTATCTGTCCAATTTTTAATCCAGGATTAAAATCCACAGAATCACCTCCAAATTTTATATTTAAAACCGTTCTGATTGTCTATGTCCATGTTTCGTTTTTAAGCATTTCCGCTAGTTGATCTGTTGATGGAATGTCATCAGTACCAAGTATCTGTGTTAAATCAAATATTCTTGTACCCATCGGTGCTCTTGGCGTAACCTTCTTAAAGTCGGTTTCATAGAACTTCTCAACAAAAAAGTATCTATGTTCAATCGTTCTAAGATCATATCCATGTGAGTCGCCATCGTCCATAGCCTTTGCTATAACCTCTTTTCTCTCATCAGTAAGTTCGCCAAACTCAGTATTATATTTCACACCATTTTCTGTTTCAACAGCAGTAATTCTCGCAATCACTTTACCAATGGCACGCACACTCTTATTCTTATAAAGGCCAAGTGTATCATGGGCTCTAAAGCCACGCTCAGCATTATCATAATAAACATTTGCACTGATATTGAAATCAAATGTAGTTCCAGCAAGTTGCATTCTCATATACTTCCATGCATCTGAAACTGGGATTAAGCCATCAGTGTAACAATAGTTCAGATAATCATCCAGTACATCCTGCATGTCATAGTCCCTATCATCCAGAACATCACTGATAGCATTAGCCATTGCTTCAAATGTGGTATTGATGTGAATTACCGGATGATGTTGTTTTTCATTATACTCTTTGAGCTTCTTCTCAAAAGCAGCTTTCTTATTTTCTTCCATTATTTCTGGCGCTAAAGTTATCATAACTTTATACTTCTCATCGCCGAAAGAATTTAGGTGCCGAAGCAGCTGGTCCTCATAAAACCAATCTGACATTTTGGTTTCTACTACTATCTTAAAGCTCTCCTGCGTAATTGTTGCATCAGGGATGCTATCAATGCTCTTCTCTTGCAATGTAAAAATAATCTCTGGATTAAAGGAATCTGAAAAATATTCTGATTTCAGAAATCTGAAAAACTTATCTGATGAGTAAGAATAAAGACGTGAAAGCAACAGCATTGTATTAGCTGTGGCCACATTCTCCTTCTCATGATATCTCTGAAAGTAATGTATTTTCATATACACCATCCAATCTATCTGTTCTTATACCAAACAAAATGGTCAAATTTTCTCTTTCTATGTTCAACGGTTATACAATACTCATCAAGCTTTCTAGTAATATAATCGTTGTACGCTTTATAATTGAAGCTGTCCTGCCATTTCTGAATCTGTCCTTTTGTAACATCATCAAAATAACGAGGCAGGTATTCTTTAAGAATTGTATCTAAAATTGAGTAATCGTCCCTTCCATACAGATTTCTATTATGATAGCAACAATACTTTGAAGCAAATGAGAAAAGATTTATTTTCCCATTACTTCTTGCAATTTCATTTACAACCTCAGGATCGCCTGCTGCGATTCTAGCATCAATATTAGGAATAGCTGCTATAATATTAGCCAGCTCAGCCATACTGATTTTACTCTTATGCTGTGATAAGTGGGTTGAATTTGTAATATCAATTAACCCCACCTTCATAGCCACAACATCTGGGTCCGTATTCATAGGAAACTTCTGAAGGCATCGCGTAATCAGCTCATTCTCTGGACCATAATTATCAGTACCCTGGACCAATGATTCTGCCTCATCCATTGTTTCATTAGTAATGGCATCGCCAGTAACATCTCTGTATCCTTTCTTTGTCTGCACAGGCTTCTCCTGGATTATAATATCAACTCCTGATAATGAATAATACGATGGGTTACTCCCAGTTCTCAGAACAGCACCACTGTTTACAAGCCCCATCAATGCAACATATATATTAGGTCCATGATTCTTATCTCCGTATATTGCTTCTGCTAAAGCTCTTTGAGTCATGGTTCCATATGTATTTAATAAATTAACAATTGTCTCTTTTTGACCCATACTCTATTTTTCCTTTATGTATTTTCCACTCTTGATACGCTCATCATTGGGTTTTTCTGCATCAGCCGGAATAGCCCAATAGGAACCAATCTTTGTTGCACCTGGAATTCTATTTTTTGCACATAAAACCTGAATTCTTCTGATGGAGATACCCCATTTTTCAGATATTTGTCGTATTGATAAATATTCCATATAGTCCTCTCTTATAGTACAAATAACACACAATACAATCTAACGATATTATATTCCAAACCACGAATAAAATCAATCTAAAAAAGTGTCTGCGACACTCTCAACTCCCCTAACCCCTCATTCATGAGGGGATTGGTTTTTTCTTTTTGCTACAACTCTGCCATAATTATCTTATGAGCAACATACTTCAAGATATATTTAAGGATAATTATGAACGAATGATTTATACATTACACCCTCGAAAATCGGTCATTGAAAATGTTGATCGTATGATTAACTGTGGTGACCCTTCTTTTGGTGGCGCAATGTACGGTTGTAGTAAATGCGGAAATCTTAAATTTGTTCCATTTCGTTGCCACAGTAGATTCTGTCATACCTGTGGAACCAAATATTCCATTGATCGCACTACTTCCATGTCTTTTAAGATAATCAATGTCCAGCACCGGCACTGTGTATTTACCATTGATTCTGAACTAAGACACTTCTTCCTTGAATACCGTGAACTTCTTGGTCTTCTTTTTGAAGCAGTTCAAAGTATTATTCTTCGCATGTTTCATAAAGACAACAAAACAGAAAAATTTACGCCTGGTTTTATCCTTGTTCTTCACACTTTCGGTAGAGATTTGAAATGGAATCCTCACATTCAGTGTCTTCTTTCAGAAGGTGGAATTGGTAACTCTGGTCTTTGGCGCACAAAAACTCACTTTAATTACACCTATCTTCGTAATGCTTTTAGAACCGCTTTGCTTAACCTGATGGAAAAGAAACTAGGCTCATCTTTCAAAAAGGTTAAAGCCAAATGTTATAAAGAACACAAGGATGGTTTCTACGTATATGCAAAACCAAACAAATGTAATCCAACTGTTGTTACTAAGTACATTGGTCGATACCTTGGTCGTCCCGTCATCGCTACTTCACGTATCGATGTATATGACGGCGAAAATATAACATTCCATTACAACCGACATGAAGATGACCAGCTTGTTGTTGAAACAATTCCTGTAATGGATTTCATAACAAGACTAATTCAGCACATACCTGAAAAGCATTTCAAACAAATCCGATACTATGGCTTATATGCAAGGACCCGTGAAAACGACAAAAAATTATCTCGCGCCATAGCTAAAGAAAAACACAAAATCATTCTCTCTTTCAATCGCTGGCGCAATTGTACATTATCTTCCTTTGGATATGACCCTCTTATATGTCCTTGCTGTGGCGAAACAATGCTTTTCCTTGAACTTTATCATAGACATCAGCATATTTCTCTGAGCGAAATGTACGAAAGGGCTATGGGCAGGCTCCCATATCCTTCATCAGCATAAATATATACATTACACCTTCCTCTGTGATAGAATGTTAAAAACGGAGAAAAATACTATGTCAAAACGTTCAGATGAAATCAGAAAAAAGTACATACAGAATCCACCTGAAGTCATGACTGCTGATGACATCCGCCACATGAGTGAGAATGATTTGCTTGATATGGATTACTTCTTAAATGAAGACGATGAGTTTGGCGAAGACTTTCCTGGAGCTGAAGGCTTCTATATCTTCTAAAACCTATCGTTTACTTGTCATGCCCGCTAAATTGCGGGCTCTTTTCATATCTAGCTGTCTCAAAGTTAGAACTTTCCTATAAAGTAAAAAAGGCAGCTATAAACCATTACGGTCTATAGCTGCCCTTACGCTGTATTACTAAATTGTACTATCTCTGTTTATTTATTACTTTTTCTACATGAATCATTATATTTTCTATTGCACTTTCCGTCAAATTACTGCTACCTGTTTTCAGCATTAATTCTATTGCCACCTTTGTTTTTCCTTGTGCAGCACTTAAATATGCATTTCTACAAAGCAACGCTATGCTATCTTTTGCATTTTCCATATTTGCAATCTTTTTAAGATTACTATATGCAGATTCCATTCCTCTCCGATCTCCATAACGTCTACAAATATCAAAATAGTCCTTATGAATATAAAATGAATTTTTAAATTGATCTAATCCATCATTTAATACTTGTAATGCTTTATCCTTATCTTTCTCTATGAAAGCAATATACTTTGCTTTTAATTGAAAATAAATTTCGCTTGTTGATGTTCTATATATGCTTTCCGCTGTCGATAAAATTTCTTCTATATCACTCTTTTGTTCATCGCTTAGAGATGCTCTATATATCAAACAATCAAAATATGCTTGCATTTGATACATATTCTCCGGATAATCTCTATAATTTTGCTCAGCCAAATCCAGTGCAGCACCATAATCTTGCATATTTGTATATATAAGCACTAACTCTCTCCTAGCTTTATCATGTCTAGGATTTTTTTTCAAAACATTCAAATAACTGTGTTCTGCCATAGAATATTTTCCATGCATTCTATAGTTAAATCCCTTTAAAAAATTATATTGTTGATATGACGATTCATTTCTAAAATATGATACCTCTGCATCAAACTCAATTTTTTTTAATCTCGCCAATGAACAACAGTAATAAAATTGTATTATATTTTTTATGTCTTGCGCACTATTAATAAAAACCCTTGATTGTTTCATATCGCTTACAAGTTCAAGTACTCTTGTATACTTTCTTTCATTATATAATTCTATTATAGATTTTACATAAACTGTAGCATATAAAAATTTATCCGGTACAGATACATTGTTCTTCAAATTTTCCTTTATGTAATATGAAAATTCTGAAAAAGAAAGATAATTCATATACTCCGGATCTTCTATTCTCTTTGCAAACTCTTCTGTATTTTTATTTAAAAATTTCCTTATATCCTCCGTCATATTAAATCCTGTTCTTAATACATAGTCTCGAATAACCGCATTTAATCTTAAATACTCTCCTGCTGTACCAACGGTATTACATACAGTAAACATTTTAATTCGATTTAACACCCGACCATAAACAGGATTATTTTTTATTATGTATTCCATTAAATTCACTGGCATCGTTCCCAGTTCTGCCAACAATGATAATAATCCTTTATATTCTTTTTTCAAATCATCTTCTATCACAATATCTAGCATCTTAGCTGAATTAGCGCTAGGCATATCGGCAATCATATAAGAGTGATTTTTAACATACTCAATGCTACCATTATTCTTCGCCAATTCAACACAATATTGTATTTGCAATGGATATCCTGACAAAATTTCTGAAAAGAAATCTATATCTTCCTCTTCGAAAGGTATTCCATTTATTTTTGAATAACCTCGTAAAAAACCAAATGTATCACTGGGTTCTAAGTTCTGCAACGTAATTTCAAATATATTCTTATTCTTTCTGTAGTGGAATGAATTCAGGCGTATTCTTGTAATAATCACTATAGTAATTTTACGACCTATTTTCTCCAATACTTTTTCAAACCAATATGCCATCTCCGATGATTTGACAATGCACATTTCATCTTCTATAAAAATAATTTCACGATATTTTTGAGCCATATTAAGCAAATCAACCAATATCTCAATTTTTGAATCCATATCTCCAAATTTATCTAAATCATCGTATGTATATTCTCCTAATCCCAAATCGCAGCTTAATTTCATTATAAGATCTTCTATAGTATCATTTTGTAACAATTCAATGCTCATTGGAAAATAATATCTCTCTATTATTTCTGAATCTTTTAATGCTGCTCGTGCATAGGCTTTTCTACCTATACCATCAATTCCTGATACAACTAAACATTTTATATGCTTTAATTTTCCGTTTTCATCTCTTTCATCTAAATTTTCTTTGAAACACTTTTTTTCTAAATCCCTTCCATAAAAGAAATTAAGTTTCTTATCAAGACTAAGATCTCTCTCCATTCTTAACTTAGTCAATTGATTTTCTATTTTTTTGCAAGCAACCTTATAATTTAATATATGTCGCAAATTATATGCACCAAAGCCATTTTTCAAAAAATCTGGTATACGTTCATCTTCATATGTTATTGAATCATCTATAATA
>ERZ1034781.1358-NODE-1358-length-10429-cov-3.924812_pt1 | contig 10429 bp, 1 predicted proteins | sample MGYA00520700_ERZ1034781 | MGnify/ENA primary metagenome ERZ1034781 (study PRJEB33766, sample SAMN09781709) | gut metagenome | biome: gut microbiome | host: Homo sapiens | place: Madagascar | study: EMG produced TPA metagenomics assembly of the PRJNA485056 data...
ATACAATATGGCAATGTATATGGAATCTATCATGGTAATGGCAGTTCGCCGATCTCCATAACCATAGACGGTGCTGAACTGCCTGCTGTATATGGAGCATTTGAGAGCACTGTTGAGACTCCGGAGAACATGACTGCGGTAACTATCAGTGTGAAGGGCGACGCGGCAGTTGAAAGTCTGTATGGACTTTTCAGGACATATTGTACTGGTGGTGTACTGATAGACACGGAGAAGTCAGTTAAGATAAAGACGCTCTATGGTCTCAGCACATCGACCATAGATGGAGACATCACGGAGAATATCAATTATAGCTGTGACGGCAACACATTTGTCACACTGGCTACAGATGGATATTACACAGGAAAGGCATACACTATTAATGGCGATGCAGTGTTCAATATGAAAGGAGCCAGCGCCAATTCAGTGTATCTCGTGCAGAATGGAGCTGTGCTCAGTAAGACACTGACGGCCAAGGTGACTGATTCCAAGGTAGACAGCCTGAACGGAGTTTCCCAGGGGGCAAAGGTTGATGGTGACGTGAGCCTTACATTTGACGGAATATCAGCCATAAAGGATGGAAGAAGTGCCAGTTTATATGGTGCGTCAAGTGCGACTATCCTTGGAAATCTGGACCTTAAGCTGAAAAGCCAGTCTGGATCAGAGATGTCTGTGTATGGCACCAATAATACAAATATAAAGGGAAATGTAAATGTCAGCATTGATGGCTCAGGAGCAAAGTTCAACACCATATATGGAATGTATGGCGGTATGCTGGGCGGAAGGGCTGATATAGATATAAAGAACTGCGCTGCCGGTTACACAACATGTGGCATGAATTCGGTTTCGTTCAGTCAGACTCAGCCGGAGGAAGAAGGAACATATACGTATACTGTGAACATGGGGAATATCACTGGCGCCAGCGGCAGGGTATATGGAATTTCAAATTGTTCCGGTATCACTTCTGCCAGCGTTGTAATGAAGGCTGTGGCAACAACAGATACATTAAATGGCATGTATCTGAGCACAGGTGTAAAAGGTGATATAAAGGCAGAGCTTTACAACTGTAATGCAGCCTATGTAAATGCTCTGAATCTTTCAAACGTGACGGTAAATGGTTCTGTGGATGTCGTTGTTTCAGGCTGCAGCATCACGAGATCTCTGAATGTAGAGCAGGGTGGAAGTATTAGTAAGGATCTTAACATAAGCGTCAGCAACGTTATCAGCAGTTCAGCACAGCTTGTATACGGCGGTAGCTGTCTGGGAAATATGACGGTCAATGTGGATGGCATGAATGATGAATCCATAGTAGACGAAAATGGCAATCCGCTTGTGAACTCGTATGAATACGCGGGCAGCGACATGTTTACCATGATGGGCAACTTTGCACTGGCAGGGGAACTCAAGGCGGATATAGCAAAGATACATTTTGCAAAATGTGGACTCGCCGGAGGTGATTACAGTTGCGGAAATATCGGAACAAAGGTTGACATAACGTTGTCAGACAGCAGTATAAATGGACTGGCGGGAAATAATATTTTCTATCTGGCAAATGAGAGCTATTCCGGTTCAACCGAGAATACAGTTCCTGTTGATATAAAGATCAACAACACAGATTTTACAAATGCAGACGGAATAAGTTTCCAGATGTATATAGGTAATAACAAGGATGCAAAAGTTACATTTGATGACAAGTGTAGTATGCCGGAGAAGTATTATATGGCTCCAAGCATGAATACCACCGGCTCATCTGTTATAACCTATGGACAGAATATATATTATGGCGGACAGAATCTTGTGATAGACAAGGATGTAACTGCTGATAATATTTACTTTGGTAACTTCACAGAGAACGGAAGCCAGGGCAATGCCGTGATCGTTATCAACAAGGGGGTAACGGTAACTGCAAATGAGGGTATATATGCAGCAGGCGGTTCAAACATACTCCACAGTGGAATCCTCAAGGGAACATTTAAGGCGACTGATGGGTATCTGCCAAATATATTCTCAAAGGGGGGCGTAATAGAGGACTCGGCTGTAGGGGATGTTGCAAATGTAAATTATTCATTAGATGTTGTGTCCAACGAGAAGGCCGCAACGTACACCATGACAGGCAAGACGTCACAGTATATTGATCCTGATGGTACATATGTCAAGGGCGGCGCAGATGTCAAGATAACACCGACCGTGAACAAGGGATATATTCTTGACAAGGTGACCTTCAGAGGTCAGAGCGACACAGCGGAAAATTCAGCGGTTGAAGCAAATGGCGTGTACACGTTCAGCATGCCGAACGAGCCTTGTACAGTGACGATCGCAACGACAGGAAAGCAGATCGTGGTATCCAAGACAACTGTTGATCCATCGGCACTGCTTGGAAAAGAATACACGGCAGCTTCACCTCTCTATGACATGGCAGATCTTGTCATATCAAACGACGCAAGAGAGGGCGAGGTCACATACGAGATCGACGAGACAAATGGACTTCCTGAGGGACTCTCATTGATCGATGGCAAGATCGTCGGAACGGCAAGTAAGCTTTATGAAGACGGAAAAAATGTCATAGTCCATGTGACAGGAAGAAACGGTTCAAAGGCACAGCTCTCATTGAACGTGATCGTCTCAAATGAGGAGAAGAAACAGGACAACCAGGATGGCCGAATCGCAGTTGATGAGGATGAGAAGACTATATGTCTCAACGGAACATCAGTGGTCATCCAGGCAAAGGACGACACAGATACAGAGATATACGTGGACGACAATCAGGATGGACAGGCAGATGGCAAGACACCTCTGTACACCGGAGATCTGTCGGAGTACACGATAACAGGTGTCGAGGACAACGCCATAAGACGAAGCATCAGGATCACCATGACGGGGGGGAATGTAAAAGCAATATACGGTGCAAAGGATTCAGAGCTTTCATATAAAGGCGGCGATGCGGTGAGTATAAATATCCGTGGTGGTAAGGCAGCAACTATGTATGTTCTGTCGAATTCAACCGTGGATGGAACCATAGCATATGAGATCGCAGAGAACACTGTAGATAAGGGCGGATTTGCAGCGGATACAACATCAAAATATACCGGTGCATTCATGAGAAACAGCAAGGATATCGTAACTATCAGGGGAACCTACGTTGTGAATAAGAAGCTCACGGCAATGGCTCTGATAATCTATGACAGTGCGGCAGTTGATGTAAATGCTCCTGTTGAGGTAACGGATTATGTGTCACTGAACGAGAGATCATCCGCAGTATTTAACGATACGCTGACCGCTGACAGGCTTGGTTATTCAAAGTATGCCAAGGCAGTTGTGAATGGAGATACGAAGCTTGCGGCTCTCAATATGACACAGTATGACACGACACTCACAATAGGCGAGGATGCGCTGTTTGATGTGGGCAAGGTCAACATGACATCAGGCTGGGCAAGAGTATATCAGAAGGGTACGCTCAAGTGTCCTTCAGACAAGTTCAGCAACACAGGTGTGTGGGTGGCAGCAGGAAAATTTGCAGATGATATAGATGCCAGCGGCTGGACAGGAGTGTATTACAGCTATGCAGGCGCCTCAACAAACATGGACAACTCATCAGCAAAATTGGCTGCACAGTCATATGTAGTTGAATATGAGAATGTCAAATATGTTGCCTGCAAACAGGCGATCACAGTTAGCTATACCGATGTGCCGGGTTACACAGCCTATGTGTCGGCAAATGGCGGCGAGCCGGTACAGGGAAGCAACGGAAGTGCAAAGGTGACAGGCCCGGATTCATCTATGTCTATTGTAGTGGATTATGTGGCAGACCAGATAGACATCAGTAAGGAATACGCAGATCCGATTCTGGCGGCGGAGACCAAGTACACAGCGGATTCACCAGCGTACGATCTCACGATCCTCAAGGTTACAGGAGATACCACAAAGGATTATGGAACTGACATGCAGTACAGATTGAAGAGCGGTTCGACACTTCCATCAGGACTTGTGCTTGAGTCGGGTAAGATAACAGGAACAGCCAAGAATGCAGGTGAAAGCACAGTAGTATTTGTCATAACAGGACGAAATGGAACATCGGTTGATTTCCCAGTGGTATTCAAGGTACTGCCGGCAGGCACGGAGATACCTGATATCAACAAGCTTGGTGTATCTGTGAACACAGAGGATAAGACCATTGATCTCGGTGGAAATTCAGCAGTGATAATAGTTGATCCGTCGGATAGCAGCAAGAGCTCAGTATATCTGGATGCTGATCACAACGGAGTGGCAGACGACAACAGACCACTCAGAATAGACGGAGAGGTTACATATGATCTGTCAGGCTACAGCATATCAGGCTATACGGACACAGCAAATAAATACACCGGTGACATATCGGTGACACTCAGAAGCGGAAATGTCGGCAATATATGTGCTGCGGGTTCAACTGACAGCAAGGCAGACCGAGTGACGATAGATGGAAATGTAACCATGACGATCATGAGCGGTTATGTGTCAGGCACTGTAGCTGCGGCAGGAAACGCTGATGTCAAGACAGTGACCTTCGCGGCAGAGGACGGAAGAGCAGGAAGCGTGGTATACGGTGCGTACAATACAAATGCGGAGAAGGTAGACTTCACATTTGCAAAGTCTGCACAGATGTACACACCGAAATCAACCAAGTCTGAGAATATGTATGTTACATCGGGTGGATCAGTATCCGGTGATGTGGATATAAGAGTTGGTATAACTGATCATTACAATACATTTATATACGGTGCGGATTACATGAACAAGCGCTCCTACTTCAACGGAGTGTCGGGAACAGCCGTATCCGGAAATGTGAACTGTGTGGTTGATGGAAGATGGTGCGCTGAGAAGTGCAACAACTTTGTCCAGCAGTCAGATGTGAAGGGAGATCTGTATGCCGAGATAAAGTCAGGAGAACTCAGAAAAAATGACGTCAACAATGAGCATAGCAAGGCATTGGTATTTAACTATGGTCACAGCATTGGAAATATATACGTCAAGGCAGGAACAGAGGGCGCTGTCACAGGTGACTTTGTACTTGCGGCAGGCGGTAAGGTCGGCAGGGTAGAGTATGTAGACGAGAATGAAAAGTCCACAGCTACTGTAAAGGGCACCGCTGACAATTACCAGGTTGAGAGTCTGGGTTCACTGTATATGTCTCTCGCCGGCAAATTAACTATAGGCGGAGACTACACACTTGACAGAGATGAGGAGGTAAAACAGCTTGAGATCCTCAAGGATTCAAAGCTGACCATCGCCGAGGGCGCAGTTCTTACAAATACATCGACAGCGACAGTTACCGGTGATGTTGAGAACCTTGGCACATGGAATGTGGACGGCGCTCTGACTATGACAGGATCACTGGTCAACAGAGGTGCATGGAATCTGAAAGGAAATGTTCAGGCTTCAGCAACAGTAGATAACTACGGGGATATCACAGCAGCAAATAGTGAGAGGATCACCTTGAATACAAATGCAAAGCTCATCAACAGAGCTGATGCACAGTTTACATTTGGCAACCTCACAAACAGTGCAATGATCGTAAACTATGGTAATATGAAGCAGCTTGCATATACGTCAAGTCTTGGAAGCGGAAGCATACTCACCACAGTAATCCCGGATATGGTGTACGCACTGAAAAATTACAGCGTCATTTTCTACAAGCTTGATGTGGATTATCCTGCATATTGCTTCAAGGATGGCGATGCAAAGATAGAGAAGAGTTCATCGGCAACAAGATGTCAGAAGAAGTCAGGTGTTGACGGTGACGATGCACTCTATATACAGGGTGGCAAGTCGTTCTACATCACAATAGACGGTGAGCCGATAGATGGAATGGCGGTGGATTCAGTTGTATTTGGACCGGATGACACAGCCATGACTACAAGTAACAACCGTCTCTGGAGCGGCGTCATGACATATGAGCCGGCAACAGTTACGGTAAATATGGCAAAGCAGGAGGCCGTAAATATAACTCTCGCAAAGACAGAAGATACAGTTAAGGCGCAGGTTGGAAAGACAACCACAAAGGATGAGCCATTATATGATCTGACAGCCATAGAGATCCAGAATGATGAAGCTGTGGACAACGGATATGTGTCATACTCCCTTGCAAAGGGACAGACACTTCCGGCAGGACTTGTGATATACGATGGAAAGGTATATGGAACGCCGAAGACTGCAAGTGCTGAGGCACAGACAGTCAAGTTCACGGTGAGAGGACAGAATCAGACAGTGGCTGAGTTCACACTGATCATATCCAGCGTGGAGAAGGGAATACCTTCATTTACTGCCGGAAAGGCGGGCGACGCATATGCCGGCAAGACCCTTGCGGATGTGGAGCTTCCAACATCGGCAGCAGGAAAGTACATGTGGGCAGATGGAACACAGCAGGTAGGAAAGGCCGGAACAAGCGAGACCTACGATGCATACTTTGTTCCAGACGACACAGCAAACTATGACTGGAGCAAGATCGATGCAGCAGAGGGAACATATGAGGAACTGGAAGACGGAAGTGTGAGAATTGCAGTGAAGCTTTCAGTGTATGTGAGAAAGCAGGATCCTGTATTTACAGTTCCGGAGAATGTCACAGCTACATACGGAGACACTGTTGGCAAGATACTCCTGCCTGAGACAGCAGGTGGAATGTTCATCTGGGAGAATGCAGATGAATCTGTAGGAGAGGTTGGAACAAAGACTTTCCTTGCAACATTTGTACCTGAAGATGAGGATGTATACGAGAGAGCAGAGCATGTGGAGATAACTGTTCAGATTCTTCCTGCAAATGCAGTATTTACTCAGGCGATAGATTCACTGAGTGCTAAGGAGAATATGACTCTTGCAGACATAGAGCTTCCAGAGCGCGAGGATGGAGTATACACATGGTATACAGACAGAACGACAAAGGTTGAGGATGGCAATACATACAAGCTTTGTTTCAAGCCTGCGGACACAGCAAATTATGACTGGACATCAGTTACAGGATGGAACAGGGCTTACAATGGAGTTGTATTCAATGTAAAGATCACCATCGAGAAAGAGCCGGAGCAGCATGTACACGATTACGGCAATAAGTACAAGAGCGACAGCAGATCTCACTGGTATCAGTGCTCATGTGGAGAGAAGTCAGGCCTGGCAAATCACACATGGGACAAGGGCGCGATAACGACCAAGCCTACAGACACAGCGGCAGGTAAGAAGACATTTACCTGTACCAAGTGTGGATACAAGCGTTATGAGTCAGTAGCTGCCCTTGGAATAGACATAGGAAATTCCAAGAACAATGTGGTCGTAAGCGGTATAGAAAAGAATGGATATACATACACAGGATCACCTATCACTGTTAAATCGCTTGCGCTCAGGAGAGGCAAAACAACACTGAAGAATGGTGTGGATTACACCGTACAGTACAAGAACAACAAGAATATCGGTACAGCGACAGTAAAGATCACTGGTAAGGGTAATTACAGAGGCTCCGTCAGCAAGACATTTGCTATCAAGGCTGGCAAGGGCAAGATATATAAAGTTGCGCAGAAGGGCGTGCCTGGCTATCTGAAATATAAGGTGACAAATGCCGCTTCAAATGGCAAGGGAACAGTGACACTTGTTGGAAGTACAAGCAAGAAGAACGACAAGAAGTTCAAGTCACTCACGGTTGCATCCAGTGTCAAGATCGGTGGAGTGAACTTCAATGTTACGGCTGTGGGAGCGAAAGCATTTACAGGACGCAAATATCTCACCACGGTTGTGATCGGAGGAAACGTTAAGACCATAGGCGGTGCAGCATTCAGCAAGTGTGGAAAGCTTGGAAAAGTTACCATAAAGTCTACAAGGATAACGACTATCGGTAAGAATGCTTTCCAGGGTGTCAAGAGCAATGTGAAGGTATATCTTCCTAAGAAGAAATATGACGCATATGCAAAGAAGCTCAAGGCGAAGGGAATGAACACTCCTAAGAAAGCGGTATACAAAAAGTCAAAATAAATGAAATGCGTTGATGTGTTGGCGGGACAGTCACAGATGATGTGGCTGTCCTGTTTTTTATGTGAAGATCGTTCTGGTGTAAAACCATGAGTGTAGTGACAGGAAAGATATAATCTGCTATACTGAACATATGTTTGTGAATATATGGAGGACTGTATGGATAATTTTATAGATGAACTGAATGAACAGCAAAGGGAGGCAGTGACCACCACAGAAGGGTATGTGCGCATAATTGCGGGAGCGGGAACCGGCAAGACAAAGGCGCTCACATACAGATATGCGTATCTGGTGGATGAGCTTGGAATATCCACATCGAATATACTGTGTGTCACATTTACAAATAAAGCGGCGAGGGAGATGAGCAAGCGTATCAGACAGATGATCGGGGACAGTGATACGGGATACATCTGTACATTTCACGGCTTCTGTGTGAAGCTTCTGAGGGAGGATATCCATGTCATCAATTATCCCCAGAACTTCGTGGTGATGGACAGCGAGGACACGGAGGAGATACTCAAAACTGTGTACGAGAATGCCCATATACAGTCGAGAACATATACATTTGACATGGCCAGGGATCACATATCGGCTATGAAGAACGAGATGCAGCATATCACATATTTGGCGGACATAAGCAACGACAGACTGCTGGCGGATTATGAGAAGGCTTCAGACATACCTGAAAAAGTATTTCTGGGATACCTGTACGAACAGAAGAAGGTGTATGGACTTGACTATGATGATCTCATAACCATTGCGCTCCACATCCTCAGAACCGATGCGGAGAAATGCCGCAAATGGCAGGAACGCATGATGTATGTCATGGTGGACGAGTTTCAGGATGTCAGTGGTAACCAGTATGCGCTGGCGGAGATACTCAGCGGTTATCACAGGAATCTGTTCATCGTGGGCGATCCGGATCAGACCATATATACGTGGCGCGGAGCAAAGATAGAATACATCCTGAATTTTGATGCAGAACATGAGGACACGAAAACTGTATTTTTGGATATCAACTACAGGTCAATACCGGAGATACTGGCTGTGTCCAACTCGCTCATAGAGAAGAACAAGAAGAGACTTCCGCACAGTCTTGAGGCGTATAAGGAGTCAGGCAGAAGACCTCAATATATACATTCCAAGACGACCGGGGATGAGGCTCGGTGGATGACTGCGGAGATACAGAAACTGATAAGTGCAGGCAACTCATACAGTGATATAGCGGTGCTCTACAGATCTCATTTTGTTTCAAGGAGCATTGAGGAGGCATTTATAAAATCAAAGATTCCGTATACGCTCTACAGTGGCGTGGAATTTTATAAAAGGAAAGAGATAAAGGATGTGCTGGCCTACCTCAGAATGATAGTGTATTCAGATGATCTGTCATTTCGCCGCGTGATCAATGAGCCGAAGCGCAACTTTGGCAAGAAACGAATGGCTATCGTAAAGGCATATGCGGATTCTCACAGATGTTCCCTCTACAATGCGCTTTTGGATCTTCTGGAAGAAAAGTCTGTAAAGACAACAGGCGCAATAGTGTTTGTTGATATCATAGAGGGATTTAAGAAAACATATAAAGAGAAAAAGCTGACAGATCTGGTCACGGAGATACTTGAGCAGACAGGGTATGAGGTGATGCTCAGACAGTCGGGTGAGCAGGAGAGACTTGACAATCTTGCAGAACTTAAACAGTCCATAGATGAATTCGAGAAGACATCCGGTGAGGAGAATACCCTTGAGGAATATTTGCAGAGCATTGCACTCTACACGAACAGTGATAAGGAACAGGACAAAGAAACGGTGAAGATGATGACTATCCACACCGCGAAGGGACTCGAATTACCGTATGTGTTCGTGTGCGGCGTGAATGAAGGAATATTCCCGAGCAAGCATGTGGACACGGAGGACATGCTGGAAGAGGAACGCCGTATGGCATATGTGGCATGCACCAGGGCTGAGCGAGGTCTGTACATCAGTGACGCGGAAGGACTCAACTATGATGACTCGTTCAGGTATCCATCGAGATTCATATTCAACATAGATCTTGACTCCATAGACTATGTGAATGAACTCCCGCAGAGGCTGGTGGATGATACCAAGAGCTACATAGCCGCAAATGAGAGCCGCTATATGCCGCTGGACACCGAGCTAAAGCCCGGAGACAGGGTGAGACACAAGGTGTTCGGCGAGGGCACGATAACCGGTATCAGGGGAGATATAGGGTGCTATGTGGTTAAGTTTGATAGGGTGGAGACGGAGAGAAATTTGAAGATTGGGGTGGGGCTTGAGAAGATTGGAAATCTATAAAGATTTTGATGGTGAGACGAGTATAGTATGAAGAATACTAGTGTAAATATAGAAAGTAATACTTGACACAATCAGAGGTAGAAAAGTAATATAATACTGTAGATTTGGCATATAAATGCTAGCTGTGCGGGTTAAA
>ERZ1034781.1367-NODE-1367-length-10390-cov-3.976681_pt1 | contig 10390 bp, 9 predicted proteins | sample MGYA00520700_ERZ1034781 | MGnify/ENA primary metagenome ERZ1034781 (study PRJEB33766, sample SAMN09781709) | gut metagenome | biome: gut microbiome | host: Homo sapiens | place: Madagascar | study: EMG produced TPA metagenomics assembly of the PRJNA485056 data...
AAATAAAATAGCATCAGGGTGTTGACAAAAAAACACCTTGGTGCTATTTTAATAGCAGAACGATATTAGCACTCTAAGTAAATGAGTGCTAACAAACCAAAAACAACCGGTGAAGGTTCAGGAACAGGAGACGGGAAAATGGCAGACGAGAATATGGAATTGGATGAAAGAAAAGTAAAAATTCTGGATGCAGTTATCCGTAATTATCTTGCAACCGGTGAACCTGTGGGATCACGAACCATTTCAAAATATACGGATCTGAATTTAAGTTCTGCAACCATCCGCAATGAGATGGCAGATCTTGAAGAACTTGGTTATATCGTGCAGCCACATACATCAGCAGGAAGAATTCCTTCAGACAAAGGCTATCGGTTTTATGTGGATCATCTGATGCAGGAAAAAGACCGGGAAGTCAAAGAAATGAAGGACTTCGTAATAGAAAAAACCCAGAAGATGGATGAGGTATTAAAAAAGGTTGCAAAGATGCTTGCAAACAACACCAATTATGCGACAATTGTTTCCGCACCGACTTACAGTGGAAACAAAGTAAAGTTTATGCAGCTGTCCAATGTAGATGAGAAACATATACTGGCAGTTATCGTAATGAACAGCAACATGGTAAAGAATCAGATGATCGATGTGGAAGAACCGCTCGACAACGAAACTTTACTGAAACTGAACATTCTGCTGAATACAGCATTGAATGGGTTGTCACTGCAGGAAATCAATCTGGGAACGATTTCCAAACTGAAAGAGCAGGCAGGCGTGCACAGTGAGATTGTTTCCCATGTGCTGGATGCACTGGGACAGACACTGAGTGAAAACGAGGATCTGCAGATCTACACAAGCGGTGCAACCAATATTTTGAAATATCCGGAACTTTCTGATTCAGAGAGTGCGGCAGGTCTTCTTTCCACATTTGAGGAAAAAGATGAGCTGGTAAATCTGGTAACGGAATCCCTTTCTGAGGGGGAGAGCAAAGGAAATGAAATACAGGTTTATATCGGAAATGAAGCTCCGGTACAGACGATGAAAGATTGCAGTGTCGTTACCGCAACTTATGATCTGGGGGAGGGCGTCAAAGGAACGATCGGAATTGTTGGTCCGAAACGGATGGATTACGAGAATGTTGTTGACAACCTCAAAAACTTAAAGTCCCAGTTAGACGGTATTTTTGATAAAGAAAAAGGGCAATCCTAGAAAGGTGGTAAACATGGCAGAGAACAAAAAAGTCATGGAAGAAGAGGCAGTAGATACAAAAGAAACCAAGGCCGAACAGACATGTGAAGAAACAAAGGACACAAAGGAGACGGCGGCAGAGGAAACAAAAGAAACTGCAGCCGAAGAAAAGGATACAAAGAAAGAAGAGAAATCCGAAAAAAAGGGTGCCTTTGGAAAGAAAAAGAAAGATAAAAAAGACGAACAGATCGAAGATTTAAACGACCGTCTGAAACGTCAGATGGCAGAGTTTGATAATTTCCGTAAACGTACGGAAAAAGAAAAAGCGCAGATGTTTGACATGGGAGCAAGAACAATCATTGAAAAGATTCTCCCGGTTATCGACAATTTCGAGCGTGGGTTTGCAGCTGTACCAGAGGAACAAAAGGATGATGCTTTTGTTACCGGTATGGATAAAGTATATAAGCAGATGCTGACAGAATTAGATGCCATCGGGGTGAAACCGATTGAGGCACTGGGAAAGGAATTTGATCCGGATCTCCACAATGCAGTTATGCAGGTGGAAAGCGAAGAGTATGAACCGGGAACAGTTGCCCAGGAATTACAAAAAGGTTACACCTACAAGGACAATGTGGTCCGCCACAGTATGGTCGCTGTAGTCAGCGAATAAAGGTATTTCCTATTCCGCATGGAGTAGTAAATCATAAATTAGCAAAACAATTTTATTTGATCATAATTTTAGCAGGAGGAAAAGAAAATGGGCAAGATCATTGGTATTGACTTAGGAACAACCAACAGCTGTGTAGCTGTTATGGAAGGTGGAAAACCTACCGTTATTGCAAACCAGGAAGGTGCAAGAACAACACCATCCGTTGTAGCATTTACAAAGACAGGAGAGCGTCTCATCGGTGAGCCGGCAAAGCGTCAGGCTGTTACAAACGCTGAGAAGACGATTTCTTCCATTAAGAGACATATGGGTACGGATTATAAAGTAGCCATTGATGACAAACAGTACAGTCCACAGCAGATTTCCGCTATGGTACTTCAGAAATTAAAGGCTGATGCAGAAGGATACCTTGGAGAAAAGGTTACAGAAGCTGTTATTACAGTTCCTGCATATTTCAACGATGCACAGCGTCAGGCAACCAAGGATGCCGGAAAGATTGCAGGTCTGGATGTAAAGCGTATCATCAACGAGCCTACTGCAGCAGCACTTGCATATGGCCTTGATAACGAAAAAGAACAAAAGATCATGGTATATGACCTTGGTGGTGGTACATTTGATGTATCTATCATTGAGATCGGTGACGGTGTCATCGAAGTATTATCTACCAACGGTGATACACATCTTGGTGGTGATGATTTTGATAACAAGATCACACAGTGGATGATCGATGAGTTTAAGAAGGCAGAGGGTGTTGATCTTTCTACCGACAAGATGGCTTTACAGAGATTAAAAGAAGCTGCCGAGAAAGCAAAGAAGGAACTTTCTTCCGCAACTACTACAAATATTAACTTACCATTCATCACAGCTACTGCTGAGGGACCAAAGCACTTTGATATGAACCTCACCAGAGCAAAATTTGATGAATTAACACATGATCTCGTAGAGAGAACTGCAGTACCGGTACAGAACGCTATGAAGGATGCAGGTCTTACCAATGCAGATTTAGGTCAGGTTCTTCTGGTTGGTGGTTCTACACGTATCCCGGCTGTACAGGATAAGGTAAGACAGATGACAGGCAAAGAGCCAAGCAAGTCCTTAAACCCGGATGAGTGTGTAGCAATCGGTGCTTCTATTCAGGGTGGTAAATTAGCAGGTGATGCAGGTGCCGGCGAGATCTTACTTCTCGATGTAACACCACTGTCACTTTCTATCGAGACCATGGGTGGTATTGCAACCCGTCTGATCGAGAGAAATACTACCATTCCTACGAAGAAGAGCCAGATCTTCTCTACCGCAGCAGATAACCAGACCGCTGTAGATATCAACGTTGTACAGGGTGAGCGTCAGTTCGCAAGAGATAACAAATCTCTCGGACAGTTCCGTCTGGATGGTATCCCGCCAGCACGTCGTGGTGTTCCACAGATCGAGGTTACATTCGATATCGATGCAAACGGTATTGTAAATGTATCTGCCAAGGATCTTGGAACAGGCAAAGAGCAGCATATCACAATCACAGCCGGATCTAACATGTCAGATGAAGAAATCGATAAGGCTGTTAAGGAAGCTGCTGAGTTTGAAGCACAGGATAAGAAGAGAAAAGAAGCAATCGATGCCAGAAATGAAGCTGAGAGCTTTGTATTCCAGACAGAGGATGCATTAAAGCAGGTAGGAGATCAGGTTGATCCTGCAGACAAGTCAGCAGTAGAAGCTGACGTTGCAGCAGTAAAGGCTTTCCTGGATGCACACAAGGAAGCAGAGCAGATGACAGATGCAGATGTTGCTGAATTAAAGGCAGCACAGGAGAAACTGACACAGAGTGCACAGAAGGTATTTGCAAAGATGTATGAGCAGGCACAGGCAGCACAGGGTGCAGCAGGAGCAGGCCCGAATCCGGGAGCAGGTCCTGATATGGGTTCTGCAGCAGGAGCAAACACCGGAGCAGGGGCAAATGGTGCAGATGATGATGTCATCGATGCAGATTTCAAAGAGGTTTAATTTAGAAAATAAATAGACAAAGCGTGGGGTTTCCGGTTTTCCGGAAACCCTATGCGTACTATAAGGGATTAATATTATGGCAGAGAAAAGAGATTATTACGAGGTCCTTGGAATTCCAAAGACCGCAACGGAAGCAGAAATAAAAAAAGCTTTCCGTACAACCGCCAAGAAGTATCATCCGGATATGCATCCGGGAGATAAAGAGTGTGAGGAAAAATTTAAAGAAGCGCAGGAGGCATATGCCGTTTTGAGCGATCCGGAAAAGCGCAGACAGTATGATCAGTTTGGTCATGCCGCGTTTGATGGAGGCGCCGGCGGTGCAGGCGGATTCGATTTTTCCGGCATGGATATGGGAGATATCTTTGGCGATATTTTCGGAGACTTTTTCGGTGGCGGAAGACGAAACAGCAACAATAACGGACCGGCGCAGGGTGCAAGTGTACGTCTTACCGTCCGTATTACGTTTGAAGAAGCTGTGTTTGGATGTTCTAAGGAACTTGAGTTCCCGTATAAAGAAGAATGTAAGACCTGTCACGGAACCGGGGCAAAACCGGGAACTTCACCGGAAACCTGCAGCAAGTGCGGGGGAAAAGGGAAAGTGGTATATTCCCAGCAGTCTTTGTTTGGCATGATGCAGAATGTGCAGACCTGTCCGGATTGCGGCGGTACCGGTAAGGTGATCCGTGAAAAATGTCCGGATTGCCGGGGAACGGGATATATCTCAAAGAAAGTACGAAAGACCGTAGAGATTCCGGCCGGAATTGATAATGGACAGTCTGTTCGTGTCAGAGGTTACGGAGAACCGGGACGAAACGGAGGTTCGAGAGGAGATCTTCTGGTAGAAGTTCTTGTTTCCAGAAGCAATGCGTTTGAACGTCAGGACATGAATATATTTTCCAATGCTTCGATTTCCTTTGGTATTGCAGCACTGGGCGGGGATATCCGTATCAGGACGGTGGACGGAGATATCATCTATACCGTTGCACCGGGTACCCAGAGCGGAACGAGAATCCGCCTGAAAGGCAAAGGAGTACCATCGATCCGAAACAAGGCAGTACGTGGAGACCATTATGTAACACTGATTGTCAACACGCCGACGGGCTTAAACAAAGAGGCAAAAGAGGCGTTGCGTAAATTTGATGAATTGACGGGAAATTCCCTGAATAAAGAGGGCGGAGCACAGACCGGAAAAGAAAAAAAGAAGGGTTTTATGGACAAAATCAAAGAATCTTTCGATGAACATTAGTACAAATCGCCTATAGTAATCTGGTACAAAGTATTGTATGATGAGTCTGTTAGTATTATTGGCAGCATGTGTGTACGGATACGGAGGCATGTGGGGGATGACGCTGGAAGAAGAACGTAAAGCTTTGGAGGAGCAGCGCCGCACGCTGGAGCGTGAACGGCGGGAATTTACCCGGCGGGTGGAGATTGAAGACCGCCGTCTGGAACAGCAGCAGAAGCTTTTCAATATGAAATTTAAAATACTCGAAGAAGAACTGGTGAAACTTGCAACAGAGAAAGAACATGTGAAGAAGCAGAAAGCTTTCTATCAGCGGGTAAGCGATTTTTCCGTGACAGCAGAGCAGCCTGTTATCAGAGGAGAAATGTTCTTCTCCGGAGTAGAGAGCAGACAGTCTCTTAAGAAACGTTATAAAGACCTGATCAAAATTTATCATCCGGATAATCTGGATGGGGATAAGAATACCGTTCAGGAAATTAACAGTGAGTATCATAAGCTTTGTGCTGTGTACAAAAATTAAAACAGCCATACGGTCTGTCCGCAGACCGTATGGCTGTTTTATGCATGTTTAACATGTTTAATGTCGTTCCTCATGAAGACGCTTAAAAATCTCCTCCTCTGACATGGCAGTGGCGGACTGAATGTTTTCTTCCATATTGTAGGTTTTCTGTTTTTTGATATAGAGAGTATTGGTGTTCTCTTTATATTCTACATCACTGGTATCAGAAGTATTTCGCTGCCGGTCATCGGTGTTGAATGCTTTCTGAAGTCCTTCTACAAGATTGCGTTTATCCATTTATTGTTTTCTCCTATAACTGTATAACTATCAACTTAACCCCTATATTATAACATGGGTTTTTTTGATGTACAATGTTTTCTTGAAATTTTATTGGAAATAAGGTATGATATATACAGTATGCCTTAGTGTAGAATTGAGAGGATGGTAACATGAAGTGGAAAAAATATACAATTGAGACAACGACCGCAGCAGAGGATTTTATGAGTTCCATGCTGATGGATCTGGGCATTGAGGGAATAGAGATTGAAGACAATATTCCGCTTACCAAAGAAGACCAGGCGGATATGTTTATTGATTTTCTGCCGGAACTTCCTCCGGATGAGGGCATCAGCCATGTGAGCTTTTATGTGGAAGAAGACGGCAGTGATCAGACGGAGATTTTAAAGCAGGTAAAGATCGGACTCGAGAAACTGCGTGACATGGTGGAAGTGGGAAGCGGTGTCATTACATCTTCCGAAACAGAAGATCTTGACTGGATCAATAACTGGAAAAAATATTTTACTTCTTTTACCATTGATGATATATTAATCAAACCGACCTGGGAAGAATTAAAGGAAGAAGACAAAGATAAATTTCTGATTGAGATCGATCCGGGAATTTCTTTCGGAACAGGAAAACATGAAACGACACAGCTTTGCATCCGGCAGTTACAGAAATATGTGGAAGGAAAGCATCCGAAAGTACTGGATGTGGGATGTGGCAGTGGAATTTTATCGATTGTGGCGTTAAAACTTGGTGCAAGAGAAGTTGTGGGAACGGATCTGGATGCAGACTGCATGACGTCTACCAGGGACAATATGCAGGTGAATCATCTTGATCCGTCGCTTGGAACTTTTTATGTGGGGAATCTGATTGACGATGAAGAACTGCAGGAAAAGGTTGGAACGGATGAATACGAAATTGTAGTAGCCAATATTTTAGCGCCAGTGATTATTGCCATGGCACCGGTGATTCCGGATCGATTAAAACAGGGCGGCTACTTTATTACGTCCGGTATCATTGATTTTAAGGAAAACGAAGTAAAAGAAGCCATAGAGGCAGCAGGACTTACCGTGATAGAGATCAATCATCAGGGTGAGTGGGTAAATATTACCGCACAGAAACAGTAAACAGGAGCAGGAAATGTACCAGTTTTTTGTGGAAGATGAGCAGGTGCAGCAGGATAAAATCTGCATTGTAGGCAGTGATGTCAACCATATTGGTCATGTGCTGCGCATGAAAACCGGAGAAAAAATCCGGATCAGCGATCAGAGCGGCAGATCTTATTTTTGCCGTATTTTGGAAATAACAGAAGAAGAAGTCTGGGCCAGGATAGAGAATACGGATGAGATGGGAACCGAGTTTTCCCATAAGGTGTATCTTTTTCAGGGGCTTCCGAAAAGTGATAAAATGGAACTGATCATACAAAAGACCGTAGAACTTGGCGTCTATACTGTCATACCGGTTGCCATGAAAAACTGTGTGGTAAAGCTGGATGAAAAGAAGGCACAGAGCAAATGTAAGCGGTGGCAGGCAATTGCAGAGAGTGCGGCAAAACAGTCGAAGCGGACCGTGATTCCGCAGATTCAGATGCCACTTTCCTGGAAACAGGCATTGGAAGAGGCAAAGGAGCTGGACGTTGTCCTGGTTCCGTATGAGAATGAAAGAGGCATGGAAGCAACAAGAGAGATCTTTCGCTCGATTCCGGAAGGGGCGTCCATCGGAGTAATGATCGGTCCGGAGGGCGGATTTTCTCCGGAAGAGATTGCGCAGCTGGATAAAGACATGCATCGGATCTCTCTTGGCAGACGTATTTTGCGCACAGAAACAGCAGGAATGGCAACACTTTCCATGCTGATATACGAATTGGATATATAAGAAGGGGAAAAATGGAAGCATATTTGGATAATTCGGCAACGACAAGATGTTGTGAGGAAGCGGCACAGCTGGTGGTAAAATTACTGACGGAGGATTATGGAAATCCATCTTCCCTGCACAACAAAGGCGTGATCGCCGAAAATTATATGAACGATGCAAGAAAAAAAATTGCAAAGACATTAAAGGTACAGGAAAAAGAAATCTGTTTTACGTCAGGTGGTACAGAGTCCAATAATCTTGCAATTATCGGTGTGGCAGAGGCAAACAAGCGAAGTGGAAAACATGTGATAACGACGTCCATTGAACATCCGTCCGTGTCGGCAACGATGGCATATCTGGAGGAACACGGATATGAAGTCACATATCTTCCGGTAGATGCTTATGGTGTGATTTCTCTGGACGATCTGAAAGCGGCAATCCGGCCGGATACCATTCTGGTTTCCCTCATGCAGGTAAATAATGAAATCGGAGCGGTGGAGCCGATCGCGGAAGCAGGGGCACTGATCAAACAGTGTAATCCACAGACGCTTTTTCATGTGGATGCCATTCAGTCCTATGGAAAAATGAGAATTTATCCGGCAAAAATGCATGTAGACCTTCTCTCGGTCAGCGGACATAAGATTCATGGACCGAAAGGAAGCGGATTTTTATATATCAAAGACAAGACGAAAATTCATCCGCTGTTAAACGGAGGCGGACAGCAGAGGGGAATGCGTTCCGGCACGGAAAATGTTCCGGCAATCGCAGGACTTGGCGTAGCAGCGGAACGTATTTATACTGGTTTTGAGGAAAAAATCGACCGGATGTATACCCTGCGAGAGCATTTTATTGAGGAAGTGACAAAAATTCCGGGTGTACACGTCAACGGTCATACCGATCGCAGCAATGCACCGCATATTGTCAGTGTCAGCACGGAAGGTGTGCGCGCGGAAGTATTGCTTCATGCATTAGAGGATAAAGAGATCTATGTGTCAGCAGGAAGTGCATGTTCTTCCAACAAGCCTTCCGTCAGTCATACGCTAAAAAGTATTGGCTTAAAGCAAGAGTTTTTGGATGCAACCATCCGGTTCAGCTTTTGCGTGGAGACAACGGAAGAAGAGATTGATTATGCAGTAAAAGAGATGGCGGCATTGGTTCCGATGCTGCAGAAATATACAAGACATTAGAAAAAGGAGAGCAGTATGTATAAATCATTTTTGATTAAATATGCAGAAATTGCCATTAAGGGTAAGAACCGGTATCTGTTTGAAGATGCACTGGTACAAAATATCCGGTATCATCTGGAACGCGTAGAGGGAAACTTTCAGGTGCGCAAGGAAAACGGACGTATTTATGTGGATACCGAAGGGGAATACGATTATGAGGAGACCGTAGAAACCTTACAGCGGATTTTTGGTATTGTCGGAATCTGTCCAGTGGTACTTGTGGAGGATGAAGGATTTGACGCCCTGGCAAAAGTAGTATGTGACTATGTGGACCGGACCTATCCGGATAAAAACTTTACATTCAAAGTGGATGCACGCCGTGCCAGAAAGAATTATCCGATGACTTCCATGGAGATCAATGCAGCTGTTGGGGAAAAGGTTCTTGAAGCATTTCCGGAAACCAGCGTTGACGTACATCATCCGGAGGTGATGATTCATATCGAGATCCGCCCGATGATCAATATTTATTCCACAGAGATCCCGGGACCGGGAGGCATGCCGCTTGGCACAGCAGGCCGTGCAATGCTTCTTTTATCCGGCGGAATTGATTCTCCGGTTGCAGGATATATGGTATCCAAACGAGGCGTAACACTTGAGGCAACCTATTTTCATGCGCCGCCTTACACCAGTGAGCGTGCAAAGCAGAAAGTAATTGATCTGGCAAAGAAAGTGGCGAGATATTCTGGACAGATCAAGCTTCACGTGGTGAATTTTACCGATATTCAGCTATATATTTACGAAAAATGTCCGCATGAGGAACTGACAATTATCATGCGCCGTTATATGATGAAAATTGCAGAGCATTTTGCCGAAGAGGGAAAATGTCTGGGTATGATTACCGGAGAGAGTATCGGGCAGGTGGCAAGCCAGACCATGCAGTCCCTTGCGGTAACCAATGAAGTGTGTCATATGCCGGTATACCGTCCGCTCATTGCCATGGACAAGCAGGATATTGTATCAATCGCAGAAAAAATTGACACATACGAGACGTCCATTCTTCCGTATGAGGATTGTTGTACGATTTTCGTGGCAAAGCATCCGGTTACCAAGCCAAGCTTAAAACATATTAAAAAATCAGAGTGCCGGCTGGAAGAAAAAATAGACGAACTGATGCAGACAGCAATCGATACGACAGAGACGATTCTGGTAGATGCAGAATAATCTGTTTTTGGAAAATTATTTCCGTGAAACAAAAAATCCCCTGTCTGCAATACAGACAGGGGATTTTGTAAGTAATTACTGGGAAATAATGTATGGCTTTAAAGCTTCCAGAATCTCATTCAGATTATCCTCGGTATGGATGGCGAGATCAATCGGCTTGGAAAGATCCAGGCTGAAAATTCCCATGATGGATTTTGCGTCAATGACATATCTGCCGGAAATCAGATCAAAATCGTATTCAAACTGAGAGATGGTATTAACAAATGATTTTACTTTTCCAATAG